>Ga0114968_10000350_pt1 | contig 34005 bp, 22 predicted proteins | sample M_130807_EF_Meta_FD_87020 | JGI IMG/M metagenome (GOLD analysis project Ga0114968, IMG submission 87020) | Freshwater microbial communities from Lake Montjoie, Canada to study carbon cycling - M_130807_EF_MetaG | ecosystem: Environmental > Aquatic > Freshwater > Lake | place: Lake Montjoie... | reverse complement strand
CCTGCGAGGGAGCCGTAGTTCACGTCCCAGAGGAGGGAGGTGCTGCCAGCGCCATCTTCAGCTGCGCCGCCCACAAGGAGAAGAGCGCCATTGAGGCCGACACGGACCCAATGCTGTCCGTAGTTGATGCCACGCCAGACGTAGTTGGAGTCATAACCGATGGAGGCGGTGATGCCGAGGTCATCGTTCACCGGAGCGGGAGCGATGGGGTTTTTCGGGTTCTTTGCAGGAGCAGAGGTTCCGGCCACAACGGGAGTGGCGGCCAGTGCCAAGAACCCCAGCGTTTTCAGCAATGCGTTCAATTTCATGGTCTGATTAGTTTGGTATTAGGTTGGTTGGGTTGAGGTCGGACACTCGCATGAAATGGAGCAAAACAGATGTTTTGCTCCAAAGTACGTGAGCCGTTCAGCCCTCAGGTTAGCAGGGGCCGTAACCGCTGAAAAGCACTTTCTTCAGCTACCGAGCAAATTTTTGCACTCGTAGTTGATGGATTGTTTTGTGTCTTTCCTTTTGATTTAATAAGCAGTCATCATGCTAAGCAGTCATCATGCCAAACTCTTCCAAATCTTGTCGGTTGAATGGATTGTAGAAGGTGGCTAATCCATTTCATGACTCGTTTACTGGCTTTCATTTTGCTGCTGGTTTGGCCGTTGCTGGTGTGTTCTCAGGAGGCCTTTTCCACCCTCACCTTGAGAGTGCGGGTGCATCTGATGAAGTCCGCCGTGAATCCTAGGCTGCAAACAACGCTAACGGAGACAGAGGTGCGCGCTATTTTTGATGAAGTGAACGTCATCTGGGCCCAGGCGGGCATTCGCTTTGAACTGCAGGGGATTGACAGCCTGCAGGCTCTCGATCTCGCCCCCAAAAGGTGGTTCATCAAGGATCGTAACTGGGTCAAAGCGGCGATTCCCACGAATCAATTCAGCCTCACGGCGATTGACGTGTGTTTTGTGAAAGACATGGGGCCCAACGGCTTCTTTTACGGCGAGCCGGTGGTGGTCTGCGAAAAACCCGAATTTTACAAGGTCACTGGCGGTACGGACAACATCGTCGCCCGAGTGACGGCGCATGAGCTTGGCCATGTGTTATTCCTGCAGCATCGGCAGGAACGCACCAACCTGATGGCCTCGGCCAAGAACGGGGTTTCTTTGAACCGGCAGGAGGTCAAGGACGCGAGAAAACGGGCGCTGGAAATCATGGGAAAAACGCCCCAGCCCTGAGGCTCAAAGCGCCTGCCGCAGGGCGTTGCCCAGGGCATGAATCTGTGCGGCGGAATGCAGTGCGCTGACGGTGATCCGCAGCCTGGCGCTGCCACGGGCGACGGTGGGGTAGCGGATGCAGGGGATGAGGAATCCGGCTTCGCGCAGACGGGCACTGACCTCCTGGGCGCGTGACGCCTCGCCCAAGATCACCGGCAGAATGGCTGCCGGGCCAGGCGGTGATGCGCTGCCAATGTCGGCCAGCAGGCTTTGAGTTTGCCGGGCATGGCTGAGAACCTGACTCCTCAGGGCATCGCCGCGTTCACTGCGGATCAGGTCCAAAATGACGCCTAGCGCATGGGCCAGGTGAACGGGAGGAGCCGTGGAGTAGATTAAACTGCGCGCGCGGTTGATCAGCAGGTCAATGACCTGCCGTGATGCTGCCAGATAGCCGCCACTGAGGCCGAAGGCCTTGCTCAGAGTGCCCAGATGCAGGTCCACCTGCGGGTCCACGCCGAGTTCGGCGGCGAGGCCGCGTCCCTGCGGGCCTAAAACACCCACGGCATGCGCTTCGTCCACCAGCAGCCAGGCACCGTAACGGGCCTTGAGTTCGGCAATCTCCCGCAGCGGGGCGGCATCTCCATCCATGCTGAAAATGGACTCCGTGACGACGAGCACACGCCCCTTGGCCGTTCGCAGCAGGCGTTCGAGCTTTTCGAGGTGGTTGTGGGGGAAAACACGGATGGTTGCCCCGCTCAGGCGCGCCGCATCGACTAGGCTGGCGTGGCAGAGCTTGTCGAGGATGATCGTGTCGTTCGGACCGAGTAACGCAGGGATCGCACCCAGAGCCACGGCGAAGCCGCTGCTGAAGGTCAGCGCCGCCGCCGTCCCCTTGAAATCCGCCAGGGCTTCCTCCAGTGTGGCATGGGCGCGATGAGTGCCGCATACCAGGCGAGAGGCGCCGGAACCGCCACCGTATTTGGCGATACCTGCGGCAAGCGCATTTTGCATCTCGGTGGAATGCGCCAGGCCCAGGTAGTCGTTGGACGAAAAATTGATCCACTCGCGGCCCTCGGCGCGCACGGTGACTCCCTCGACCGTATCCAGCGGTCGCAGCTCGCGCCAAAGGCCCTGCTCACGCAGTTCATCCAACTGCGCGGTGAGATTCCATGGTGCCGTGGGTTCCTGCATGCGTCACTCCTGCAGGCGGCGTTCCACCAGCTCGTCTTTCGCCACGCCGAGCGCCAGTGCCTTCTGGTAATGCCTGCGCGCCAGCTCCACGGCAGGCGGGCGGCGTTCGAGAAGCATCAGCGCCATGTTGAAATGTGCGATGCCGTAATCCGGCTTCAGTTCAATCGCACGCTGCAGTTCAGCCTCGGCGGCATCCGTCCAGCCCAGTCCTTTGGCGGCGATGGCCAGGTGATTGTGGGCGCGTGCATCCTCCGGCTCTTCGTGAATGGCGCGGGCGAAGCAGGAAATCGCCCGGTAGGTGTCGCCCTGCCTTTGCAGCAGCAGTCCCAGCGCCGTCCACGTTTGCGCGAGCTGGGGGTTGATCTGCACCGATTTTTCAAAGCATTCGATGGCGCGTTTCGCGTCTCCCGCCTGCTGTTCCACCGCGCCGAGATTGGCCCAGACGAGCGCATTGCCGTCGTCGAGTTCCAGCATCTCCAGGTAGGCTTTGCGGGCCGCCGGCCAGTCTTGTTTGCCAAAGGCCGCCGCCGCACGCTCACCCAGCACCTTGGTGAAAGGCGGAAGCATGCCGGTTTTTTCCATTTTGGCGGGATTGTACGAAGTCGCATCCTGCGCTTGGCACATCGCGGCCAGCAGCAGCACGGAGATTTTCAGGGGATTGGAAAACAGCATGTGCGTGACTATGCGCTGAAACCGCCGCAGGAAAACATCTTGCGCATTGGAGATGAAGGAGGATGTTCGCCCGAACAGCCCTCTTTCATCATGTTCTCCGACACCGACACCCACCTCACGGCCCGCCAGCAGGAACTCCTCGAGTACCTGCGCAGCTACCAGCGCACCAACGGTGTCATGCCTTCCACGCGTGACATCCAGCGCCATTTCGGGTTCTCCAGCCAGACCGCCGCCATGAGCCATTTGCGTGCGCTGGAGAAAAAAGGCGTCATCCAGCGCCATGCGAACAAAGCCCGTGCCGTCGTCTTCCCGGAAGATCTCGACCGTGCGGAAATCATCGACATTCCGGTCTTCGGCCAGATTCCTGCCGGTATGGCTGCTGCCGACATGGTGCAGCATGCCGACAGATGCATCTCCGTGGACGTGAACACCCTGGGCATCCCGCGCAGCGCGAAAAGTTTTGCGCTCAAAGTACGCGGCGAATCCATGATCGGTGCCCTCATCGGCGATGGCGACCTCGTCATTCTCGAAGTCCGCGAACCCCGCCCGCGGGACATCGTGGCGGCACTCATCGATGGCGAGAGTACGTTGAAACGCTATCTCGTCAAAGATTCCCAGCCCTTCCTGAAGGCTGAGAATCCCGAGTTTCCCGATCTGCTGCCGGCGCGCGAACTGCTCATTCAGGGCGTCATGATCGGGCTCATCCGGCATGTGCGTAAGAACTGACCGGCTCAGCCGATGTAGCGCTCGCGCAGGTGCTTGATGTGCCACTTGGCATCCGTCGGTTTGCCCGTCGCCTGCGTGATGATCTCCTGGGGTAGTAGCGCGGCTCCTTTGCTGTGCACGTTCTCGCGCAGCCATTGCAGCAGCGGGGCGTAGTCGCATTTCTCCAGGGCCGTCGCGATTTTCCGCTGCTTCTTTGCCGTGGCAAAAAGCTGGGCGGCATTGAGGTTCCCCAGCGTGTAGGTGGCGAAGTAACCCAGCCCGCCCATGCTCCAGTGGATGTCCTGCAGACAGCCACGGCTGTCATCCGGCGGCGTCATGCCAAACAGGTCGCGATACTCTTCATTCCAGACCTTCGGCACGTCGTGCACCCCCAGTTCGCCCTTCACGAGGCGGCGCTCGATGCCAAAACGCAGGAGGATGTGCAAATCATACGTGGCCTCGTCCGCCTCCACGCGGATGAAGCTGAATTCGCTGCGCCGCATCTCTTGCATGAACGCGTCCAGCTTCACCTTGCGCAGATGCGGGAAAAGCTCCTGCGCGCGCGGCAGCCACTTCTCCCAGAACGTGCGGCTGCGGCCCACGTGGTTCTCCCACAGGCGGCTTTGGGACTCGTGGATGCCGAGCGACGCGGCGCTGCCACTCGGCAGGCCGTAGTCCAGCCCCGGCAGCCCCTGCTCGTACAGGCCGTGTCCGGCTTCGTGCATGACGCCGAAGAGCGAGGACAGGAAGTCATCTTCGTGGTAGCGCGTGGTCAGGCGCACATCGCCTGGCCCCAGCGTGGTGCAGAACGGATGCGCCGTCGTGTCGATGCGCCCCGCCTCGAAATCAAACCCCAGGCTCTGCGCAATTTCGCGGTTCAAAATCTGCTGCTTCTCGATCGGATAGCGGCCCTTGAGAGCGCCTGGCTTGATCTTCGCGGATTTGGCAGTCGCCTCGCGGGCGATCTCTGCAAGCTGAGGGCGTAGCTTTTCGAACAATGCCGCCACTTCGCGTGTCTTTGCGCCGCGTTCATACAGGTCCAGCAGAGCGTCATACGGCTCGTCGTCGAAGCCAAACAAGTCCGCCTTCTTGCGTGCGATGGCCAGCACCTTTTCCAGGTGAGGCGCAAACATGACGAAGTCGGATTTCTCCCGAGCCTCTGCCCATGCCGCTTTTGCGTGCGAGCACACGATGGTTTCCTCCTCCACGAGCTTTTGTGGCAGCTTTGTTGCGCGGTTGATGTCACGCCGGAGACCGCGCACGTTTGCCGCCTGTGTCGGGTCTTCCGGCAGCTCTGCTTCAGCGTGCTCCAGCAGCTTGAGAGTTTTCTTCGAAGTGAGCAGTCCATGAGCTTTTCCCATGATGTATGAAAGCTGCCGCGCCCGGTGATCCAGCGCATGCACCGGCATGAACGTCTCCTGATCCCATCCCAGCACCGCTTCGGTGGAGGTGAGGAGGGCGATTTCAGCAACAACTTCGCAGAGAGATTGGTAGGCGGTGGGCATGCAGATGTTCTGGCAGCAGCCTGCATGGCTGGCAAGCACGATTCATGACAAGGCAAGGCCGATTCAGGCCCATCAACCGCCTTTTGCGTCCCAGACAATCACAGAATCTGTGCTCGCAGATTCTGCGGCCCGCGTATTCTCCGGCACCATGAGCAACATGATTCCCCAAGTCTATGATACGCCGATTTTCCGCATGGCCTGCCAGCAGTTCGATTTGGTGGCCGACTTTTTGGACATCCCCGAGAGTTCCCGAGATCGCCTGAAGATGCCCAAGCGCGCGGTGACCGTGGCCATGCCAGTGCGGCGGGATGACGGCACAACCACCGTGTTTATGGGCTACCGGGTGCAGCATCATCTCACGCTGGGGCCCACGAAGGGTGGTGTGCGTTTTCACCCGGATGTGACGCTCGGCGAAGTGGGAGCTCTCGCCATGTGGATGAGCTGGAAGTGCGCGCTCACGGGTCTCCCGTATGGCGGTGCCAAAGGTGGAGTGACTTGCGATCCACGGGCGCTTTCGCTCAGTGAGCTGGAGCGGGTGACGCGGCGCTACACGCAGGAGCTGATTCCGTTCATCGGCCCGCAGATCGACATCCCTGCGCCGGACATGGGCACGAACGAACAGACCATGGCCTGGATGATGGACACCTATTCACTCCAAAGCGGCCATTGTGTGCCGGCGGTGGTGACGGGCAAGCCCGTGAGCCTGGGCGGCTCGCTCGGTCGTCGTGAATCGACGGGTCGCGGCGTGGCCTATCTGATTTCACGTGCGATGGACACGGTGGGCATCGCTGCACAGGGCGCGACGGCGGTGGTGCAGGGCTATGGCAACGTGGGTGCCGTGGCGGCAGCGTCGTTGTCCCGCATGGGACTCAAGGTGATCGCCGTGAGCGATGCGTTTGGCGGTCTGCACAATGCGAATGGCATTGATCTGGCCAAACTCGACGAGTATGTGGCCAAGACGAAGAGTATTGTCGGGTTTGAAGGTGCGGATGCGATTACGAACGAGGAACTGCTGACCACGCCGTGCGATGTGCTGGTGCCTGCCGCGATGGAGCGTCAGATCACCGGTGACAACGCCGCGAAAATCCAGTGCCGCATTCTCGCCGAAGGCGCGAACGGTCCGACCACGCCGGAGGCGGATGCGATCATTGCCCAGCGTCCTGAGATTTTTGTGATCCCGGACATCCTTTGCAATGCCGGCGGCGTGATCGTCTCCTACTTCGAATGGGTGCAGGATTTGCAGAGCTTCTTCTGGGACGAGGGCGAGGTGATGAGCAAACTCTACCGCATCCTTGAGCAAGCCTTTGTGCAGACCCTCACCTTCAGTCGCAAACGTGGTGTCAGCATGCGTTTCGCCGCCCTGAGCCTCGGCATTCAGCGCGTGCATGAGGCCAAGCAGATGCGCGGGTTGTTCCCGTGATGTGTAGCAGGCTGGCAGCCCGTATCACGTTTACTGCATAATCTCTGTCGGGCATTCCGGCAGAGATGACAGAAAGGCGCGGCCGTAGGGTTTGGTGAGGATGCGGTTGTCGAGGATGGCGCAGATGCCTTTGTCGGTGGCGGTGCGGATGAGTCGGCCGACGCCTTGGCGGAGTTTGAGGATGGCCTCGGGCACGCTGTATTCGGTGAAGGCATTGAGACCCTGCTCTTCGAGGTGCTCGATGCGTGAGGCGGTCAGCGGATGGTCAGGCACTGCAAAGGGCAAGCGTGTGATGATGACGTTGCTCAAGGCTTCGCCGGGCACATCGACACCGGTCCAGAAGCTGTCGGTGCCGCAGAGCACGCTGTGAGTGTCGTTCTTGAATTCGGCGAGCATTTGATGCCGTGGCATGCCGCGCCCCTGCACCAGCAACCGCCAGCCGCGTCTTTCGCAGTGGGCTTCGAGATTGTCTGCCAGCGAGGTCATCTGGCTGTAGCTGGTGAAGAGGATGAAGGCGCGGCCAATGCTGAGGTCGATGAAATGGGTGATCCAATGCTCCAACCGGTCGAGGTAGCCGGGTTCCGAGGGCTGCGGCATCTTTTTGAGCAGATAGAGCTTCATCTGCTTCTTGAAATCGAAGGGGCTTTCGATGCATGCCGCACGGGCGTCTTCTGCACCGACGCGATTGCGGAAGTAGTTCAGCTCCGTGTCATCGCCGATGCCAAGCGTGGCGCTGGTGAAGACGCAGGCTTTATGGCTGGCGAAAAAGATCTGCCGCAGCCGGGGCGCGACATCCACGGGCGCGGTGTGAAAGGAGACGATGCGGTTGTCAGTGTTGGTGCGCTCGATCCAATGGACGTGATCTTCGTGTTCCTGGTCGAGGAAGGCTTTGATGCCGACACGAATGGCAGTGAGACGTTTGGAAAGATCGAGGAGCTCGAGCTTGGTCCCTTCACGATCAACGGCATCGCCGGCTTTTTGAGCGCGGAGAGAGAGACGTTGTAGTGGCAGGCTGAGCGTGTCTTCAATGAGACCGGCTTCGCGCACGCGGAATTCGCGGCCCATGGCGTTGAACTTGCACGCGGCCTCGGCGGCGCGGAAAAAGGTGTCCACGCTTTCCAGCGTCTGCAAAACCTCGCGCACACCGTCTTTGTCGCCCACGAGCTGGAAGAAACCTTTGCGGCTCTTTGGATTGTGCAGTCGGCCGAGTTCGAATTTGATGTTCGATTCGCTGATGTGAAGGCCGAAGGCGCGCGCAGCGACGTTCTCGATGGTGTGGGCTTCGTCGAGGATGACGAAGTCGCGTGGAAAGAGGAAATTGCAGTCCTCGGTGCTGGTTTCGTCGGCAGAGGCCAGCAGAGTGAAGAACAGCGTGTGATTCAGCACGACGACGTCCGCCTGCTCCATGCGGCGGCGCACATCCTGATACCAGCAGCGGCTGCCAGGCGGGCAGCGGCGCGGCGTGCAGGCATGTGGCTCACTGCACACCAGCGACCACACACGTGCGCTGGGGGTGAAGTCGAGATCGCTCAGCGTGCCGTCCTCGGTTTCCGCCACCCAGTCGAGCAGCATCTTCAATTCGCTGGCTTCCGAGGTGGAGAAGAGGTCGCCAGCCTCATTGAGTGCTCGCTTGAGGCGCGTAGGGCAGATGTAGTTGCCACGGCCTTTGAGAATCTCCGCATGGAAGTCGCCCAAGAGCTGTTTGACGATGGGGATGTCCTTCGTGATGAGCTGCTCCTGAAGATTGATCGTATGGGTGCATATGATGGCCTTGCGCTTCTGCTCTAGCGCAAAGGTGACGGCGGGCACGAGGTAGGCGAGGGACTTGCCGACGCCCGTCGCGGCTTCGCACACGAAGGCGTGGTTGCCGTCCAGCGCCGCACCGACGAGTTCCGCCATGCGCTGCTGCTGCGGGCGGTATTCGAACTGCGGCGACTCGGACATCTTGCCCTGGTCCGAGAAGGCGTAGTGCATGCGCGGCGCCAGCGGCGGCCGCGAGATGCGGCCTGTCATTCCTTCCTCGTGATCTTCGGCGACGTGAAACATGCAGGGATGGTGATAGCAGAGAGCGGAGCCGTCAGGGCAATGGGGTTTTTGAGCAAGGGATCATTTTCCGCGCTCGAACCACACGACGCGCAGGCCGAGCTTTTCCGCCAGACGACGGCCTGCATCAGGACCCAGGACCAGCAAGGCTGTGTCGAAACCGTCGGCCTGAGCTGCGCTGGAGTGAATGACACTTGCGGAGGCGAGCTGGTGCTCAATGGGGCGACCGGTGCGAGGATCCAGGACGTGAGCGTATTCCTTCCCACCTGCGGCAAAGTGCTGACGATAGACACCGCTGGTGGTGATGGATTGATCTTTGAGCAGCAACGTCTGCGCAGCTTCGCCGGGCGGTGCCGAGGGTGTCTGGATGCCGACACGCCATTCGCCGCGAGCGAGCACTTCGCCGCCAATTTCGAGGAGGAAGCGGTTGATGCCGGTGGACTCCAGATACTGCGCGAGATGTTCCAAGGCCCAGCCTTCCGCGACGGCGCTGACATTGATGTGCAGCCCAGGGAGGGCTTTGCGCAGGGCCGGGGGATTGTGACGTGTTTGCAGATGCTGCCAGCCGCATTGGGCCTTGGCTTCGGCGATTTCAGCATCCGTGGGTGGCGTGTCACGCCTGCCTTTGGCTCCGAAACCCCACAGATCAATGAGCGGAGCGATGGTGATGTCGAGCGCATGATCGGTGTCGCGGCCGATCTGCTGCGCGAGTTCTACGACCTCGACGAGTTCAGCCGGGACGGCGATCCAGTCCGTGCTGGTGGAGGCATTGAAGCGTGAAATGGCGGAGTCGGGACGCCAGTGGCTGATGATGGATTCCCAAGCATCGAGCTGCTGCTGGAGGTCGATTTGACGGATCGATTTGGCCTCTGGATCGGCTCGCAAACTCCAGGTGGTGCCCATGGTGCGACCACCGAGAGTGATGGGCGGTTCATCACGAGAGCAGCCGCTGAGAAGCAGAAGCAAAAGGGCAAAACGCATGGGTGAGAGAAAGTGGCGAGGCGCTGACCTTCACGCATGACTCGCGCGGCGGCGCGGTTTTCCCTGCCGTGACGAAGCTGCCGGATGGCAGCTTCAAAGTCGGCTGATCACTTGTAGCCGGTGACCATCGCGCAGGGCACTGCCTTGCGCTTGCCTTGGTCCGTCTCGTGAATGGCGATCATGTACATGCCGGTTTTCTTGGGCTTGTAGAAGAGCACAAAGCCCCAGCCGTCGAGCACAGGCAGGATCTCACCGGAGGGTTTGCCTTCGAGGTCGAGCACCGCGCCGGTGACGTGGACCCCAGATTGTTTCGGAACCGCGATGCAGAAACAGTACTCGTTGCCCTTGAAAAGCTGCATGCGGGTGGCTTTGCCGAGCTTTGGTTCGAGCGTGTAGGTCCTGACCTCGGCGCGGATGTTGTAGCTTTCCTTCTCCTGATCATAGGCCAGGGCGCTGGCGGCTTTCTCGGCGTCTTCATTGTCACCGGCATGCAGCCAGACCGCAGGGGTCAGCAGCAACAAGATGCAGGATGCGAGGCAAACGAAGGAGGATGGGATGGCTGGGGTGCGCATGACACAGATGGCGAGAAATTCACTCTCACACGCGAACATAGCCGTTGCATCAGGAAAATCCCAAGTTTCTGTTCACCTGTTCGTGTCCGCTAAAGGTTTTACGAACATTCACCCCCTTATTTCACTGCATTCATGGCCTCGGTAGTCTTTTACATGGAGGACGGCACTACGCTCGTTCACAAATTGGAAAGCGATGTCACCACCATCGGGAGACACCCAGACAGCGATGTGGTACTGACCTGTCCTTCCTCATCGGGGCGGCATGCTGTCGTCAAATCCACCGAGGAGGGTGTTTTTGTCCAGGATCTCGGCTCCAGCAACGGTACACGCGTCAACGGCGCTGAGATCGAGGAGGCGGTGCTCAAGGATGGTGACCGTGTGGGCTTTGGCGATGTGCAGGCCGTGTTCTATGTTGGCAATGCGCCCTCGGTGCTGGAAGAAAAGCCGGTTGCCACGCCGCGCTTTGCCAAGTCGCTGCCGCCACCGGCTCCCATCCATGTTGAACCGTCGCAACCGGGTGCCAAGCCTGCGCCGGCTGGACGTTCGCTCAGCCCGGTGCGGCGTGCCTATGGCAGACCTTCCTCCGGCAGTTATCCGGACACCACCGAAAGCGGCTGCATGACCGGGATCATTGTCACGGGCCTGTTTGTCATCGCCTTCGTCGTGGGCCTGGCCATGCGCCACTCGAAGGAGATGGAGGGCAATCTGTTTGAGGATCTGAAGGACAAGGTTTTCGGTGCCATGCCCAAGATCAAAATCGAGCGCAAAGAGGAATAGCGTGCTTCACAGCGGCCGCTTGTAGCTGTCACAGCGGTTGTGCCAGCCGGCCAGCCAGCGCTTCTCGTTGCGTTCAGGCGGGGCGTTTGCCACCCGGCGGCTGAGCACGCGTCTGGCGGCTTCGGCGAATTCCATGGGCATCTGCCACACAGTTTTGGCTTTCGGCATGCCTTCCAGCACCTGCAGCAGTCCCCAGCCCTCGCCGTGGTAGCGTTCCTTTGAACTGGTCCCCTCGCCTTTGAAATTCACATAGTCGATCAGGCAGAAGGTGCCTTCTGGAGTCTGTTTCAGTCCATCGAAGGCGAGTTTTACACCGGCAGGATTCTTCGACTGGGCCAGCATCTTGGGTAGCGCAGCCTCCATACGTGCCATAATGAACTCCGTCTGCTGTCTGACCGTGCGGCTGAGCAGCGCCCGCAGCTCCTGCTGCCGTGCGCCGTTCTGGTCTGCTTCGAAGGATGCCTTGGTCGGCCATGGGCAGGCACCCCGGGCCCAGGCAGGCGTGGCAATGCCGCGTGCCGTCAGAAAAGCCATAAGTGGCGGGAAACTTTCTGCAAACGGACCGCCGCGCCCCTGCGGATACCAAATAAAATGGCCGATGCCCAGGGAGGCGAAATCCTCCCCCCCATTCCAACTAGTCAGCCCCGCCACCGTGCCACCGCACTCGTTTTGCCAGATCCGCCTGCCGACCCGGTCCATTTGGGCGGAAAATAGACGAGTTCCAGTGCCGCCGTTGGATGCCGGAACCTCGGCACAACCATTCAAACAGCTCAGAACCAGTGTCAAAAAGCTGAATAACTTGATCAATCGCAAGGCTTTCATATTTTAGAAATCTTAAATGATGCTGTGCAATCGAAGTGGTTTTTGTAACAATAGGTTCTTCACCCATCTTCCCTATCGACTGATTTCATTAAGTTTGATTCACTGATTTTCCACCCTTATTCTTTCGACCCTTCAGTCTTTTCTGCGCGTCCGGCATGCCGTATCTGGCCTTCAACCTCAATGATGGAAATGAGTTCGTCTTCGACATCCTCGAGGAACGGCTTTCCATAGGGCGTGAAGCCAGCAATGACATTGTCATCGACAACACCTTCATTTCCAGCTTTCACGCGGAGTTTATCCGCCAGCCGGATGGCGGCTACGAAATCGTCGATCTGAAGTCTTCCAACGGCACCTTCGTCAACGGCAGGCGGGTCGAGCGGTTTCGCGTCAAAGGCGGGGACCGCATCACGTTTGGCCAGTTGGAAAGCCGGTTTCGTGAGCGGGCACCGAAGGGCCTGGCCTCGGAAGGTGGTTCCAAATCCGTTTCCATCGCCAAGGGCCAGCCAAGCCGCGAAGATGGCAAAAAAGGCGACACCGAAAGCATTCCGGCACGGGACAAGGATGACCTGCCAAAAACCACCCCTGAAACCAGTAAAATCGAGGTGACCAAGCCGGTGGTGCAGCGTGCCCCAGTCGATGCTCTGCGGCCGCCTGGCGGCAGCACGCCCCCCGCTTCACTGATTCCCAAGCCCTCCGCTGTCTCGTCGCCAGCGCTCGATCTTGCGGCTTCCAAACAGGTGGCCGAGCTGCGCGACGAGGCCGAAAAACTCCGTCAGCAGCGCGATGCCCTGCGGGCTGAAAATGACGTGGAGCAGAAACGGCGTGATGAAATCCGTTCGCTGGATGCCACGCTCGACGTGCGCCGCAAAGAACTCACCCAGACGCAGACCGAGATCACCGGATTCAAGAGTGAGCTCGAAAAATTGCGCGGCCAGGTGCAGAATGCCCGGGCCGAGCTGGAGAACGCGAAAACGGACGCCGGCAAGCACGACGTCAAACGCCGCGATCTGGGCAACCTCGAGAGCAAGCTCGATTCCACCCTCACGCTCGTCACCAAAGCTGAAGCGGATCTGAGCACGGCGCAGCAGGGCCTGCAGAACCTGCATGCCGAGGCCGACAAGCAGCGCAAGGATCGTGAAGCCGCGATTGCCAAACTCGTGACCGAGGAAGCGGCTGCGAAGGAGAAGGTGGCGGCCATCAACCAGCTTCTCGCCACGGCGCAGAAGTCTGAAGCGGAACTCAAATCGCAGCGCAGCGCTGAACTGCAAGATCTCGATAGTCGGCTTGAACTGCGGCGTGGCGATCTGTCAAAGGTGCAGGCTGAACTGGCCACCCAAAGCGATGCGCTGCAAAAGGCCGCGACGGAGGCTTCCACACATGAGGCCGCCGTTGCGAAGCTCACCGCCGATGAAGCGGACACGGCGAAAAAACTGGCCGATTTGCAACAGCAGGTCACCAGCGCTGAGGCGGTGGTGCAGCGCCTAGTCACGCTACAGGCCGATGCGCAGAAATCCGAGGCCGAGCAGCGTACAAAGCGCAGCGGGGAACTGCAGCGGCTCGATCAACAGTTTGAGACTCAGAGTGCCGAACTGAAGAAGACGCAGGCGGATCTGGCGCAAGCCCAAAGCGATCTCGCCGTGCGGCAGGACGCGCTTAAAAAGACCACGGCAGAAGCGCAGGAGCGTGAGGCCGCCCTTGCCAAGCTCAGCGCAGACGAAACCGCCACCACGCAGAAGCTGGCCGGACTGCAGAAGCAGATCAGCACTGCCGAGGCGGAAGTGAAGCGGCTGACCGCATTGCAGGCCGATGCACAGAAATCCGAAGCCGAGCAGCGCAAGCAACGCAGCGCCGAGCTGCAGGATCTCGACCGGCAGCTCGACGGACGCCGTGCCGATCTGGCGAAGCTCGAAGCCCAGCGCGAGGCGAAGCAGAACGAGATCGAGGCCGTCAATGCTTCGCTGGCGAAAGCCCAGGAGCAGGTGCAGCACGCACAGACCCAGATCGCGCAGTTGGGGGGCGAGGAAACAGCCATCGCGGCGCGCGTGAACGAGTTGCGCGGCAACGAAGACCGCCTCAATGCCCTGACCCAGACGCTGGGACAGATGGAGAATCAGCGTGGCCTGCTCGATGCCGCCATTGGTGCCCTGCTTGGCAGGCAGCAGTCGCATGAGGCTGAGGCCAGTGCCGTCGAGCAGCGCATGAAGGCCCTGCGGGCCCAGCTGACCGAACTGGAGCAGCAGCATCTCGCCGCAGAGCAGCAGCTCGCGACGCTGAACACGCAGAAGTCGGATGCTGAAGCCGCTTTTGCCACCCAGGAGAAGGAGGCGCTGGCCAAACTGGCGGACATCGACAGGCAGGCCAAGGACACGCGGAAGCTGGATGAAGCGGAGCGGCTGGAGGCCGAGAAACGCCAGGCGGATCTCGACGCGCAGATCGCCGCGCGTGGGACGCGGCTTGCAGAGGTTCAGGCGCAGGTGAAGGAACTTGAATACAAGGCCGCTGATCTCACCAACAAGCTGGATGATCTTGCCTCGACCGATTCAAAGCTCAAAGACAGCACTGATGCGCTGAAGGCCGTCGAATCGCACAAAGCCGAGGTTTTGGCTGCGATTGCCGCGCTGGTGAAGGATCGCGATGAACGCACCCGCGAGCTGCTCGCCGCCACTGAGCATGGCCGCGCGCAAACGTTGCTGACGCAGACGCTCACCCAGCGCCGTGAGACCTTGGACAAAGAGGTGCGCCTCATTGAAGAGCAGCAGACCGAACTTTCCCAGGCCATGGGCAAACTGCGTGAGCAGGTGCGGGTGGCTGAAACCGAACTCAAGGAGCGCGAGACCAAGCTCACCACCGCCGAGCAGCGCACCAAAAATCTCGAAGAACTCGCCGCTACTGCCGATCAACAATTCAAAACCCTACAGGCGGAGCACAAGAAGGTTACCGAGCAGCTAGCCCTGGCCAAAACGGATCTGGAGCAGTCGGTTGCCGCTGCCATCGAAAAGAAAAAAGAAGCCGCCGCCGCTGCCGCAACTGCCGAAAAGAGCTCGCAGCAGCAGCTCACGCTGGTGGAAAAAATCAGCGGTCTGGAAGCTGTCATCGCCACACTCACGACGACGCATGCCAGTACGCAGCAGAAGCTGTCTGCAGCGGAGTCAGATCACCAAAATCTACAGGACCGCCTGGCCGACCGGCAGAAGGAAATTGCCGCAGCCGAAGCTCGCGTGGCCGAGCTTACGCAGCAAACCTCAGGTCTTGACGACCGTCTGAAAGAACTGGCCGCCGCGAACAAACAGAACGCCGAACTCAACAGCACCATCACCGCCGCCACGCAGGAGCGTGACAAGCTGCTGGCCGAAACACAACGCCTGGCCAAAGAACGCGCCGAACTGGAATCCGTGCTGCCTGATCTGCGTGGCAGCGTGACGCAAACCCGCGCTGAAGCAGACAATTTGAAGGCCGAGCTGGCGGGTCTGATCAAGGACCGTGACGCTGCTGCTGCAACGCTGAAGGAATCGATCGCGCAACGCAAGGAATCCGATGCCGCCATCGAAGCGTTGCGCATTGAGTCGGTCAATCTCGACAAAATCCTGGGGGACAAGCGCTCCAACCTCGAAGCTGAGACGAAGGCGAAGCTCGCGGAGGCGAACGCCGCCGAAACGCGGCTCAAGGGCGTGCAGGAACGCATTGCCGCTGCTGAACAGCGGCTGGCCGAACTGGCGGAGGTGGATGCGCGCATCGCCACGGCCACCAAGACCCTCAAGGACACCGAAACGCAGCGGCAGACGGAAGACAAGGCGCTGGCGGAACTGGCGCGCAACCAGGACAAGCTGAAGAAGGAATTCGCCGCGCTCGAGGCTTCACTGAAGACGGAAAATGCGAAGCTGGTGGATCTGACCAAGGCCGTCAAAACGAATGAAGCCAAGGCGGCGGACGCCGAAAAACGTGCCGAAAAAGCCACGGCTGCGCAGCAGGTGGCTGAACAAAAACGTATTGAGGCCGATGCCGCCGCCGAGAAGGCGCGCGCGGAGGAAAAGAATCTGCGGAAGCAAATTCCTACGCTGACCACCGAGCTGGCGGGCATCCAGGCGCTGCTGGTCACGGTGACGAAGGAACGCGAAGAGGCTGCGCAGTTCGTCACGCGCCTGAACGTCACCACTGACGGCCAGAACAAGAAGCTGGCCGAGCTGCAGCAGCAGATCACCCAGTTGGAAGAGGCGCATAAAGTTCGCGAAGAACGCGTGATGAAAGCGCAGGCGGAGGTGGACAAGGAGTCCGCACGCCACAAGGCGGCACAGGAGCAGTCCCGCGCCGCAGAGGTGCAGCTCGGCGAACTCGAAAAAGAGGTGAAGGAAGCCAAGGTGAAGGCGGATGCCGCGAAGAAAGACACCGCCGCGATCGAAGGCGAACTGCTGCAGCGGCTTGACCGTGTGCAGAACCTCAAAGCCGACGAGGAACGGCTGGGGAAGATTGTCGAGACGCAGAAGCTGGAACTGGCGGAGGTGGACATGTCCCTCAAGGAACTGCACACCAAGATCGAGGCGCGCAAGGTCGAGCTGGCCGAATTCATCAACGTCGGCGGCAAAATTCTCGGTCTGGGCCAGGCGCTGGCGGGGCTGGAATCCCGCCAGACGGAGATCAACAAATCTCTGCGCAAAGCCTCGGAGGAGGATCTGGCAATCCAGGTGAAACTGAACGCCGCGCAGGAAGCACTGAACCGCGAAGCCGCCCGTACCGAGCAGACACGCAAGGACCGCGAGGCGGCCGATGTCGAGTTCAAAAAATTCAGCGCCGACATTCAAAAGCAGGCCGCCACGCTGCAAAACTACGAACTGGAGCAGAAGAAACAGATCGCGGAACTGGAAAAGCGCATCGCCGACCTGGGCACCATGCAGCAGCGTGTCGTGGGTCAGATGGATGAAACCAAGGCTGAGCTGGTGCGGCTGGAAGGCAAAAAGCAGGAATTTGCGCAGGCCGAGGCCCAGATTAAACAATGGCAGGACATCGAAAAACGCCTGCGCGGGCAGCTGGTCGAGCTGGAGGAGAAGCACGAGATCATGCGCCGTGGTCTGACCACGGAGGAAAGCACGGTGGTCATGTTTGCCAACGACATCATCAAGCGCATCGACCTCATTGACGCCCTGGTGGCCCGCTACGCCGGGGCGAATGGCAGCGACGTGACGCAGCAGCTCATCACACTGCGTGCCTCATTTGAAGATATTTTGCACCAGCACGGGGTGACGGAATTTGACGTGCCGGCCGGTACCGAAGTCGATATTGACCTGCGCAGACGCATCACGGTCGTGGACTCGCTGCCCGGCAAGTCGAAGCCGCGCGTCACCGAAAGCTGCCGTTCAGGCTTTATCTTCTCGCGTGGGGAGGGACACGAGATTATCCTGCGTAAAGTGGAGGTCCGGACCTCCAGCCAATAGACCCGCCTCCGGAAACTTTTTCTCACACACATTGTTATGGCTGAATACGTTGGAATCGATCTTGGCACCACCCTTTCTGGGCTGGCCTATTTAAAACCAGACGGCAACCCCGAAATCGTGCCGAACGCCGACGGCGAGCGTCTGACGCACTCCGTGGTGTTCTTCGACTCGCATGAGGATGTGAAACTCGTCGGCAGCGCCGCCCGTGATGGCGGGGAGCCCGACCGCACCATCTTCCAGATCAAGCGCTTCATGGACGACCCGGAGCATCTGGTGGAGATCGACGGCAAGAAATGGACGCCGGCAGAAATCTCCGCGCTGATCCTTTCGAAGCTGAAGCGCGACTGTTCCAAGATCTGTGGGGACATCACCGAGGTCGTCATCACCGTGCCGGCAAACTTCAACGAACTGGCCCGCAAGAGCACCATCGCCGCCGCTGAAATGGCCGGCATGAAGGTGAAACGTCTGGTGAACGAGCCGACGGCGGCAGCGGTTTATTACGCGCACTCCCAGGGCGTGAAGGGGCGCATCCTGGTGTTCGACCTGGGCGGCGGCACGCTGGACACGACGATCCTCGATGTCGAAGGCGACAACATCAAGATTCTAACCTCCGAAGGTGCCCGGCATCTGGGGGGCAGCAACTTTGACGACATCCTGCTCGCAGCCTATGAGGAGCAGTACAAGAAGCAGACCGGCGCGGCGCTCTACAGCGACGAGCGCCACCGCCGCCGCGTGCTGCAGGCCACGGAGGATGCGAAAAAGATGCTCTCGAAACTCCAGCGGGTGAATGACACCGTAGCCAACGACCAGAACAGCGGCATCGCGCGCATTGACCTGAGCCGCGAGCATTTTGAGAAGCTGATCCGCCACATGCTCACCCGCACGGTTTTCCTTGTCGAGCAGGCGCTGGATTCTGCGAAGCTGAAGACCTCAGACATTGATCACGTCGTGCTCGTGGGCGGGTCAACCCGCATTCCGAAGGTGAAATCCATGCTGGAAAAGATGTTCGGCAAAGTGCCCAAATCCTGCGGCAACGTGGACGAGTGCGTGGCGCTGGGCGCGGCCCTGTTCGCCAAAAAATCGTCGCGCATCCAGGAAGTCTGCAATGCGAGCTATGGCACACTGGCGATGGTTTACAACGCGAAGACAAAGGAGGAGAAACTGATGAACTCCATCGTGATCCCCAAAAACACGCCGATTCCCTGCTCACGTACGCAGGTTTATCAAACCTCCGAAGACAACGAACGCGTCATCGAGGTGGACATTACCCAGGGCGAAGATGAAGACGCGAAGTTCGTCGATGTCATTGGCCGCCTGACTTTGGACGTGCCGCCGAATCGCCCGAAGGGCTGCGAAGTGGCCGTGACGTTCAGCTACGATGAGAATCAGCGGGTGCGCGCCCTGGTGGTGGACAAGCAGTCGGGTCGTAGCAAGGAAGTCGCCGTGACCTACAAGGGCGCGGGGGTGCTTTCCGATGAAGAGTTGAAGCGCCGCAGCCATCATCTTCGCGCCATGCGCATTGAGTAAACACTCAGCAACTGAAGGAACCCAACCTATGTTCAAGATCCTCAAGTCTCTTTCCAAATCCCTCGGCGGTGGCAAACCTGCCGCCGAAGCCCCCCCACCCTCCAAGGCCAAAGCGGGCAGCCTGCTCGACAAGGTCAACAAAGGAGCCCCCGCTGCCGCGAAGGTGGAGCCGACCCAAAGCCCCGAAGAACTCTGCGGCATCACGCCCAAGATGGCCAAGGACGAGATCAAGGCGCAGCTGAAACTGCTGTTCCGCCGCTACAACCGCAGCGCCTCCAGTCTGGATGCCAAGCTGCGCGGCGAGGCGGACCAGATGCTGGATGCCATCGTGCAGATGCGCGAGAAGCATTTTGGCGAGATTTGAAGCTTGGATTCAATGGCGCTTGGAGAGCGTAGCCGTTGCCACGTGCCTCGCCTCACCCACTTGCAGTTTGATAGGCACATTTTTAGTACCTTTGAGCTTGGCGAGTAGATCCGCCCAAGCCGCGACTTGCAGCCGAATCTCGAACTCCAGTACGCCGCCATAGACGACGCCGTAGCGGTTGGCGTTGCGGATGTGCAGGGAGCCGTTGTCGGTGATCGCGCTGCCGGTTCGGTCAGGCACGAATGTCTCGCCGTGACCAGCCATCTCCAGGGTGAGGGTTTGATTGAAGACGGTAAAGGCTTCAAACACGGTGACAGTGCCGGCTAGTTCGAGATGATGGCCTGGGGTGATCTCGGCGCGGCGGATGGTGAGACTTTGTGCGGCCTGCGGAGTGCCGAAGAAGGCCATGGCGGGAGCGCGGCTGACGCCTTCGGTGCCTTTGGGATGCACGGTGTAGCGGGCGAACATGCCTTCCAGCATGTGCTCGGCCACATGGCAGTGGGTGAGCCAGGTGCCGGGATTGTCGGCAAGCATGTCGGCGACTTTCATGCTCGCGGGCAGCAATTCCACCACATCGGTGCGGCGACGACCTTCCTCGATCACTTTCATGCCGTGCCAGTGCGCGGTGTGAAAGTCCTGCTCGGAACCGAGGGCGAAAAGATACCAGCGCACGCGCTCGCCTTCGTTCATCTCCAGGCCGGGCAGGTTGCCAAAGGTGTAGCCGTTGATGGCGAAGCGTGAGTGAATCTCGATGAACTCCATCGTTTCCGCCCATGTCTTGTGCGGGATGCCGCTGGCGGTGTTGACGTATTCGTAGGCCTCGCGTGCCTCGGCATCGAGGCCGCTTTCGTCGAAGATGAGGTAAAGCATCGCCATTTCGCGGTCCACGTCCTTGGGAGTGCCGTCGGGCCGCGCACGTTTGGGATCGGTGACGATAATGCTGCCGACGAGGCCGAGATTGACCTCGCCTTCGCCGGTGACGTGGCTGTGGTACAGCCAGGCTTTGGAGCTTGGCTCAGTGGGCAACGGGCCGGAGTTTTCATCGAGCTGCCAGACATAGGTGAAGGTGGCACCGGGACCAACGGCGGCGCCTTTGCCTGGATTTGGCGGGAAATAGGCGCCTTCGCTGTCTTTGTCGTAGCGCACACCATGCGGATGCATGGAAAGCGGCTGCGTGGTGCGATTGAGGAAGGTCACGGCCAAAGTTTCGCCGACCTCGCCACGCAAAACTGGTCCCATGATGCCGAGACGCGGTGAAGGCATTACCCTGGCGGTGAAAGTGGCATCCGTGTATTGCACATAGCGCAGTTTGCTGACGCGCTCGTGATTGCTCGCGGCAGATGGCGGCAGCGGCGTGCCGCACATGGGTTCGCTCACCACGGGCGCGTAGTCCCACAGCTCCGGTTCGGCGGCCATGTAGTAGCGGCGTGTCGCCTTGGGATCTGGCTTGCAGCCAAAGAAAAGTCCGCCCGTATCGCCCGTCTTTACCGTCACGGTTGGCTGCAACTGCGGCGGCGGTTCGGGATCAACGGCATCCTGCGCACACAGCGGCATGAGCGCCGTCAGCATGAGAGGAATGAGTGGCCGCATTTTCATATCTCTGCATGCGAGCAAGCGACGCGGCGGGCAAGGCATCGCATGTGTCGAAATCGTCGCTTACCTTTCCGCTGTGGCGTTGAAACCGTGCGTGATGAAATCGCTCCTTCTCGTCTTTATTGGTCTGCTGCTGCCAGCGAGCGCCAGGGAACTTGCTGTCGGCGACATGATCCCTGACTGCGAGTTGGTGAGTGCAAATGGAAAGCCGCTGCGCATCAGCAGCCTTCACGGTCATGCATTTGCCATCACTTTTATCTTCACGCGTTGTCCGCTACCGGAGTACTGCCCGCGTCTGACGGCTCATTTCAAAGAAGCGCAGCAAGAGCTGGCGAAAGCCGGTGGCACTGACTGGCATCTCCTCTCGCTCAGCTTTGACCCTGAGCATGACAGGCCGGCGCAGCTCGCTTTTTATGCCAAGGCGCATGGAGTTGATGACACACGCTGGACCTTTGCAACGGGCAAACATGTGCGTGAGTTTGGTGCGAGGTTTGGTCTCGAAGTGACGACCAAGGACGGACTCATCAATCACAACCTGCGCACCGTAGTGGTGGATTTGGCGGGCCGGGTGCAGCACGTTTTCAGAGGCAGCGACTGGACGGTGCCGGATCTCGTGTGGGAGATGCAGAAGGCAATGCGGAAGTAAGCGGCAGGAGCAGGATCACGCTGATTCCGAGTTGTTGTGAGGAGCCAGGACGGCCCAACTCCTGAAGCTAGCGCCGCCTGCGTATGACAAGACCAAACAAACCGAGCAGTAGCAGCACCGCGCGGCCAGGCTCGGGTGCGTAGATAGGAGCACCGGTGTCGTCGTAGGCCCAGTCCTTGATGAGGCCGCCGGGAGTGTTGTTGGTCAGGACGACTCGCATCCAGCCATAGTAGGGACCAGCGGCAGTGGGGGCGTTCGTGGAGAACTTGAAACCGAGATAACCTTCGACGCCCGGTTCAAACTGATTGCTGGCAAAGCCGAGATGCGAGACGGGATCGCCCGAGCCGCCTTCACCGGTGGAATAGAAAAGGCTGGAGTCCACGAGAGCACCGTATTGCAAACGCACGATGGGATCATCGTTGTTGAGGCCGAGCCGGGCGGGCTGGAAGTCTGCGCTGTTGCCGATGGCGAAGCCGCCTAAGAAGGGATTGATGTCCCAGCCGGTGATGAGTGAAGTGCTGAACGCGCCAGTGTCGATGTCGAGGTACACACCGTCGAAATCGGTGGGAATGGCGATGTTTTGCAGGCCGCTGTAGATGACGGCAGCCGGTGCGTTCAAAGCAGCAGTAAACAGCAGTGCCGTGGCAAGGAGAGTGGGGGGAAGTTTCATGACAAGATTGACTGGGTAAGTGATCAAGGCGCGGTGACGACGACCCGGAAGAAGCGGGCCTTTTTACCATTGAGGAACAGCGGATATTTGACCGTCGCTACCTCGACCTCGCTGTCGCTGGCGACAACGGTAGGGGTGACAGTGCTGCTGGTCCAACTGCCATCGCCAGTGCTGAACTGCACGGTGTAGGTCAGACCGGCGGCAGCGGCGTTCTTGCGGCGCACATAAGCGGCGCGGTAGTCCACGGCGGTAGGCGTGCTCGCCACGGTGGCCACGGGCGTGCCGCGCGAGGTGATGGCACCACCGGCGGTAACGACCAGGGGAGCGCTGGTAGCGGTGGCGGGATTGAGACCGAAAGCGTACTCAACGATGTTCGTGAGACCATTACCATTAGCATCGGCAGTGGGAGCTGAGAGTGCGGGGGGGATGCCTTGCGACGAAGCCCATTCGTCGAACAGCGTCGCCCGCGTGACGGTGACGGTGTACGTTTTAATCGTGCCGTCCTGCGCGGTGACTTTCACGTCGATGGGGTTGGCATTGAGGTTCAGCGTCAGCGCGGCGCTGGCACTACCGGATGTGACGCTGGCATAAGCACCGCCATTGATGCGCACCTGCACGTCGGCAGTCGCATCGGCCACGGTCGGCGTCACGGTCATGCTGGTGATCGCATTCGGCACGGCGGCGGTGTAGGCCGTGGTGCCCGCGGCAAAGACGGGTGAGAGCGTGCCGGTGCTGATGACCAGGCTGGCGAGATTCGCGTTGTTTTGCAAGGTGGTGAAAGTCGCGTTAGCACCGTTGGTGGTGCCGTTGGAATTCGTCGCTGAGGCACGGTACTGGTAGGTAGTGCCTGGCATGAGGCCAGTGAGAGTGGTGCTGACCGCCTGGGCGATGAGACCATCCGCCGGAGACAGTGTGACGGACGAATCGAATCCATAACTGGTGCTGGCACCCATTTGGAACTTCGCGGTGCTGGTGGTGCCGGTGGGATTGATGCTGGCATTGAGCGTGGCCGTGGTGGCACCCACATTGGTGGCGGGCGAGGTGGTGACGATCGGCGCGGTGGAGCCGCCTTGCTTGATGATCGTGTAGTTGTCGGGTGTGTTGCCATCGGCCTGGATGAAGGTGGCGACGAGGGTGTTGCCATTGATGTCGAGGTTCACCGTGCCGACCGTATCGTAGGAGATGTACATCGCGGCGTGGTCGATGGCACCACCATCGGCCTGGCCTGACATGCCGGCAGTGTTGTACACCGCGCCGAAGTTCGCGCGGGAGCCCGTGAGGGGCTTGATGTATGCGCCATCGGGCGGGATCACGGTGCCGTTGACGGTGGCGGTCGCGACGAAATTGTTGGCAGCATTGCGGATCTTGCCGGCGTCACCTGCAATGGTGAAAGCGGTGGTAAAACCGGTCGTGCTGCCGTTGCCGGCGTTCTTTTTCATCGTCTGGGTGATCGTGGAGGAGAGGCCGTAGTGGCCGTCGAGCAGGACGCTGCGCTCGTAGTTGTGGCTGTGGCCGGTGAGCACGAGATCGACGCCGCCATTTTCCAGGATAGGGCTGAAGTTCGTTCGCATCTGGACCATAGCGGCTTCCGTGTCGGAGTCATGACTTCCTTTGGAATAGGGCGGATGATGGAAGAAAGCGATGATCCAGGTGCTCGTCGTGCTGGCGAGGTCCTGCCGGAGCCAAGTCGCCATCGGTCCGTCTTCGTTGACGGTGGTGGTGGCGGGGTTGTCCACTGTCCGCACCGAGGAGTTGGAATCCAAGCAGATGAAGTGGATATTGCCATAGTCGAAGCTGTAGTATTGCTCTGTGCCGGATGCGACTCCGCCGGCTTCGCCTTGCGTGGGGAAGGTGAAAATGTCGAAGTAGGGGTAGGAGTAAGGTGCGCCGACGCCGACGGGCGTGGTGTTGTTGGCATCGTGATTCCCCAGCGTGCTCCACTGCGGCATCTTGCGGAAGATGGTCGGATACATGGCGAAGTAACCGCTCTGATATTCCGTGTCGGTGCCAGAATTGTAGGCATTGTCGCCCAACTGGAGATTGAGGTCTGGCACGCGACTGCCCATCCAGTTGTAGTAGGCGTTGCGCCCACCGGCCTGCGTGGCGCTGCCACGACCGCAATCTCCGACGACCCAGATGCGCGTATTCGTTGCCGTTCCGGGCGTGGGTGAGGTGCGGAAGGTGTAGTCGGCGGCGGTGGGTGTGGGAAAGGTGTAGCTGGCGGAGCCAGTGTTGCCGACTTTGACCGAAGTGGTGTCCGAGGACTCGGGCGTGAGGGTGTCGGAGGCGGAGCCGACGCTGTAGTAGTAGCGGGTGTAAGGCGTAAGGCCGGTGAGCTTGACCTCATGATTGGTCGCTGCCGAAGCCTCGTCGGTGAACTGGTTAAGCGCGCCGACGGCCGTGCCATAACGTACCCGGCCGACGATGCTCTGGCTGGTGCGCCAGCGAACGACGATGCTGTTGTGATTGCTCTGATTCAGATAAGGCGCACGGCTCAGGGTGCCAGAAGGGCCTGCCGTGACCGTCACCGGTACCGCCGTCGAGGTGCGGGTGCTGCCGAAGTCATCCGTAGCCACGGCGGTCAGACTGTAGCTGCCAGCGGTGACATTTGCCCAAGTGTATTCATACGGCGAACTCGTGTCCTCTCCCAATTTCGTGCCACCCTGGAAGAACTCCACTTTTGTGATGGTACCATCACTGTCGGTGGCCGTCGCAACGATCGGGATGCTGGCTCCGGTGACGAACGTGGCGTTCGCCGCAGGAGCGGTGATCTGTACGACCGGCAGCGCATTGCCACCGGACACGGTCGTGATCAGATCCATGTCAAAGCCCAAGTCCGAGGAGGTACCATCACGCTGGTGGATTTCCACGGCGATGACATTGCTGCCGGTGACCAGAGCACTTGTTGGCAAGGTGATCGGGAAGTAAGTCGTCTCATCGGTGCCGCTGACAATGACAGGAGCGACGGTGAGATAATCCACCGTGCCCGCAGGCATGTTGCTGCGGGCGACTTCCACGCCATTGATATAAATCACCGCACCGTCATCGCGCAGCAGGTTGGTTTTCAAACCGAGCACCTGGGTGGCATTGGTGACTGTGAAGGTACGGCGAAAGTAATAGGTGATGTATTGGTTGGGCGAAGCCGGCCCCAAGGCGAGGGTTGAGACGATGTGGGGGTCACCAAAACCAAGTGGCGCAGGTGCGGAGGCCCAGGTGCTGTCGTTAAAAGCTGTGTCCTTCCAGGCCGTCCCCTGATTCGTGCCGTTGTCCAGATACTTCCAGGTCGCACCGCGCGAGATGCTGGTCACGTCGGTGAAAGCCACTGTCACAACGGTGATCGCCGATGATGTAGTAACGCCGCCATCATTGTCGGTGGCCTTCGCCGTCAGCACTTGGGTGCCGGTCGGGATGCTGATCCAATCAAAAGAGTAAGGTGCCGTGGTGTCTTCGCCCAGCTTGGTCGCCCCGAGGAAGAACTCCACCTTGCTGACCAAACCATCGGTGTCCGACGCATTGGCGGTGATCGTCAGCGATGAGGCGGGAATGGTGGTGCCAGTAATGGGCGCAGTGATCGCCACCGTGGGAGCGACGTTGTTGGGGTTGGTGACGGTGATGCTGGCCGCAGTGGAGGTCGTCGTGGCGCCATCGTTGTCAGTCGCCTTTGCCGTCAGCGAATAGGTGCCGGAGATCATGCCGCTCCAGGAATAAGTGTATGGTGATGTGGTGTCCTCACCCAGCTTCGTCGCGCCCTGGAAGAACTCGACTTTGGTCACTGTGCCATTGGCATCTGCTGCTGTGGCCGCGAGATTTACCGGGCCGGGCAGGGCGATGCTGGCACCGTTGGTGGGAGCGGTGAGGGAAACTGTGGGCGGCACCTGCGTCATGCTGATGACGACATTGTCCAGGCCGACGATTTGATCCGGCGAGGTGGCCACCGCATTGTCATCGATCCAGCGGAACCTGATTTCTGCGCCAGCCGCCACGGCGGCAGCGAAGTTGATCGTGGTCTGTGCGACATTCGTGACACCCGTCGTGTTGGGCACATTCACAGTGGCACCCGTGAGCGCAGGATTGAGAGCGGAGACATTGGTCCAAGTCGTGCCGTTGTCGGTGCTGTAGAACAACCAGTAACCGGGCAGTTCATTGGCGGTGGCCACGGCCGTGAAACGACGGATGTCATAGCTGATGTTGACGCCGCTCACCGCCGCACCCGTGTTGTTCGTCAGCCGGAGTTGCAGGATATTGCCAGCGCCGGAAGTGGGCGAGGTGCCGAGGGCGCGGTCTGTGTTTCCGGATGCGCCAAAATTGTAGGCCTGGGTGTTGCTGGAGACGCCGGAGCCAGTGGATACAATCAACGTATTGTTCTCAGTCCCCGCTGTCGCCGCCGATTGAGCCCCGCTGGCCGGGATGCTCGTGGTCCAGGTAGAGTTCGAGCCACCGAGGAGACCAATGTGCGACCAACCTGTGGGTGGAGCCGTGCCGGACGTGCCCATGGAGTCAAAGTTTTGCGAGTAACCAGTGGAAGGGAAGCTGACCTGTGCCTGAGCGAGGCTGGTGGTCAGTGCCGTTAAGAGCAGGAGTTTGCGAATCATGGCTGTGAAGACTGTGTTGGGATGGAGACCGGCGGGGTGGCGATGGAAATGGATGGTGTGGCGCTGACAGGCGGAGGCGTGGCGATCTGCGCCGATGCCTGCACAGCAGGAGCAACGGACGGTGCAAGATGCGCCGCCACCTGCTCTGCCAGCCTGCTCATGGCATGCGAGCCACGCTCCGAAGTCGGCAGTGCGGCAAGGTGTGTGGCGAGCGCCTGCCATGCGGCGTGAGATGCTTCATGGCGTCCTGCCTGCGCGAGCAGTTGCGCGCGCTTTGCCATCCAGGGCTCAGGGCGCGGGGCGGTTTGTTGCATCGCATCGATGCGAGCGAGCGCCGCGTCAAAATGTCCGGCGGCAGTCTCGATCTCCATTGCCTTCAGCACCAGCGACGGCACCGCGCCGACGGCCTGTAGCCCACGTTGGAGCACTTGCACCGCTTCCGCACCATGACCGCATGCCAGGAGGGCTTCAGCTGCTTCATTGAAGAGATCCGGTCGAGGATGCGGCGTCTTGTCCAAGGCGCGACGGTAGTCTTTCAAGCATGGCTCATCTTGTTTGAGCTGTTTGAACACCCGTGCTCGTTGCAGCAGGCCGGATGGCTGGTCTGCATGCGCCTGGAGCAAATCGTTGAGCACCGCCAGCGCCGCCTCCCACTTGCCCGCGAGCGCCAGCGCCTCACCACGCAGCAGTTCTGCCTCCAGCATGCCCGGAGCCAGCCGGTCGGCATGCTCGAGGTCGATCAGCACCGCCTTCCAATCCTCATGCTCCAGATGGAGGTGACTGCGCTTCACGTACAGATCCGCGTTGTGCGGCTCCGCCTTGATCTGAGCAGAGACTGCGGCAACAAGGTCATGATATGTGCCGTGCGCAGCGGCATTCGTGAGCATGCCGCACAGCAGCAGCAGCCTCATCTGACTTAAAAATTGGAGTGGCGCAAAACGCATTTCGCACATTCAATGGAGAAAAAATCAGCAACGCCCAACAAAACAGAGTGACGCTTTTGGCAGTGAAAAAATTGTCACTCGAAGCTGCTGGGCATTCTGCGCCGCATGCGCCAAACATGAGAAATTCACCTGCTCATCACGACGAAGTGAACTCCATTTTCGTCTCCATGCTTCGCTAACTCAGCAACACCCGACACCTCTCGTGAAATTTATTTCCATGTTCTTTCTTGGCCTGCTCATCGCCTCGTCGGCCGCACTGGCACAAACGACAGTTATAACTGAACCCTCCGGCTACACCACGCTCAATCTTCCTGCGGGTGCCAGCACCTTCGTCGGCCTCAATCTCGTGGCACCAACGGCGTATGCAGGCACGTTTGATGTCGTGGCGGCGGACACCACGCGTCGCACCATAACGCTGACTGCCACAGGCACCGGGCTGACCAACAATCAGTTCAACGCCGTGCCGCATTTCATCGAAATCACCACACCCGGCGCGCGTCAGGGTATGAACACCGTGATCATTGGCACGTCCGCCACCGGTAACAGCGTGGTGGTTCAAGATCCTCTGCCTGCGGACATCGTGAACGGCGGCACCGCCACGATTCGTCGGCTGTGGACGCTGAGCACGGTTTTTGGGGCCAGTAACCAAGCCGGACTGACCGGTGGCATCTCCAGCAATATCGCAGACCTCATCCGCGTGCCCAATCGCGCTGGTGGCTATGATCAATACTTCTATTCCACCGGCGGCTTCACCGGCGTGGGCTGGCGGCAGATCGGCACTGGCACAGCAAACAAGGCCAATGTGCCCTTGTACTTCACCGAGGGCTTCTTCATCTTCAACCGTGGCGCGACCACCAAGTCCGTCACACTCCCCGGCACCGTCAAGACCGGCCCCACGCAGGTGCTGATCGAAACGGGCAACAACTACCTCGCCAATCTCTGCCCGGTGCAGTTCGACGCCACCAACCAGGGCCGCACCCTCGGCAACAGCGGCTTACACAACGGCACGACGAACGGCCTCACCGGTGCCACCTCCGCTGAGAACGCAGATCTGGTGCTCGTGCCGAATGGTGCGGGCTACATTCAGTACTTTTACTCCACCGGCGGCTTTACCGGGATCGGCTGGCGCAAGATCGGCGCTGGCAGCACGGACCAGTCGTCCACGCCGCTTCCTGAGGGCTGTTTCATTGTCTATCGCAAAGGCGCGCCGGTGATGGTGCAGCTCACGCAGGGCAGTTTCTGATCCTTCATCGTTTTCCGCCATGCATCAACGCCTTCTGCCAAGTCTCGCCGCGCTTTGGCTGAGCGTCGTTTCCGCAGGCGCGGCCACCATCACCATCGACAACCTCAATGCCGACAATGATGGTGCCTTCGGCCTCACGGACAACTCAGGCGCGCTCCTCACCACCGCCACCGGCCGCGTCATCATCGGCCGCATGACCATGAGTGATGCGAGCATCACCAACAACTTCAACCTCGGCAATATCGCCGACATCTGGGCCGCGTTTCAGCCCTTTGACACCGCCTTTGATCCCGATTCACTCGCTCCTGGCGCGTTCCAACAGAACCTCACCGCCGACACCCGTGCCAGCCAGAATGCTCTTGGAGGCAGCGCCATTTATGTCTGGGCTTGGAACAACACCAGCGCGACACCAGTTTCCGCCGCCCAGGGTTTGATCGCTCACTTGCCGGGCCTCTTTCCCACCGACCCCGAGGTCGGCTCTCCCCTCATCGCCTTCGAACACTTGCGTTCACCTGCCGCTCTCATTGTCGGTTCCAACGGCACGCCCTATGACTATGGTTTCGGCAGCGGCTCACTCCCAACGTATCAGTTGTCTGTGGCGGGCGCAGCGCCGGAGCCATCACGCGTCATTTTGATGCTCGTGGGATCGTGCCTCGTGTTTTTCCGCCGTCTGCGGTAGAAACATGCGCCATTGTGCGGCATGAAGCTCGACCGCCTCATTGCTAGTCACCACGCCATGGGACGTCAGGCGGCGCATCACGCCATCGCTACAGGACGCGTGCGGGTGAATGACGTGATCATCCACGACGGCCATCACCCCGTGGATCGCTTCACGCAGGTCGGACTCGATGACGCGATCATCCAGCAGCCAGCGCGCGCGCTGTATCTTATGCTACACAAACCGGTGGGCATTCTCAGCGCCACGAAGGACGATGAGCATCCCACCGTGCTCGATTTGATCGACGATCCAGACAGGTACACGCTGCACCTCGCCGGGCGGCTGGACCGCAGTACCTCGGGGCTGGTGCTGCTGACGAACGATGGCCGCTGGTCCAAACGGCTGATGGCGGCGGCGGAGAAGGTGCCCAAGGTCTATCTCGTCGAAACCCTCGATCCCATTGCTCCGGACGCGGTGGCGGCGTTTGAACGTGGCTTTTACTTTCATACAGAGGACATCACGACACTGCCGGCGGAGCTGGTCATACTGGGCCAGCGCCAGGCCCGGCTGACACTGCATGAAGGGCGCTATCATCAGGTGAAGCGCATGTTTCATCGCGTCGGGAATCGGGTCGTTAATCTCCATCGTGAGAGCATTGGCGCGCTGGCACTGCCCGCCGATCTGCCACCGGGAGCGTGGCGGGCGCTGAGTTCTCAGGAGATTCTGGCTGCAGCAGGAGCAGATTGAGTGCTGAGCTAGGCCAGATTTCTGGTGGTTGTTTGTTTTTCAGAAAATCCAGCTTTCGCAGATGAATTTCACCCCTTAATCTCCGCGCCTTGTGATCCCCCCACGCATGTACCTCAGCATTTGGTTTGGCATCATGTTGACGGCCCAGTCGGGCTGTACAACACAAAAGGCTGCAAAGCCGGACAAACTCGCCATTGATGAGGCGCGGAAAGCGCTGCCACTCGAAGAGAAGGGCAAGGAAAAGGAAAACCCACTGGTGAAGCGGCTGAACAATCCCTCCTCCATGCCGGTGGTGCCGCCTGCAGGTGTGCGCCTCTCGTATTCGTCCGTCAAGATCACGCAGAAGACTCTGGCGATGACCTTTGACGACGGCCCGCATCCCAGCCTGACCCCGAAGCTGCTCGACATCCTCAAGGAGCGGAACATCAAGTGCACCTTCTTCCTCATCGGCCAGCAGGTGAAAATGTACCCCAACATCGTCCGCCGCATCATCGCGGAAGGGCATGAGATTGGGAATCACACCTGGACGCATTGCAGTCTCACAAGCCGCTCGGATGATCAAATCCGCAGTGAGCTGAAAAAGTCCGAGGACGCCGTCTTTGAAGTGGCCGGAGTGCGCCCGCATCTGGTGCGCCCGCCCTATGGAGCCATCAACTCCCGCATCAAGGATCTCATGTTCACCGAGTTTGGCTACTCCACCATCATGTGGTCGGTTGATCCGCAGGACTGGCGCCGTCCGGGCGTGGCCGCCGTGACCAGCCGCCTCGTCACGGGTGCGCATCCGGGAGCCATCATGCTCTCGCATGACATCCATCCGCCTACCATCACTGCCATGCCGGGGATGTTCGACCAGCTTCTGGCCAAGGGTTATCAATTCGTCACCGTGAGCCAGCTCCTGAATATGGAGAAGGCCTCGATGCCCGTCGGTGTGATCGTCCGCCCTGCGGAAAAGATTGAGGACCACGATTCCAAGCCACTGACGGAAAAGAAGCCGAAGGCTTGAGTTGAAAAAAGAAAGCGCCCCGGGCGGAGCCGGGACGCTTTCAAACCCGCCTGTGCCGTCCGAATACAAAGGGCTCACGTATCCCATGAGACCAGGTGGGAACCCGCGTGATGAAGCTCTGTCTTCCAGTGAAGGCATGACATGTCACTTCAGCGCGTAGCCCCCGCAGTTGATGAATCGGGCCGGGCCACAAAGCTCGAAAACGAACACCGCAGGAAATTTTCAAAGAGCAGGCCGCAGCAAACTGCCGGACCAGAATAGCTGAAAGGTATCCTGTGATGAGTGCATGATCAAGGACGGTGTCGATTGCATTCATTGAAGGCAGGAGCGCTGCGCAGAAGGTGTTAACATAACATTGCGATTTACACCTTTGGGCCGTGAAGGCGGTTTCAGGCGGCGTTTTCCTTCCACATCCAACCATGAAACACACGCTCCTGCTTCTTTCCCTCTTCGCTGTGCAAGCTGTCGCGCAGGACAAGGCTCTGCTCGATCTCGCGCTCGAAGCTCCGGTCATCAACACGCAGCCTGGGCCTGAGTATGACGCCGAAAAGCGTCCGGGAAACATGATCATCGGCATTGACCGCACGCCGAAAGGCCGCCTGTGGGCCGCATGGGTCGGCAATGGTGATTCGCCCAATGGCTTCTTCATGCTCGCATCAAGTGAAGACGATGGCAAATCGTGGTCCAAGCCGCGTGTGGTGATCGATCCGCAGGACGGCGAACTCAATGGTGTGAAGTACGAGCGCCGTGCGCTGGTGGGCAATCTGTGGACCGATCCGCTTGGGCGACTGTGGTGCTTCTTTGATCAAAGCCTCGGCTACTTCGACGGCCGCTGCGGCGACTGGTACATCCGCTGCGACGATCCGGATGCCGCCGAGCCAAAGTGGACTGCTCCCGTGCGCTTCGCCGATGGCTGCACGCTGAACAAACCCACCGTCCTCTCCAATGGTGACTGGCTGCTGCCGGTCTCGCTATGGACGCGGGACCGCATGCATGGTCCCGGTGTGGACAAGGAGGCGCACAAGGACCTCGATGTGATCCGCATGGCCAATGTCTTCGCCAGCACCGACCAAGGCAAAACCTGGACCCGCCGTGGCGGCGTGGCCTTCCCAAGCACGGACTTCGACGAGCACATGATCGTCGAGCGCAAAGACGGCAGCCTGTGGATGCTCGCCCGCACGAAGGATGGCATCAGCGAGAGCACCTCCGCCGACCAAGGCGCGACGTGGAGCGAGCCGCAGCTCTCCGCGATTCAAAACCCCAGCGCGCGCTTCTTCATCCGCCGCCTCGCTTCCGGCAAGCTCATCCTGGTGAAGAACGGCCCCGTCACCACGCGTTTGCCGCGCCGCTCCAACCTGAAGGCCTTCCTCTCTGACGACGATGGCAAGACCTGGGGCAAAGGCTTCCTCATCGATGATCGCGCCGAAGTTTCCTACCCCGATGGCTTCCAATCACCGAATGGCGACATCCACATTCTCTATGACTGGAACCGCCACACCGATGCGGAGATCCTGCATGTGAAGTTCACCGAGGCGGATATCGAAAAGCAGGCGGAGATCGGCAAGCTCACGATGGACCCCGAGGAGATCAAACGTCGCGCAACGGTCGGCAAGAACCTCGTCAACAAAGCGCTCGCGCCCAAGCTGCCGAAATCCATTACGCCAGATCCCACCTGGGCAGCGCAGGCCCTTGAGGACGCGAAGCAGGACTTCAAGAGCATCCCCTATGACGGCATCACGCCCAACAAGATGGTCTGCGACACCACGCTGCGCGAGCTTCCCGACGGCTCCTGGATTCTCTTCATCCTCGCCGGTGGCGATACCGAACCCAGTCCGCTGAACTACACCGGCGTCACCCGCAGCACCGATCTCGGCAAGACCTGGACACCGCTGGAGCGCTTCGATGTCGGCTTCCCACGCGAAGGCAAAACCATCGGCCAGGGCCCGACGGAGCTCATGATCCTCGGCCAGCGCAGCACGCTGTTTTTCTCCACGCATTCAAAGCATTGGGCCAACGACTGGCGCTCCTGGTATCTCACCAGCGACGACTCCTTTAAGACCTGGAGCAAGCCCATCGAAGTCCCCGGTCGTCTCAAAGAGCGTACCTTCATCCGCAAGCACATCGTCTGCAAAGACGGCCGCATCATGATCCCTTTCCAGCATTACATCGGCCCCGATGACGAGCAGGACAAAGCGCCGCTGGATCGTGCCTTCACCAACCCGCGCAACGGGGTCCTCATCAGCAGCGACGGCGGCCAGACCTGGAGCGAGCACGGCAACATCCGCCTCACCCCGAATAGCCGCTACTTCGGCTGGGCCGAGAACGATCTCTTCGAGCACCCGGACGGCCGCATCACCATGGTCATCCGTGGCGATGGCCTCGGCGGCATGCTCTACAAAGCCGAAAGCAAAGACGGCGGCCTCACCTGGCCCGAGTTCGCCTCCACCACCCAGATCCCCAATCCCGGCAGCAAAACCACGCTCTACAATCTTGGCGGGGATCGCGTGGCCATCCTGCACAATCCCAACAGCAAACACCGCAGCCCCATGGCCCTGTGGATCAGCTTTGACGGCATGAAGACCTGGCCCTACCAGCGCGTGCTCCAGCAGGAATCCGTCGATGGCCCCAAAGGCCGCATGAACTACCCCGACGGCTTCGTCAGCAAAGACGGCCAGTGGCTCCACTTCGCCTTTGATGATAACCGT
>Ga0114968_10000346_pt1 | contig 34116 bp, 32 predicted proteins | sample M_130807_EF_Meta_FD_87020 | JGI IMG/M metagenome (GOLD analysis project Ga0114968, IMG submission 87020) | Freshwater microbial communities from Lake Montjoie, Canada to study carbon cycling - M_130807_EF_MetaG | ecosystem: Environmental > Aquatic > Freshwater > Lake | place: Lake Montjoie... | reverse complement strand
TTAGTTTTATTGACTTTTACTTTAAAGAGCAGTTTTTTTTTTTTTATCTATCTGTTCTTTATTTACAATGGTATCTGCTTTGAAATGTTGGAATTTTGCTGCATTTGCTCCAGCTCTAGAGGCTAGTCTTATTAATTTTTTTGCTCTTAATAGCGAGCCATCATGATTTGCGGCTATATCGGCTATAAAATACGTTGGGGCATTTTGCGAAATTACTCTGTTATTAATTTTAATAATCATTTATTTATAATTTTTAATTTCGTTAATTATTTCATTTTTAATTTTTGGCAATTTAATATCAAAATTTTTTTCAAATTTTTTTACATCCATGCTCATATTTTTTGGTCTCTTTATTTTTAGAATTTTTGAAGAGTTGCATACAATTGCTTTGTTATTAAAAATCTTTAATTTTTTTGCAAAAAAAATACTAAAATTACTTTTAGAAATATGTCCCTTAGAGCCTATATTATAAATGCCGTTATTATTTAATTTTTTTTTATTAATTATATTATAAATAATATTACATAATGTGTCTATTCTTACAGGATTGAATATAATATCTTTAAACAAAAAAAATTTTTTGTTTGATTTAAAATTATTATATACCCAATCAGAAAAACTTTTTTTTTTATTAATCCCTTTGCCAAAAAAATTCGTTCTAAATATAATGCTTTTATTTTTAGCATATACTTTTTCAGCCTTTAATTTTTGATAAGAATATTTATTATAAATCGCTAATTTAGAATTTTCTTTCGAAGGTTTTTTAGAGTTATAAACTTGATCTGTCGAAAAAAAAATTATTGAAAAATTTAAATTTAATTTTTTTTTTAATAAAAATATATTATTTGCTAACTGAAAATTAATTTTTGATGTTTCTTTAGAAAATTTTTCACATCTTTCTACATTTGTTGCGGCGGCACAATTGATTATTAAATCAGGTCTTTTCTTTAATATAATTTTTAAACTATTAAAATTTGTTAGTTCTAATTTTCTTTTTTTTATGCCGTTATCTATAATATTTAGCCCCCTTTTTTTTAAAAAAAAATAAATTTTATTTCCTAGTAAGCCCGAGGAACCTAAAATTAAAATTTTCATCAATTTATAGACTGATAATATTACTTTGATATAACATTATTATTATGTTTGCTTCAAAAACTTTATTACTTACCGGGGGCACGGGGTTTTTTGGTCAGTCGTTTCTGCGTTATTGTATTAATAATAAAATAAAATTTAAAAAAATAATAGTTTTTAGCAGAGATGAATTTAAACAATATGAAATGCAAAAAATTTATAATCAGCAAAAATATAAATTTTTAAGATATTTTTTAGGAGACATCAGAGATGTCGATAGATTAAAAATGGCATTTAGAGGTGTTGACTTTATAGTGCATGCGGCAGCATTAAAGCATGTTCCATCAGCCGAGTATAATCCCACGGAATATATTAAAACTAATATTATTGGTTCGCAGAATATAATTGAAGCTGCAATGTATAATAAAGTAAAAAAGGTAATAGCCCTTTCCACAGACAAGGCTGCTTCACCAATTAATTTGTATGGAGCTACAAAGTTATGTCTAGAAAAGTTATTTACCTCATCTAATAATTATGTGGGTAAGCAGAATATTTCTTTTTCTTGCATAAGATATGGCAATGTACTTGGTAGCAGAGGATCTGTGCTGCCACTTTTTCTTGAGCAGGAAAAAAAAGATTTTTTTACAATCACGGATAGTAAAATGACAAGGTTTAATATTATGATTGATGAGTGTATTAAAATTGTTTTTTTTGCTTTAAAAAAAAGCGTTGGTGGCGAAATTTTTATACCTAAGATTCCGTCTATTAATATTATTGATTTAGCTAAAGCTATAAATTTTAATAAAAAAATAAAATATATAGGAATTAGACCTGGAGAGAAACTTTATGAAGAGCTTATCACTCCAGCAGAGTCATTAAATACTTATTATTTTGAAAGGTATTACGTAATAACCTCTAATCAAAAATTGACGAAAAAATTAAAAAAAGTAAAAATGCGATTTGGATATAATTCAAATGAAAATAATTTTTTAAACGTTACTCAAATAAGAAAACTTATCAATAAATATAAATGAGTAATTCTAAAGTTTCCTTTGCAATTATTCCAGCAAGAGGAGGAAGCAAGAGGATTAAGAATAAAAATGTCAAAGAATTTAATGGAAAGCCTATATTATATTGGACTATAAAAAAATTAAGAAAGTCTAAAATTTTTAGTAAGATTATAGTCTCGACCGATGATAACATTATTAAAAAAATAGCTTATGAAGTAGGTGCTGATATTGTTATTAACAGACCTAAAAATATTTCCGGAGATTTTGCAATAACCAAAGATGCCATTCTTCATGCAATAAATTTACTTGAAAAAGAGCACCAGTTCCAATTTGTTTGTTGCGTTTATCCATGTAATCCATTTTTGGAAGTAAATGATCTCAGAAAATCATTTGATCTCATAAAAAATTCTAATAAATTTAGTTATCCTGTAACAGAGTATTCTCACCCAATTTATAGATCTATAAAATTTGGAAAAAAAAATAATTTATATTTTTTATATAAAGGGAATGAAAATAAGAGAACCCAAGATTTTAAAAAAACTTATTATGATGCTGGGCAGTTTTATTGGGCGAAAAAAAAAACATGGGAATCAAAAAATAATATGCATGGTAATGCTAAAGGAGTTATCCTTCCTTCATGGAGAGTGATAGATTTAGACAATGTTTCTGACTGGAAAAAAGCAGAGTTATTATTCAAAATATTTAATAAATAATTACTTAAATATTAAATAGAATGGCTAATAAAATTTGTATTATTGATTATGGTTCTGGAAATCAAAAATCATTATATAATTTAATAGATTACCTTGGCTACAATGTCTGCTCTTCAAGAACAGAGAAAGACATCAATAATTCAACTCATTTATTATTACCAGGCGTAGGATCGTACTCAGATTTAATGCAAAGAATAAAAGATCTTAATTTGAATGATGTAATAAGCAATCATGTTCTCATTAAAAAAAAGCCATTTCTCGGAATCTGCGTAGGTATGCAAATATTATCAACCTTTGGAAATGAGCACAATAGAACAAAGGGTTTAGATTTTATAGAAGGAGAAGTAAAGAAGCTTAATTCTCGAGAATTAAAAATTCCTCATATAGGGTGGAATAACATTGTTTTCAAAAAAAATTCATTTCTAGAAAGTGAAATTTTTTCTAATTTAGATTTTTATTTTTTACATAGCTATGTGTTTGATCTTAAAGATAAAAATAATATTATAGGATTTACAGAATATGGTGAAACATTTCCAAGTATTATTAAAAAAGAAAATATCTGGGGATTTCAATTTCATCCTGAAAAAAGTCAGCATGCAGGACAAATAATTTTAAAAAAGTTTTTTCAACTTTAGTGCGATGAAAAAAAAGAGATTAATACCAATAATATTAATTAAAAATGGAATTGTAGTACAGAGTAGAAACTTTACTGAATTTCAGAAAATTGGGATGCCCAAAACTAGCATTAAGAGATGCAGTGAATGGGGATCCGATGAATTAATTCTATTAGATATATCTAGAAAAAATAAATATGACATTAATAGAGACGATTTAAATTTTATGAATAATAATAATTTTACTGATATAGTTTTGGATATATCAAAATTTTGTTTTATGCCCGTTACGGTTGGTGGGAAAGTTAGGTCTTTGCAAGATATTGAAAATTATTTGATATCCGGAGCTGATAAAGTTGCAATTAATACAAGCGCTGTATTAGATCCAAAATTTTTAGATTTAGCATCTAAAAGATTTGGCTCTCAGTGCATTGTTAATTCTATAGATGTAAAATTAATAAATAATAAATATATTGTTTTTATAAATAATGGATCTGACATCACGTCTTATGCATTACAAGAATGGTTAAAAATTAGCGAACAAAATGGAGCCGGCGAAATATTAATTAATTCCATAGATAATGATGGAAAGGGTGGTGGGTTTGATTTGGAGTTAATAAATTTAGTTGATTCAACTGTTAAAGTTCCTGTAATTTGTTGCGGTGGAGCAGGTAGACTAGAGCATTTTTTGGAAGTTGCAGAAAAAACGAATGTAGACGGAATAGCGGCTGCTAATTTTTTTCAGCATTTTGATCAAAGTGTTTTTTTAACAAAAAAAATGCTATATGAAAAAAAATTAAATTTTAGAGAACCAAAATTTTTAAAAATATAATATGATTTACTGCAAAAAATGTGTTTATCCAATAATTTCTGTAAATCTCGAAATAGGTGAAGATGGAATATGTTCTAGCTGCAAAACATTTGATGAATTTAATTTATTAACATCTCATAATTGGAATGAAAGAAAAAAAAAATTTGAAACTCTAATTGATGAAATAAAAAAAAATAATAAGTCTAATTATGATTGTATTATTCCTGTTAGTGGGGGTAAAGATAGTTATTATCAAACTCATAAAATTGTAAGTGATTATAAGTTAAAACCTTTGCTGGTCACATATCACGGAAATAATTATTTGCCAGAAGGTGATTTTAATAGAGATAATATGAGAAAGGTCTTTAATGCTGACCATATAGTATGGGGCCCAAGCGTTGAGGTTTTAAAAAAATTAAATATTTTAGGTTTTGAAAAAATGGGTGATATGAATTGGCATGCTCACTGCGGAATATTCACATCGCCTATTATAATTGCTGTAAAGTTTAATATACCTTTTATAATATGGGGTGAGGTGCCATGGGATATTTCTGGAATGTATAAGTCTAATGATTTTCCTGAATTTAGCGCCAGATCAAGGCATGAACATGCACTAAGAGGTTATGAATGGGAAGATTTTATCAGCCATAGCAAGATCGAAATTTTAGAAAAAGATATGATTTGGGCAAAATATCCTAGCGATGAAGAAATTATCAAATCACAAGTTAGAGGAATTTATATCGGCAACTATTTTAAATGGGATCCAAATCAGCATGCGAAGTTGATGAAAAATTTATACAACTGGAAACAATTAGAGGGAGAATTTCAAAGAACTTATAGAAAAATTTCAAATTTAGACGATAGATATGAGTCTGGTATCCATGACTTGTTAAAATTTATAAAGTTTGGATATGGACGTTGTTCAGATCATGTCTCAAAAGATATTAGAACTGGATACTTAACTAGAAAAGAAGGAATTCAACTTGTTAAAAAATATGACCACATAGTTTCGGACGATCTTAATTATTGGTTAGATTACGTTGATAAGGATATAAATTATTTTTGGAAAATAGCAGATAGTTTTAGAGATCCTCGGGTTTGGACAATTAGAGATGGTCGTTGGTTTAAAGATAATTTGGACGGGAGCAATTCTTCATATGGCAAAGTATATCTAACTGTAAATGAAATAGATTTATTTAATAAAAAAAAATCTGATTTATTATTATGAGGTTTTTAGAAAAAGACATAAGACCAGAAAAACTAGTTAAGATCGCTAAAATTTTTGTTGACAAAGATAGAAGAATACTTCTAAAAAATAAAAAAAAATATGTTTTTGTAACGTGTCAAGCTTGTTTTTCAAAAAATGAAAAATATTATTTTAAAAAAAAAGGTTTTAGTTATTCACTATGTAAAAAATGTTTAACTTACTTTATGAATCCAAGACCAACCGTTGAAATTCTAAGTAATTTTTATAAAAATTCATCTAACTATAAATTTTGGAATAAATTTATATTTCCATTAAGTGAAAAAATAAGGCAAAAAAAAATATTTATACCAAGAGTTAACGAATGTATTAAGTTTTGCAGAAAATATAATTTAAATAATCCTAAGATATTAGATGTAGGTGCAGGATTTGGTACCTTTTGTTATTTATTAAAAAAATCTGGCTATTTTTCTAAAATTTTGGCCATAGAACCATCTTATGAGGGATACTTACATTGTAAAAAAAAGAAAATAGAAGTTATTAATGATGTAGTTGAAAATATTCAATTTAAAAAAAAAGATAAGTTTCAAATTATTACAAATTTTGAAGTCATCGAGCATTTATTTTCGCCGAAAAATTTTTTACGAAATATTAGAGAGTTTTTGGCACCGAGGGGGTTAGTGATTTTTACTTGTCCAAATGGACAAGGTTTTGATATTGAGTTCTTGGGAAAAAAATCCAACACTATTGACCACGAGCATTTAAATTATTTTAATACTAACTCAATAAAAATTTTATTAAAAAAATCTGGTTACAGAGTTTTAGAGGTTTTGACACCTGGAAAATTAGATATTAATATTATTGAGGGTTATGTGAGAAAAAAAGAAATTGTTATAAAAGACAAATTTTACCAAAAAATTTTTAATAAAAAAAATATAAAGTTAAAAAATAATTTTCAAGATTTTATTTCAAGTAATAATTTATCATCTAGTATGTTTGTTGTTGCTCAAAAATTATAAATTTATTAATGTTTACTATTTTTTAATATAACTCTTTTGATAATTACTATTTTTTATAATATATTTTTTTTTATTTTAAATTAATAATCATATAGTCTCTTTAAAATTTATTGCATAATATATGAAAACAATATGCGTTCTATTGAGAAGTGCAGATCAATATTGCCTAAAAAAAATAATAAGCAAAAACAAAAATAATAAAAACTTTATTGTTATCGCCCCCACTTTTGAAGGACAATTGGCGGCTACAAATTTGAAAGTAAAATTCTTTAACTGTGAGGAAATAGCTTGGAATTTAAACATCTTAAAAATAAATAGAATTTCAACTAAATATGCTTATGATATTTTAGTTAACTCTAAAGTAAAAATAAATTCTAAAAATAAATATTTTAATTCTGTTTTTTTAAGAAAATATCCGTTATTAAAAATGCATTATTCATTATTATTATATTCTTTTATGGATGTTGTTAATTCGCGGGAGTATGCGAATAAGATAATAGATTATTTTTCACCAAATAAAATTATTATTGCAACTGCTAACAATCCCTATGATTTTCACGAAAATCGAATTGGCATTCTCACAAATAGACGTTCAGATAATCTAGCTATTAAATTAGCAGCTAAAAATAGAAATATTTTAATTGAAGAAATTTCTCAAAAAATAGATTTATATTATAAAATTATATTAAGATTGAAATCTCAGTATAGATTTTTAAGAGAAGTAGGTAAATTTATATATTACTGTATTTTTCATTACGTATTATTTATTTTTTTTAAATTATTTTTTAAAAAAAAAATAAAAAAAAATAATAATAATAATAATAGAATTATATTTAATTGTATTTCACCAGACGATTATTATTTTAATCAAATAAAAACATATTTATTAGAATTAGGAAATAATCAATATGATATTTATTTAAATTTTGAAGATAAAAAAATTTCTTTTAAAAATTATTTATTTTTTTATACCAACGGTATTAACGTTATTAGTGGTATTTATAAATTATTTTTAAGTATTAAAAGTAACTTTTTTTTAAAAAAAAATAATATTAATATCAAAAACATTACAAAAGAATCATTTTATAAAATAATTAATTATTTAGCTAATTCTAAATTATTTATGGATAAATATGGTTCATATAAGGAAATGGCTTTTTTACCATTAAAAAAAGAAATTTTATTAGGACTGAAGTTTACTATTAAAAAACTGCTTATTAATGAACAAATAATACGAATTTTTTCTCCAAAGATTATTATTTCCCAATTTGACTTACATGCCTTGGAATCCGCTAATATCCTTCCTGCTATAAATAAAAAAATTTTAACCATAGGAATGTGTCATGGTTTTGGTGGTATATTAGACTACAGAAGGTATTCATATGTTTCAGATTTTATTATTGCCACAGGCCCTAAAGTTAAAAATATTATTTCTAAAATAATAGGCACTCCAAAAAAAAAAATATTATTATTATAAGACTTAAGAATAAGAAAAATGTTCTTTGGAATAAATGATAAAAAGAGGACAAGAATATCCTTGGGACTAGATCCAAATAGACCAGTTTGTATTATATGCGATCAATCAGGATGGCTAACTTCATATCAATTTAGAAATTCTGAAAAAAAAAATTTTAATGAAATAATTAAAATAAAAGAAAAAATTAAAGATTTACAGATTATAGTAAGAATTCACCATGGTATTAATTATTCGACTATAAAGAAATATTTAGAAAGATTTAAAATTAAAGATATACATTTCCAGGTATCAAGTGATTTAGAGTTTTCAGAAGTAGTAAAAGCAGCTGACGTTGTTGTGACACATTTTAGCTCTGCTATTCTCGAGTCTATTGCTAGCGGTGTACCAGTTATTTATCTTACTGCGCTATCTTATTCTGATAAAAATATTTTTGGACACGATCAAATATATGTCGTAAAAAACCATAGATTTTTAATAAAAAAAATCAATTATATTATCAAAAAAAATTTATCTCATTCACAAGTCAGAATAAAATCACATTCATTTTTGAGAGATTTTGCTAACATAAGTCACTTGGGCAAAAGTCAAAATTTACATAATATTTTAAATAAAATTCCAATTATAAAAGGTAACTTTAAAAAAGTTAAAACTTATGAATTTGAAAAAAGATTATACAGGTTGGCACATTTAGATTATAAATCTTAAGAGAAATATGAATAAGTTTAATGTTGATAGTGAGACGCTTAAAAATTCTGGATATTTCTTATTAAAAAATGCACTAAGTAATAACGACATCTTAAATTTAAGAAATAATGTAGATAATATTTTTAATCGAGAATATGAAACTTTGAGTGACAACTCGAAAGCTAGATTTGATATTTTTAATTTAAATTCTAATTTACGAATAGCTTTATTTAATTCAACTTTAATAACTTTTCTAAAAAAAAATTTAGGTGATGACTTTTTATTATTAAATGAAATGGCTGTACTTAAATCTAGTTATGCAGGTTGGCATAAAGACACAACTACTCTTGAAATGTTAGGAAGCAAGGAACATTATAGAAAGGACTTTTTGGTATTTAATATTTTGTTATATTTGCAAGAAAACAACATTTCAGATGACGGTGGTGGCTTAGATGTTATACCAGGTTCGCATTTAACTAATTGCGACCCAAATATAACACCACTATCCAATAAAAATAAAAAAGATTTTTTTTATTATTTAAAAAGAGTTTTGCCTAATTTAATTAATATTTATACCAATTTTTCTCAAAAATTTCTAGGAATTAGAATTGATTTCAAAAAGAACAAAAAATTATCAATTCCTAATAAGATCGGAGATTACGTTATTATAAATTTAAAATTGGAACATAAAGCTACATGGCCCAAAAAAAAAATTGTAGATCAAGATAGTAAAAGCAAATATTTAATTAGTTTTCTTGTGGGAAAAAATAATGAAGCAAGCAAATTATTAATGGAGTCTATCAAAAGAAGAAAAGATTATTATTATTTAACTAATCAAAAATTTAAAGATGATTTTTTGGAGGATTTGTCGAAATATAATGTAAATTTTTACTACTAAAATCGCGATTCTTATATAAAACTTAAATAGTATTAAATCTATGTTTAAAATTTATATTAAAAAATTAAATATTAGTTGAAATTTTTTTAATTAAATTATGTACAACATTTTAAAGTGAGTTATTTCATAAAAATTATTTCTAATGCTCTTTTTTTTTTATGCTATTTTTTAAATGAAAAAAAAAATATTGATAAGTTAAATAAAATTTTAAATAATAATAATTCGAAAACAAAAAAAAATATATTAATTCAGATAGATCATAAAGGTCAGTATCAGCATGTATCTGGAATTATTGAATTGCTTTTAAAAAAAAAAAATTTTACTAATTTAGTGCTTTCATCAAATAGCGACTTTAAATTTTTAAAAAAAATTATAGATAAAAAAATTATATTAATTAAAGGAAAGTACACAAAATTTTTAAAGAAAGTTGATATTTGTATAAAATGTAACTTCGAAGATATTAAACCTAAAAATTCTATTTCAATATTTATTGGTCACGGATTTCAAGGAAAGAGAAATTTTATACCTAAAAAATATTTTGACGATATTGATCATATATTTTTATATGGTCCTTCTCATTTAAGGATTTTAAAATATTATATGAGAAAAGCTAAATTCAATATAAAAAAAATAAAATTTTGGAAAACAGGGTATGCAAATTATGATGATCAATTCAAAAATATCTACAATATTTTGAAAATTAAAAAAGAGTTAAATATTAAAAATAATAGAATTAATATTGTGTACGCGCCAGCATGGGAAAGTCATGCCTCTTTAAGAGCTAACAGTGATGAAATAATAAAGTTATTCTCAGAACTTAAGATGTACAATTTTATTATAAAATTGCATCCTACGCTACTTGTTGACAAAAAATCACCAAGTTATAATTTTTATACCGGTGGAATTGATTGGAATAAGAAAATATCTAGTTATGAAAATAAATATTATAATATTTATTTTTATAAGAGTTTAAAAATTAATCCATTATTCAAGTTATGCAAATTGATGATTACAGATTTTAGTAGTGTTGCGTTAGGCTTTATGCTCGAGAATAAGCCTGTAATTTTTTACAACCAAAAAAAAAATTTTGATGATAATTTAATATCCTCAGGATATGAAAAATATTTTGCAAATAATCCTTTATTGAATAATGGAATGAATTATGGGCTGGCTATTAGTAATATATCTGAATTAAGTTCTTCAATAAAAAACTTATTAATAAATAAAAAATATTATTTAAAAAAAATAAAAAATTTAAAAAAAGATATTTTGTATAACCCCGGAAGAGGCTGTGAGTTTTCTTATAAATTTTTAAACAAGATAATTTCTAATTAATTTAAATTATAAGATAAATAATATTATGGAATTAAGTATAATAATACCAACTATTCGTATTGCTAATATTGTTCCATGTATCAGAAGTATTTGCACTAAAGACAATCGTAGATTTAATTTTGAAATATTAATTATAAATAACTCAAAAAATTTAAATGAAACATTTGATTTTTTAAATGAGTTTAAAGATTTTAATATTAAGTATTTCCACGTTAAGAATCAAGGGTCCACTGAGGCTAGACACATAGGATATATTTATTCAAAATCAAAAATATTATCTTTTGTAGATGATGATATAATTGTATCGGATACTTGGTTAGAAACCATCATAAATACATTTAAAGAAAAAGAAGAAGTGAGTCTAATAGGAGGTCCCGCAGTTCCAATCACAAGTTCCCCCAATGATATTTTATTCTTAAATTTATTAAAAAAAAAAACAATATACAATTTTGGATATATTAACGTGTGGCATTCATTAATTGATCTAAAAAAAGATTTTTATAACGTAAATCCTGATTTCATTTTTGGTCAAAATTTTTCTGTTAGAAAAAATATTTTTAAAGAGTGTAATTATTTTAATCCTGATAGATATCAAGATAAAAATTTTGAATTATATGGAGATGGAGAGTTTGGCTTTACTCAAGTTTTCAAACAAAAAAAATTTTTAGCATACTATATTCAAAAAGCTTTAGTTTATCACGTTATAGATAGTTCCAGAATTTCAAAAGAGTATTTAATTGAAAGATCCAAGATTGAGGGCATTGTAATTTCTTTTTCAAATATTAGAAAATATAAGCAAGTTAATTTATTAAGGTTATATATATATATACTAATATTTTATATAATTAAGATAATTTATAAATTTTATGAAAATAAAATTAAATATTTCAATAAATTTTATTTTCTAAAATATTATATTTGGCATCAAAAAAAAGTTTTAAAAGATAAAAATTTGTTAGCCTGGGTAAATAAAAAATGTTTTATGATTGAAGAAAAAGATATAATAATAAATAAAAAAATATGTGTAGACAAATTTGAATAAAAATAAATTTTCATCAATATACGGCGTGCTTTATTTAACAAAAGATTTAGAGAGTGATAAATTTAAAATTAAATGATTGAAAAAATAATTAACGAAAATATAATTTATGCAGTTATTATAAGAGCAAATTATAAAGCAGAAGGAATAAAATTTTTTACTCCTAATGAATTTTCACAGCAATTAGGTTACATGAATAGGCCTAAAGGTTATGAAATTTCTCCGCACTTACATAATAAAGTAAAAAGAAATGTAGAGTTTACAAATGAAGTCTTGCTAATTAAATCAGGCAAAGTCAGAGTTGATTTCTATAATGAAGATAAAATTTATTTTAAAAGTGTCACTCTTAACAAGGGGGATGTTATTTTATTAGTTTGTGGGGGGCACGGATTTGAAATGCTAGAACAAAGTGAAATGATAGAAATAAAACAAGGTCCTTATGTGGATGATAACGATAAAACTCGATTTGAAAGTGTCAGTAAAAATAAAATAAAAATAATATGATGCAATCAAAGGAAGTTTTTGATGTATATGGCAAGTATTACAATTTAATATATCAGAACAAGAATTATAAAAATGAAGTCAATTATATTCACAAATTAATAAGTAAGTTTAATTGTAATAATAAAAATATACTTGAATTTGGCTCCGGTACAGGTGGCCATGCTAAGTTTTTTGTAGATAAAGGTTATACGGTTCATGGCATAGAAAAAAGCAAGAGCATGATAGTTAATTGTAAAAAAAAAAAAGGGTTTACTGTTCAATATGGTGATGTTTGCAAGATAAAATTAAAAAAAAAATATGATATTGTATTATCGCTATTTCATGTTTTAAGTTATCAGACTAGAGAAATTAATATTAATAATTTTTTTAAAAATGCACGATACCATCTTAATTCAAATGGTTTATTTGGATTTGATTTCTGGTACACAAATGCTGTCAATGTACAAAAACCACATACAAGATTAATAGAATTAAAAAAAAAAAACTTTAAGTTGATCAGATTAGCTGAGCCATCAAAGGATCGTTATAAAAATACGATTGGTGTTAATTATACAGTTATTTTAAAAAATTTAAAAAATACCTTAGTTAATGTAATTAAAGAAAATCATAAAATGAGACATTTTTCATTATCTGATTTATCAAGATTGTGTAAAAAATATAAGTTTAAATGTTTACATGTTAGAGAATTAATTTCTAACAATAAGCCAAGCAAAAATACTTGGGGAGTTTTTTGTTTACTTAAAAAATATTAAATATGATTACAGTTAATAAGCCCTTATTTTTGGGTAATGAAAAAAAATATTTATTAAATTGTATTGAAACAGGGTGGATCTCTTCTGAAGGTCCGTATGTAAAAAAATTCGAAAAAAAATTTGCAAGTTTTGTAGATAGAAAGTTCTCCGCAACAGTTTCTAATGGATCAGCTGCCCTTGAAATAGCATTAAGAGCTTTAAAATTAAAAAAAGGATCAGAAGTTATCCTTCCGACTTTTACGATTATTTCATGTTGCAATGCTGTTATTAATGCTGGATTAAAACCTGTTTTAGTGGATTGTTCTAGAACAACTTGGAATATGGATGTTGAAGAAGTTAAGAAAAAAATTACTAAAAATACAAGCGCTATTATGGTTGTTCATATTTACGGAATAACTACTGATGTTACTAAAATTTTAGAGCTTGCAAAATTAAAAAAAATAAAGGTTATCGAAGATGCATCTGAAATGCACGGACAGAAATATAAATTTGAATCTTGCGGATCATTTGGTGACGTAAGTACTTTTAGTTTTTATGTTAACAAACATATAACCACCGGTGAAGGAGGTATGATTTTAACTAATAATAAAAAAATCTATGATGAAGTTTTAAAATTAAAAAATCTTTATTTTGGAAACGGCATAGATAGATTTAAGCATAAAGAGATTGGCTGGAATCAAAGATTTACTAATTTACAAGCTGCAATTGGGCTAGCGCAATTGGAGAGAATTAGCCAAATAGTTAAAAAAAAAATATTTATAGGAAATTATTATACAAAAAAATTATCAATATTAAATGATAAATTAGAATTACCATTAATTAAAACAAAGTATTGTAAGAATATTTATTGGATATATGGTTTGGTTATAAAAGATCATATTAAAATAAAAGCTGATTTTATTATTAGTGCTTTAAGAAAAAAAAATATCGAATGTAGACCGTTCTTTTACCCTATGCATAAGCAGCCTATTTACAAAAAAATGAAGATTTTTACTAAAGAAAAATATTTAAATAGCGAAAGAATTTCAGAAAAAGGATTTTATATTCCGTGTGGTTTAGGAATTACTATTAAAGAACAAGATAAAGTAATAAATAATATTATTAATGTTTTTAAAAAGATTAAATAATATTTTAAATTAAAAAAATAGTAAAAGTTTTGGAATTTTTGATTTATTATCTTTTCATCTTTTTTTTTTGCTACATAGGTTTATTATAAAATGGTCACAGGAATACTCTTTGATGCCGATATTAGAAATGGTGGCAGCTATCAAATGTCTATTAATAATTTATTAGAATTAAAAAAAAGTTTTAGTAATGCAAATATAAAATTTATTATTTTTACACATGAAAAAAGTTACATATTAGATAGTTTAAATATTGATTATGAAATTATAAAATTATCAATATTAGATTATATTTATATATTTTTAATAAATACTTCTTTATTTAAATATTTAATTAATAAATTTAATTTTTACTCACTTTTTGAAAAAAAATTAGCAAGCAAAAATGTTAGTAAAATTATTTTTTTATTTACATCATATAAATCTTTTTTATTAAAAAAAATAAAATATATTTCGACTGTTCTAGATGTTTGCCACAGAGAATTTCCTGAATTTGAAGAAGTAGGAAATTTTAAAACATTTTTTTTTAGAGAATACTTAAATAAGAAAACGTTACCATTATCCTTTTTAATAATTACTGAATCTGAAGAATTAAAAGGTAAAATAGTAAAACTATATAAACTAGATTCTAATAAAATTATAGCAATTCCAAATCTTCCTTCGAAAGTAATAAGTGATAATAAAAATCATTTAATTAATAATGTTAAGAAAAAATACGAGATAAAAAATGATTTTTATTTTTACCCTGCGCAATTTTGGAAACATAAAAATCACATTATCATTCTAAAATGTGTAGAAAAACTTAAAAAACAGGGCATAAATTTTTACTTTGTATTTTGTGGAAGAGACAAAGGGTACTTGAATTATATAAAAAAAAAAATTATTGAATATAAAATTAATGAAAATATCAAAATTCTTGATTACGTTGAGGATGAAGAACTGCTAATATTATATAAACTTTGCAAAGCTCTTGTGATGCCAACTTACTTTGGACCAACAAATATACCACCTGTTGAAGCTTGGTATTTAGATGTTCCTGTAGTTTATTCAACCAATTTAAAAAATCACGGTAAAGAAGCCGCATTATATTTTGCTCCAGATTCTGAAGATGAATTGATTCATCAATTAAAAAATCTTGATTCTTTAAGCGTTAAGAAAAATTTAGTTTTAAACGGTCAAAAAAGACTAAAAGAAATAATTAAAGAACGAAATGAAAATATCGAAAAATTTATAAAAGAAATAGCAATAATGAATAGTAATATTAAATTGAATTGAAAGTTTATGTTTTTATTTAAAAATATTGATCTTATTTTTACAAAAAAAGAAAAACTCTTGTTATGGCTAATTTTTTTTGGAGTTCTTGTTGTAACAATTCTGGATGTGGTATCATTTGCTACTATTATTCCTGTTTTTGATATTATTTTTCTTAATAAAATTCCTAAAATATATTTTACTAATTTAAATTTAAATGACACCAATTTAAAAATATTAGTATTATTAATCTTTATTCTAATATTTATTATTAAAAATATATTTATAATATGGTTTAATTTTTTTTTTATTAATTTTTTTCAAAAAACTAACACAAGAATTTCTACTGACTTATTTATTTTATTTTTAAATCAAGAATATAAAATATTTGTAAAAAATTCTTCAGAAAGTTTTCTGCAGAAAGTAACTGGAGATGTCGATAGATTAAATTCTTTTTTAATATCTTTTATAAACTTTTTTATTGAAGTTATATTCATATTAGGAATCTCAATTTTATTGATTAATACAAATTTTAAGATTTTCTTATTTTGTTTTTTTAATTTTTTTATTGTTTTGGTTATTTATGTGAATGTTTTCCAAAAGAAGATTAAACGCTGGTCTTACAGTAATAGAGAGTCTATTGGAGCTACTCAAAATTTAGTGATTGAGGGTTTAAAAGGTTTTAAAGATTTAATTATATACAATTTAAAATATATTTTTGCGCATAATTTTAATCTTAACGTTAAATCCACAAATCATTCTATGGCTAGAATAAATTTTTTAAATAATGTGCAAAAATATTGGCTAGAAATCGTTGGAATATCTGCAATAACTTTAGCATTATTTTATTTTATGCTTACGAATTATGAAATTGCAAAACTAGTGCCAATTTTTGCATTGTTTACACTTGTAATGTTTAGGCTATTGTCTTCTCTAAGTAGAATAATCTTACATGGTAACAGTTTAAGATTTTATTATCCTTCTTTTAAAGCTATTACGCAAGAAATTGTTAATCTTTCTTTAAAAAAAAAATCAGAAACTAATAATGATTTTTCTTTTAAAGATTCCATCGAATTAAAAAATGTTAGTTTTTTTTATTCTGAATCCAAGAATAAAATTATCGATAATTCAAATTTGAAAATCAAAAAAGGCGATAGTATTTGCATTATTGGTGATAATGGATCTGGGAAAACTACTTTTCTAAACTTAATCTCAGGATTATTAGAACCAACGATTGGACAAATAATAATAGATGATAAGTACAGTTTGTATCCTAATCGTGAAAGGTGGAGTAAAAATTTAAGTTATGTTCAGCAAAATATCTTTTTATTAGATTCAACTATTAAACATAACATCATTTTAACAAGTGAAGATAAAATTGATAATTCGAGATTTAATAAAGTGTTAAATATTTTAAAACTTCATGATCATTTTATAAATTTGCCAAGTCAACTAAATACAAAAGTTGGAAATGATGGAATTTCTCTTTCTGGTGGTCAAAAACAATTAATTTCCTTAGCGAGAGCCCTATACAAAGATAGCGATGTTATTATTTTAGATGAACCAACGTCAGCTCTTGATTCGATTAAAGTAGAATTGTTTAAAGAAATTTTACTTTTATTAAAAGGTAGCAAAACTATTTTTATGGTTACTCATAATAAAGATTTTTTCTTAGATTGTTTTGACTTTATAGTTGAACTTAAATCTGGAAAATTAAATGACCTAAAAAATAAATAATTTTATAAATATTTAAGATTATTTATGTAATTTTTTTGTAAATTAATTGTATTGAAATTTATAAAAAAAAAATTCCTTTTGAAATATTTAATATTATTTCTTTGAGATTTATTAATAATAATTTTTACGTGATTGTTTATGCATTCCATTGTGAATAATGTATATAAATTCTCATTTGATGATAAAGAAAAATGAGTTTTGGATAATAAATTATTAACTTGTTTATTACAAATATAACCATGATTGATAACATTAGAATTTTTAAAAAAGTCACCAACAACGTGAATTTTAAAATTTAGTGTAATTAATTTTTTGATTAGCTCATAAGGAAACAAAGATTCTTTATTGGCATGTCTTCTGTAATAAATTAAAAAATCAATATCTTTTCTTTTTTTAATTATTTTTGAATAATATTTAAATGTATAATTAAATTTACTTTTATTTATAGTAAAGTTAAATAAATATTTTTTTAATAAACCTGTTGAAAAATATATTTCAGTTTTTCTAAAATTCAAAAATATTTCACTTATTTTATAAAATATTGGAAATATAAAACGTCTTATAAAAAATTGTTTTTTGTTATAATTAGCTCCTCCAGTAATGGGTCCTAATAAGGTTTTTGGTGGAAGTAGCATAAATATAATAAAATTCCACAATGGAAGATAGTTTATATAAACAATTTTTTTTTTCTTTAAAAAAAAAAACCAACAAAAAATAACACCGATAAAAGGGGAGATGTACCTGTAATCAATAATTTTGATAAAAAAATTATTTTTTATTTTTATGTCTTTAGTAGTAAAAATTTTAAAATTATATTTTATATTTTTTTTGATAAATAGATTTGCAAGATTACCTTCACCTGTATTCTTGGATAAATCACATGCCCAACAATAGAATTCATGCATTTGTTATATATACTCTATTTTTAGTTCTTTTAATTTTTTAGTAAATATAGATCCGTAACTGTAATAATAAAAAGTTGTTAATAATCTTTTTATTCTTCTAAAAGTTTCATATCGCAATCTCCATAAAAATTCTAAATATGAAATATAGTTAGGAACTACCTTCTCTTCACCAGATGCTATAGCGATCGATCCTCCTATGCAAATTATTTTAAAACTTTTATTTTTTAAAGACAAAAAATGTGCAAATATTTCTTGTTTGGGGGTTGGCAAAGTAATGAAAACTAATTGATCTTTCTGAATTGATAAATTAACATTTTTTACAATATTTTTTATTTCACCATAACCAAGCACTCTATTTTCTATTGGTAAATTATATGTTTTATTTAGGTACGCTGAAGATTTTTTTGATAGATTTCCGAAGACTATAATTTTTTTTATATCATTAGGTAATTTTAATTTTCTAATAAGATCTCTTCCTGGAATTTTTTTAAGATTTATATCAAAAATTTTAGAAAAATAACCGTCTGGCCAATTGATCATCACAGTACTTTTCTTTAAATCACCTTTTATATAGCTTCCTAAGAAGGCAAGATTCATAGCAGATAAAATAAAATTTTTTTTAAAATTTAATTCGTGAATATTTTTAATTATTGAAAAATCTGTAGGTAAAATTTTTTTTAAAAAAATACTATAAAAAAAATTATGATCTTTGTTGAGATTTTTTGTATTGTAATTAAAAAATTGCTTAATTTTATAAGGTATTCTTATTAGAATACTAAAAATATTATTTTTAATATTATTTATTCTAAATGATTTTAAAATTTCTCTAGTTGATATAAAATAGGCCAAAATATTTCTTCCAGAAATTCCTCCCGTTTTCATTCTCGTAATTAATATATTTATTTTTTTAAATTTAATTTTATGAATTTAAAAAAATCTTAAAAAAATTTCAAAATCAGAGGCTATTTTAAAATCTTTGTTATATAGTCCATATTTTTCATAAATTTTTTTTTTTATAAAACAGGCCGGATGTGGAGGCATCATTCCATATTTAAGTAGACTATTTTTAAAATCAGTAGCGGGGTAATATCTAGTTATATGATGAAAGCTTTTATTAAAAAAAACTACGTTTCCTAAAAAAATGTCAAATTTTTTATTTTGCTTTATCTCTTTTACTACTGTCTTAACTGTATTATTTGAATTAAAAATATCATCAGAGTTGAGTACACAAATTACATCTCCACTTGATTTTTTTATCCCATAGTTAATTGCGCTGTATATTCCTTTTTCTTTTATATTGAATATTTTTTTTTTAACAAATGGGTATAAATTTAATATTTTTTTTGTACCATCCGTGGAACCACCATCAATAATTATGTGTTCTAAATTATTATAATTTTGTGAAAGAACTGAGCTTAAAGTATATGGAATAGTTTTTTCACTATTTAGGCACACAGTTATAATGCTAATTTTCATTGTATATAATTTAATAGAAAAATTTTATTTTTAATATAGTTTCCTTTTCTATGAGAAAAAAAATAGCTTTAATAACAGGCATAACCGGACAAGATGGCTCTTATTTGGCTGAATTTTTATTGAAAAAAAATTATATAGTTCATGGGATTAAGCGAAGATCTTCTTCTATAAATACTCAAAGAATAGATCATTTATACATTGATCCTCATTACAGAACTAATTTTTATCTTCACTATGGGGATGTAATTGACGCCCATAATATTTCAGAATTAATATACAAGATTAAACCAGATGAAATTTATAATCTTGCAGCCCAGAGTCACGTTTTGACCAGTTTTTTAAATCCAGATTATACTGTGCAAGTTAATGCCCTCGGCGCACTTAGAATTTTAGAATCTATTAAATTACTCGGATTGCAATCAAAAATTAAATTTTATCAAGCCTCAACTTCTGAATTGTTTGGTAATAGTAACAAAACAAAACAATCTGAATTAACACCATTTTCTCCTCAAAGTCCTTATGCAACTTCAAAACTTTTTGCTTATTGGATTACTAAAAATTATAGAGATTCTTACGGAATGTTTGCAGTTAATGGAATATTATTTAATCATGAATCTCCAAGACGTGGTGAAACTTTTGTTACTAGAAAAATAACATTAGGTCTTAGTAAAATTGCTTTAGGGTTGGAAAAAAGGTTATATTTAGGAAATATATATTCTTGTAGAGATTGGGGTCACGCAAAAGATTACGCTGAAATGCAATGGAAAATTTTACAACAAGAAAAACCAGATGATTATGTTATAGCAACAGGACAAGAGCATTCAGTAAAAACATTTGTAAATAAATGCTGTGATATCTTAAAGATAAATATCTCTTGGTCTGGAAAAGGATTGAAAGAAATAGCTTATGTTAAAAGTTTTGATTCAGAAATATCGCCTGGCCTTAAAAAAGGTTCAACAATTATTTCTATAGATAAAAAATATTTTCGACCAAATGATGTCACTTTTTTGAAAGGCGATTCTTCAAAAGCTAGAAAGAAATTAGGTTGGAAGCCAAAAATAAAATTTAAAGAGTTAGTCCACGAAATGTTGTTAGAAGATTACGAATTTGTTAAAAAAAATTTTATTAAATAGTATTATTTAATAATAATAAATGAAATTAAGAAAAATTTTTATTGCTGGTCAAGAAGGAATGGTCGGCAGTTCAATTTACACTCTATTAAAGAGTAAAAATTTAGATGTTATAAAATGCAGTCGAAAAGATTTAGATTTAACTTCTCAAAATGAAGTAAACAATTGGTTTAAAAAAAATAAGCCAGAAATAGTAATAAATGCAGCTGGCAGAGTAGGCGGAATTTTAGACAATAGTCTTTATCAACCAGATTATATTTATATAAATACGGCAATTGGCTTTAATCTTTTGCATGCTAGTTTAAATCACAAGATAAAAAAATTTATAAATTTAGGCTCAGCTTGCGTTTATCCAAAATTTACTAAACAGCCCATTAAAGAAAAATATCTTTTGTCTTCATATTTAGAGAAGAGCAATGAGGCTTATGCAATAGCAAAAATATCGGTAATAAAATACGCAGAATATATTAAGCTATTTTTAAAAAAAGATTTTATTTCGTTACAGCCTGCAAATCTTTATGGGGAAGGAGATAATTTTAATCTTAAATCTAGCCATGTTATTCCAGCTTTAATTAGAAAATTTCATGAAGCTAAAATTAATAATAAGAAATCAGTTGAAGTTTGGGGGTCCGGAAATCCAAAGAGGGAATTTATGCATGTTAATGATTTAGCAGAGGCAGTATATTTTTGTCTGAAAAAAAAAATATCCCAAAGCTATTTAAACGTTGGAAGCAATCATCATATAAGCATTAAACAAGTTGCCAAAATCATTCAAAATATTACTCAATATAAAGGAAAAATTTTATTTAATAAAAATATCCAGACGGTGTAAAATATAGAAAGTTAGACAGCACTTTAATAAATTCTTTAGGATGGAAGTCTAAGATTTCTTTTGAGAAGGGAATTAAGGATTATTACACCTATTTTAAAAAATTAAGATTAAAATAATTTTTAATATTTTCTCTTTAAAAAATTTTCAATAGCTAAATATGAACAAGAGAATAATAAAAAATCTATACTAAAAACAGCAAAACTATTTTCAATAACAGATCTAATCCAAAAAAATAAAATATAAGCAGTCGCTAATTTAATATAGGTAAATTGATTATTCTCAAAAATCTTTTTTTTAAAAAAACAAACATAAAGATTCTGTAAAATTTTAAAATTAATAATAATAAAGATTAATAAAGCTATATATCCTCCGCTGGCAAAGGAATAAACCAAAGCATTAGAAGCATTCGTTCCCCATCCTTGTGTTTCAAAAAGACTTTGCAATAAAAATCTATCTGCTTGAGGACCATAACCAAATATTTTATTTTTATCATATTTATTAATGACGGTTATCCATAAATTTACTCTACCGCTGGTCGATTGATCCTTAACTAATCTGCTATTGTTAAATATTGCTTTATTAGTATTGTAATAATCATTCCAGGAAGAATTATTTTTATTATAAATAATTTTATCATTAGAGGCAGGAAGAAAAGAATAACTCTTTACTGTCAGTGTATAAAAAATAATAAATTGATAAATAATAATGGGCAAAACTAGGAAAGTGAGTAAATAAATAAACTTTTTTTTAAAGGTAATTTTTTTTATTAAAAAAATTATGACCGCAGCAACAATAGCAAAGATTAAAATGGAGCCCCTTGATTGTATACCCCAAATTATGATCGAAAAATTAACAATAAAAAATGCTATTACTAATTTATAAATATTTTTTTTTATATTAAAAAAAAAAATAATTAGCGCAATGTTAATTAATGCTATTGATCTTGATATTCCTGTAGTTCTAGGCAATACATTATTTAAAAAAATTTCATTAGGATCCCATATATTGCTTATATAAATAAACTCAAAAAAATTTATATTTTTCAACATAAATATAAAAATAAAGAGAGTTGCCAAACTTGATATTATTAAACTTGTATATAATAAATATTTAAAATTATTATTAGATTTATATATTTTGTCGAAAGCAATAAAAACTACAATAGCTCCAAATCCTAGAATAATTAAATAAAAATTTTCAATTTCAAATTGCCTAAAATTATTTTGATACAACCCAAATATCTGAACAAAAAAATAGATTGTGAACAGATTAACAAAAGTAAAATAATTTTTTTTTTTTTCTAAAAAAATGTTATTATTGATACTTTTAATAGTTATAAAAGTTATAAAAATAATTGTTAAGAATATAGGGGTATAAAGTCTTATAGTATTTAAAATATTATTTAACGACAATAATTTGTAATCTATATTTGAAGGTGTGACGCCAACAGAAAGCCATAAAAAAATCCAAAATATTAAAATAATTTTAATCTCAATTTTGTTAAATATTTTTTTAATCAGTTGCATATAATTTAATTTTCTTAAAAAAAGATTTAAGAATATTTTCCATTAAATATTTATTTAGATATATTTTATTGCTATGTTTTAATTTGATCCTTTTTTTACGGCTTATAATATAATTTATGTATTGGTACATCTTTTTATAAGTTGTAAAAATAAATAAATTATCATTTTTATATTTATAAATACCTTTCATACCATTTGGTGTTGTAATTAAATTTGCTCCCAGCATTAGTGTTTCAATGATTTTTAGTTTTGTTCCAGGACCCTTTGTCATAGGCGCTAATAAAAATAGAGATTTTATTATCAAAAAATTTAATTCTTGTTTATTTATATTATTATAATGTCTTATATATTCATATTTTTTAAATTTATCTGATGGGAAATCAGCCCCAGTAATAACTAGCTTGATTTCTGGATTTTGCTTAATAATGTTTGGAAGTATTTTGCAGATAAGCAAGTCAATAGCAATTTTATTTGGAAAGAATGAATAGCTCCCAGTGTAAATTATAAATTTTTTTGGGTACTTAAATTTTGGTTTTTTTACAATAAGCCTTTCTCTATTGACCCCATTTTCAAATACAATAGATTTTATATTGTATAGTTTTTTTAAATTTATTCGTTCTTCGTTTGATACTGATGTCCCGAAATCTGAGAGATCATAAACGCTCTTTTCTAAAATTTTTGTTAAAAAACTTATAAATAAAGAATTTTTTTCTCTTCTTAAAAAATATTCAATGTTGTGAGCGTGATATATAAATTTTATATTTGGATAAAAAAATTTTATAATTTTTAATAAAATATAAGAATATCCAACCCAACTTGCACCTTCAATAATAATTATTTTTTGATTATATTTTTTTAAAAAAATAATAATTTTTTTAATTAAATAAAATATGTAAAAAAGTTTAAAAATACTCTCAATATAATTAAATTTATACTTCTCAAAAAAATAAAACAATTTACTTTTTTTAATTTCAAATAATTTTTTGTTTGGACTGGGAAGACAATCATACAAACTCATACTAACTTCGGCCGCTCCATGTCCACCAATGCTAGCATGATAAAAACATACTAAAGCAAAGCCATATTTGTAATTCAAGTTTTTCATCTATCGATTATTATTAGTAGATTATTTAAAAAAAATAGCTATTACTAGAATATTGTTTTAAAAATCTAATCAGTCAAATGTTTCTAGGAAATATATTTTTTAGCGTAAATAAGTTCTTAATTATATTTTTACCGTTTATTTTAATTTTTCGAAACTCTGCAGCAAATATTGTTAGTGTCTATATGGGTGTATCTTTTTTATTATATTGCTTAATAAAAAATAATTTTTCTTATTATAAAAATTTTATCTTTTTTTATTTTGCAATTATTTTACTATACTTAATTATAAATTCTTTTTTTTCTTTCAATCCTGCAATTTCAATTATTCCATCCATTGGTTACGCTAGAATAGTTTTGTTTATAATTTCACTTTCTTTTTTTTTTAGCGAATATAATTATATAAAGAAATATTTATTTTTTTCTTTTATTGCATGTATTTTATTATTTTTTATTGACTCTTTGGTTCAGTTATTAAGTGGCTCAAATTTATTAGGTATGAGTGGAGCAGAATCCAGAATGTCATCTTTTTTTGGTAGAAAATTAATTATGGGAAGTTTTGTTGTTAGATTACTTCCCTTGATTTTAGCAATTTCTTTTCTATTAAGAATTCCACATAGGAATTTTGTTAATTTATTTATTACAATTATTTCAGGTATATTAGTTTTGTTGAGCGGAGAAAGAACATCTTTTCTTTACTATATATTTATTATTTTAGTATATTTTTATTTTAATTTTAATAAAAAATATTTTATTTATTTAATTGTCCTTTTATTTTCTTTTTCTGTTTTTACCACCGCTTTTAATAAAAAAATAATTGATAGATTATTTTCTCATACCTTAAGTCAATTAACCGAAAATAATAAATTTAATTATTTGAGTTATCGACACACATTACATATCGAAACAGCTTATAAAATGTTTTTAGAAAATAAATTATTAGGACATGGATTAAATTCTTTTCGATTTTTATGTTCTGATAAAAAATATAGCGTTGAAGATGAAATTAGAAATAAAAATACATTTAAATCAAATTTTGATGGAAAATTTTTAATAGAAAAGGAAAAGACAGCAACGGAAACAAGATATAATTTATATATTATTGATAAAGATAATTTTAAACAAAGAATTTTCGATGTCCACGAACTAGTTTTTATGGGTCAAGCTCAATATTTTTATCTATTTGTAAAAGATGGGGATGCTGTAACTAAAGATCAAAAAATATTCTCTTATTTTGAAATTGGAAATGGTTGCAATACTCATCCACATAATATTTATTTAGAATTTTTATCCGAGTTAGGTCTGATAGGATTTGCGTTTTTTTTTTCAATTTTTTTATACACTTCTTTTCATTTATTAAAATTTATTTTTCGTCACTATACTAAAAAAATATACGATTATGAAAAAAGCTTAGTATTATGTTTGGCTTCTATTTTTATTAGTATGTTTCCACTGTTACCAAGTGGCAGTTATTTTAATAGCTGGCTTATGTTTATAAGTTATCTGCCAATAGGATTATATTTATCTATTTTGAAAAAGAATGATTAATTTCTTTTTATTTCTATTTTTGTATAATTTATTTTTTGTTTATTACTATAAAAGTTTTTCCAAAATTTATAAACTTTATGATTTTCCTGATAACAATAGAAAAATTCATAAGGAGCAAGTCCCTCTCCTTGGTGGATTAATACTTGTATCAAATATAATATTTTTTTTAGTTATTGATATTTTTTTCATTAAATTAACCGATAAGCATATTTTTATTAGTTTAATAAGTTACTTATCTTTTTTTGTTGGTTTGTTTTTATTTTATTTAATGGGTTTATTTGATGATAAATTTCAATTAAGCGCAAATTTAAAATTATTGTTAATGATTTTTATTACAAGTCTTTTTGTATTTTTAGATAAAAATTTAATTCTTAATGATTTAAAATTTAGTTTTTATTATAGCAAAATTTCTCTAAATTATTTTTCTTATTTTATTACAATCCTTTGCTTTTTATTATTTATAAATGCTTTTAATATGCTTGATGGAATTAACGGACAAGCAGCTTCCTATGCTATATTTGCTTTGATTATTTTAATATTAAAGGGAATTTTTGTAACAGCATCGGTTTGTTTAATTATATCACTACTTTTTTTTTTGTATTTAAATTTTAGAAACAAATCATTTTTAGGAGATAGCGGGACATTATTATTAGGATATCTTATTAGTTATTCCTATATAAAAGCTTATAATTTTAATGAATCTTTCTTTACCGACGAAATATTCTTAATCATGTCAGTACCCGGTTATGAATTATTTAGGCTTGCCGTTAAAAGAATTATTAATAGAAATCACCCATTTAAACCTGATAATTCTCATATTCATCATTTAATTTTGAAAAGAGAAAGTTTTGTTAAAACATTTTTAGTAATTCAATTATTATTGTCTCTTCCTTATTTAATTTACTTTTTTTTTAGTAATTTTTTTTATTCCTTTTTTGTAAGTTTAATTGTCTATTTATCTGTAGTTTTTATTTACTCAAGAGAGGATCGCAAAAATTACAAAATTTAAAATAATACAATTCATTTATTGAAGAATATGCTTTTCAAGATTTTTATAATTTTGATGACTATTATAATTAATTTTATTAGACTTTAATTTTTTTATAAACATTCTCATATTATTCAAATTACCTTTGTAAAGATTATTATTTTTTTTTATAAATTCTTTAACTACTTTTTTTGCTGAATAATTAGATCTGATTTCTTTAATTTTTTTTTCTAATAATAATGGTTTATTATTATAAATAATAAAATTATTATTTAGATTTCCTTCTCCTCGAGAATAAATGCTTTTATTAATATAATGAGAGGGAGCCCATCTTTTGTATGGCGTAAAAATGTAACAACCACAATTTTGAAGCTCAACAATAGGCAATCCAAATGATTCTCTGTGAGCTAAAAAATATATTGAATGGTCACTATAAATCTTGCAAATTTCCGAGTGATTATATTTTTTTGACAAAATTGTGAAGGGAATTTTAAGTTTTTTAAGAATTTTAATTTGTATATCTCTTTCGTATAAATATTTTTTTCTTTTAAAATCAATTAAAGCCTTAAATTTTTTTTGTCTTGGTTGTAAATACTTATTTGTAAAGTTTGATCCAACTACAGAAACAGGCCATGAAATTTTTTTCACAGGTATTTCAGATATATTAGAGGCAGTTAAATAGTAGTCAAATCTGTCAAAACCAGAAAAACCACCCCATTTAGATTGTGTATTAAGATTCTTTATAAACATTTTTCCATCCATTGTTGCCCAAAAATGCACATCATAATTAATAATAGGGATTTTAAGATATTTTCTTAAAAAAATGATTCCATTATAATAATTTTTGGCAAGAGAAGCGGGGATTGCTGCACAAACAATTATAGCATCAAATTTTATTAGTTTTTTTTTTAAAATTAATAATTCTTTAAAACTTGGAATTATATATCTGTCTTTAATAAATGAATTTATTATTTTTTTTGCAATCTCTTTAATGCGCTCAGATAAATTTTTTTTTATTTTATAATTGAGCGCGCTAGTGCCGTTATAAAAAATTTCATTTTTAATATTTATTTTATTCAACATTTTATTTAAAGAAACTGCCATTGGCTTAGTGTACGAAGCTGAATCGTCACTTAAAATTGCTATTCTCATATATCTATAGATGATTTTTTTTTTTGGTTGCGGGGCTTGGATTTGAACCAAGGACCTTCAGGTTATGAGCCTGACGAGCTACCAGACTGCTCCACCCCGCGAAATATATTAAATTAATATAGGATATATACATAAATAATATTTTATGCCACTTTTATTTATTTTATGACATTTAAATTATCAATCGTTATTCCAACATATAAAGAAAGTAATAATATTCAAGAATTAATATTTTGTATTAATAAAAATATAAATTTAAAGAAAAAAGATTTTGAGATTATAATTGTTGACGACAACTCTAGAGATGGAATTGTAAATATATATAAAATTCTTAAAAAAAAATTTTTTAATTTAAAATTATTTATCAGAAAAAATAAAATTAGAGACTTGTCACAGTCTTGTATTCACGGTTTTAATAAGTCTATTTATCAGAATATTTTAGTAATGGACGCAGATTTACAGCATGACCCAATTTATATTAATAAAATGATTATTTTATTTAAAAAAAATAATTTAGATTTTGTTATAGGGTGTAGAAAATTTAGTAATAGAAAAAGTGTACAAGTAAGCTTATTGAGATATTTATTGTCTAAATATATTATTTTTTTATTTAATTTTTTTTTTTCGCAGAAGACTCACGACCCGATGTCTGGGTTTTTCTTGTTTAAAAAAAAAATATATATTCAAAATAAAAATAAATTATTTGGTAGAGGCTATAAAATATTACTTGATCTATTATATAATTCTAAAAATGAGCTTTTTATAAAAGATATTTATATAAAATTTAATAAAAGATTAAAAGATAGTAGTAAATTAAATTTAAAAGTATTGTCTTTAATTCTTTTATTTTTTTTTACAAAATTATTTAAAAAATATTTTAAATTTATTTTTTGATATCAAATGAAAAAAAATATTTTATATATAACAAGATTAGATCCTGATGATATTAAATCTTGGTCGGGAACAACTTTCTTTATATTAAAATGTCTAAAAAAAAATTTTTCAGTTATTTCAATTAGTTCATTAAGTAACAGAATTAGATTTTTTTATGTTTTAAAAAGATTTTTTTTTTCAATTTTTGGTATTAAGTTTGATATCGATAGACCAATATTGTGCGCTAAAGATTTTGCAAGACAAATAGAAAGTAGAATTAAAAATATTAATTATGATGCAATTATTACAAGCGAACCTTATTTATTTACTTTTTTGAAAACTAATAAACCAATGTATGTCTTTACTGATCTAACATTTGATACTTATTACAAGCATTATTTTTATAATCGTAATATCCATAAAGATACATTGTTAGAAGGAAACTATTGCGAAAAAATTGCTTTAAATAAATGTAAAAAAGTTATTTTAACTAGTCATTGGGCTATCAATGAAGCGGTCAAAAATTATAATATTAAAAAAGATAAATTTGTATACGTTCCATTTGGAGCAAATTTAAGATTTTTCCCAGCAAAAAATAGATTATTTAATATAATTAGAAATAAAAATATTGATGTTTGTAATTTTATTTGTAGTGGTGTTCATTGGGAACGAAAAGGGATGGATAAGGCTATTAATCTCGTAAATAGAATTAATGAAAAAGGACAGAAAGCTAAATTATATATTGTTGGAGCCAAACCAATTAAAAACAATCAAATTCTAGATAACGTTCAAATTGTTAATTTTTTAGATAAAAATAATATTGATCAAAGAAAAATTTTAGAAAACTTGTATTATAAATGCCATTTTAATTTATTATTTTCAAAATCCGAGGGTTTTGGATTGGTAAATGCAGAAGCCTCAGCATTCGGTTTGTATTCGATTACTCATGATATCGGTGGAATTTCTGGTTGCGTTTTTAATAACCTTAATGGCTTTAGATTTAAATTATCAGATAATATCGATTACATTGCAAATTATGTAATAAAAATTTTTCAAAATAAAAAACTGTTTTTAAAAAAATCTTATAACTCTAGAAACTGTTATGACAAATTACTTAATTGGAATAGTGTAGGAAAAAAACTTTCAAAGATTATTAATTAATTAAAAAATTATTCCTTTTTTTGTTTCCCATTTTTCTTTATATAAAGTATTAAAGTTATGATTTGGGTTGCAATATAAATTTAACCAATCACTAAATGACATCGACTGATTGAAGTCTGAGGTATAATTAGTTTCAAATCGTTGCTCATACTTCCAGTGATATTTAAACCAAAAAAAATCAATAGTTTTAGAGTCAATAATGCAAAAAATCTCTCTGCATTTATTCCACCAGTCTTCTAATGACCAATTTAGCATAATATTATTATTCATTAAGTATCTTGCGCATAAAAATATTTCATTAATTACAATTGTGTCGTTTATTAAAACAGGATGTTGTCCTAAATTTAATCTTTCAAGGCCTTTTTCAAAATATTCATTATTAAAATAATTAATCAAATTTTCTGTAGAACTAAATAATAAAATATCACTCAACCCATAAACTCTATATTTACGAGTATCTATTGAGCAAGAAACAATTCTATTTTTTAAAAAATTAAAATTTTTGTTTATTGGAAAAGTCCTTAAAAGATTATTCATGTGGTTTAGTGCATCTTTTTTATAAATGCGACAATCGGTTCTTAATTTTAATGAGAATTTTTTGTTAAGTTTCTTTGCCAAATCTAAAGCAGCCGCAGTAGATAATATTTGTAAATTTGTATTAAATAATGTTTTTATTTTTCTATTAAGAATAATTTCAATTTTTAATTCTTTGCAAGTAGATAAAAAATTATTGTCAATTTCATCATCCCATATTGATAGTATTATTGTGGTATTATAAAATAACTTTTTATAAAGTTTTATTGTTTCTATTACAAAATCTTTTATTCCGTAAATGCTACCCTGTATTATTATTGCTGTTGATTCATTGTCATATTCTTCTTTATCAATTTCAATATTTTTAGCCTTTTTTGGCCTGATCGTGTGAGACACAAAATTATTAAAACTTAGATCTATTAAAATTCCATTTTCTTTTTTAATAATTTTTTTTCCATGAATATTTCTTGAAAACCTAAAAAAAAAACTATTTATATTTCTTAAAAAATAATTGTTATCCCTAAAGTTAATCAAAACTATAGTTAGATTAGGCAATCTTTTTTTGATTAGATGTTTTAAGTTTTTTAAAAACATTTATATAATTTAATTAATATATACATATTATTGTAGTATAAAATATCTAAACAAATAATAAAAATTATGATCTTAATATCTCATCGTGGAAATATAAGTGGACCCAATGAGGCTATGGAGAATAATCCAGATTACATCATCTCCGCATTAAAAGCAGGTTTTGAAGTTGAAATTGACTTTTGGTGTGTTAAAAAAAAATTTTATTTAGGCCATGATTATCCTCAGTTTTTAGTAAATGAGAATTTCCTTAAAAAAAAAAAATTGTGGTTTCACGCAAAAAATTTAGAAGGTTTAGTTTATCTAAATAAAACTAATTACAATTATTTTTGGCATGAACATGATAGTTTTGCAGTTACAAGCAAAGGTTATATTTGGACTTATCCTGGTAAAGAACTTTCAAAATATGCAATTTGTGTTTTGCCAGAGAGATTTAAATGGAAGAAGACACGATGTCTTGGAGTTTGTTCTGATTTTATAGAAAATTATAAATGATAAAATGTATAATATTTGATCTAGATGGTGTTTTGGTTAGTTCAAAAAAAATTCATTTTAAAGTTTTAAATAAAGCTTTGATGCGTTTTTCTAAAACCAAATTTCAAATTTCCTACGCAGATCATTTAAAAATTTTTGACGGTTTATCAACAAATGATAAATTAGCAATACTATTCAAAAATAAAAAGATTACTAAAAACGAGATAAAAAAAATTTCAAATTTTAAACAGGAATTAACCAAAGAAGAATTAAAAACTAATATTAAGTATGATGCTAATTTATACAATTTATTTAAAGTCCTATGTAAAAAATATATATTAGCGATCGCTACCAATTCTATAAATAAAACTTTAGATATTTGTATTAAAAAATTAAAAATTAATAAGTTTATAAAATTTAAAATAGGAACAGATATATTAAAAAACAAAAAACCTCACCCGGAAATTTATTTAAGATGTTTGATTGCTTTAGGAGTGCGGCCTTCGGAGACGCTAATATTAGAAGATTCTTATATAGGCAGACAAAGTGCAAAAGATTCTGGCTGTTTTTTAATGCCAATAAAATCTATCAACGATGTTAAAATCAATAAAATTTATAAACATATTAATTTGGTAGAGAAAAATTTAGAAAAAAAAAATAATATCAGTTTCTGGGAGGATACAGAAATGAATATATTAATCCCTATGGCCGGATTGGGGTCAAGATTTGAGAAAGCAGGATTTACTTTCCCTAAGCCTTTAATAGAAATTCATGGCAAACCTATGATCCAATGGGTAATAGATAGTTTAAAAATTAATGCTAAATTTATATTTATTGTTCAATCGCAACATCAGCAAAAATTTAATATTAAAAGTTTACTAAAATATTTATATCCAAACTCAAAAATTATTGAAACAAATGGATTAACCGAAGGAGCGGCATGTACGTCTTTGCTTGCAACGGAATTTATTGATAATAATAACCCATTACTTATTGCAAATTCTGATCAATATATAGAGTGGGATAGTGCAAAAACTTTTTATAAATTATCCGAAAGAAATGTTGATGGAGCAATTTTGACTTTTAAATCTACTCACCCAAAATGGTCTTACGCTAAAATTAATGAAAATAATGAAGTTGAAAAAGTTGCTGAAAAAGAAGTAATTTCGAACAACGCTACGGTCGGAGTTTATTATTGGAAAAGAGGAAAAGATTACGTGAGATTCGCTAATGATATGATAAAAAAAAATATCAGGACTAATAATGAATTTTATATTTGTCCAGTTTATAATGAAGCTATTAAAAATAATAAAAAAATTATTACAGAGGAAGTAAAAGCAATGTGGGGTTTAGGCACGCCTGAAGATTTAAATTATTTCTTAAAATATTATAAATTTAGTAGTCAAAAAATATGAAAAAAACAGTTTTAGTTTGCGGAGCAGGTGGTTTTATAGGCGGGCATTTAGTTGCTCATTTAATTAAGGAAAATAAATTTAATGTTGTATGTGCGGACATAAAGCCTTTTGAATATTGGTTTCAATTTTTTGAAGAAGTTAAGAATTATTCTTTAGATCTTAAAGAGCTTGAGAACTGCTTAAAAGTTACAAAGAAAATTGATTATATTTATAATATGGCTTGCAATATGGGAGGCATGGGGTTTATTGAGAATAATAAAGCAGAATGTATGTTGTCAGTTTTAATAAATACTAACTTACTTAGAGCTGCACTTAAGAATAATATTAGAAAGTATTTTTTTTCATCAAGCGCTTGTGTCTATAATGCTAAAAAACAAAATAAAAATTTTATCCCTGGTTTAAAAGAAATTGATGCTTATCCAGCTGAGCCAGAGGATGGTTATGGTTGGGAAAAGTTGTTTAGCGAGAGAATGTGCAGACATTTTACCGAAGATTTTGGTTTAGAAACAAGGGTTGTTAGGTATCATAATGTTTATGGCCCAATGGGAACTTTTGGAGGAGGTAGAGAAAAAGCCCCAGCAGCATTATGCAGAAAAATTATTGAAGCGCAGCTAAATGATAAAAATACTATAGATGTATGGGGAGACGGTAACCAAACTAGAAGTTTTCTTTATATAGATGACTGTATTAGAGGAACTCTTGATGTTTTTAAAAGCTCTTATTCAAATGTTTTTAATGTTGGAAGCGAAGAGCAGGTTTCAATTAATCAAATGATTAATATTATTGAGGATATTGCTCAATATAAGGTTAAAAAGAGTTATCAGTTAGACAAGCCAAAAGGCGTCAGAGGAAGATCTAGTAATAATAGTTTCGTTAAAAAAAAAATTGGTTGGAAGCCTAATTATACTCTTAAACAAGGATTAGAAAGAACTTATAATTGGATTTATAAAGAAATTACCAGCGGCTCAAATATTAAAAAGTTTATTAAAAAGTAAATATATTTAATTTAAATTCTTGTAAAATAATTATTTATATATATAAATTTTGTGCCTGGTGATTATTGCAAAGGAGTAACACCCGATCCCATTCCGAACTCGGCAGTTAAGCCCTTTAGCGCCAATGGTACTTTGTCTTAAGGCACGGAAGAGTAGGTCGTTGCCAGGCTTT
>Ga0114968_10000345_pt1 | contig 34118 bp, 35 predicted proteins | sample M_130807_EF_Meta_FD_87020 | JGI IMG/M metagenome (GOLD analysis project Ga0114968, IMG submission 87020) | Freshwater microbial communities from Lake Montjoie, Canada to study carbon cycling - M_130807_EF_MetaG | ecosystem: Environmental > Aquatic > Freshwater > Lake | place: Lake Montjoie... | reverse complement strand
TTGGCAATAGTTGTAAAAGAATAAGTTCCGCCTGAAGTTAAGCCAGTTAGCACTATACTTGTATCGGTTGGGAGTAAGGCAATAACCTCTTTATCTCTAAGATTTCCCGTAGAGCGGATTGTTAAACTCTGACTAAGTGGAGCTTCTTCTAGCTTCCAACTTAATTTAACCGCTCCATCAGCAGTCTGTTCAACTACTACATTGTTATTTGTAACATCACTTCTAAAGAATTTTGATGGTGACTTTCCCGCGTTCGACTTAAAGTAGACCTCTACTTTACTCACATCTTCTTTAAGTATTGAGGGGAATACATAACTATAATTTGGAGAGGTTACTTCTTTAGTTGTAACGCTCTTATCTAACTTTGTAATGATAATTACAGCGCTATCAACAGTAGCATACTTCTCATCCATCATGGTCGTCAAGTCTTCCATCCAAGAGACATGCAAGCCTGTGCTACTATTATATAGAGAAACCTTGGTCGGAGCCAATGGTAATTTGAGCAAACCAATCGTGGTGGTTTTCACATCTCTACCTGAAGGAGATGAAAGCTTCACAATATAGGTATGGCCAATTGTTAAGCCCTTAATCTCATATGTTTTTAAACTACCATTAAGTGCAATTGTCTTAACTTTCTTACTGTTAGCCTTGTCATAGTATCTCAAGGTTAACTTGCTAGGTGTTTTCTTTAAGTAGTTCCACTTAGTAATAATTGAGCTAGCATTCTGCTTTAGAGTTAGGGATTTGAAAATCAATGGTAAAACTGGTTTCGCAACTTCTTCAATAGGGGTTACATTCTCCACTACAGGTGCTGGATTAACTTCCGCACTACCATTAGCATTTGGGGTAGTGTTGGCAGTAGAACCTCCATTATTGGTAGAGGAGGCATTATTATTACTGCCTGGGACTTGGGTACAAGGAGTAGTACCAACTCCGGCTGAACAAACGAAAACTTTAATCCCGTAATTGTATCTATCGCTTAACGAATGATCCGTTGGGTTTACTGAAATACCGGTAGGAAGTTGTATGGTACCAAAAGCTAAGTTAAAGGAATTCTCAGAGGGAATGCTTTCTTTCGCTTTACTCGCCTGAGCCTTTACTTCGTTAAATATCTTACTAGCTGTCTCGTTGATACTCTTACCCATCTCTTCTTTCGTTGGATTAGCAGCATTCGCGCTATAACCTTGCGAGAGTACTATTGATAACCCGAGAGCTATCGCTGTAATTTTTTTCATATTTCTCCTATTCTATACTTCAGTAATGTCCTAGCGAAGAGTTAAAATGGCATAAATTGGACCTCATATATCACTAAGAGGGTGATAGTAGTTGTAAAAATTTATACAATCGATCTGATTGTACTAGTTGGGTATAGTATTTCTCTATTTATAGAGGCTACTTACTACTTGTTCAACAAAATATGTTAGCCTCCTTCAGATTTATAGTTTTACAACGCTATTTTAACTAAGAAACTTACCGCTATTAATTGGATTAGAAATATAAACATAAAATTTAACACTACCCAACCATAGGCCTATATTAACTTACTAATAATTTAATATGCAATTATAGCTTTTAACTACTTTTTTCGATAAATATGGTCTATTAGCGCAATTATGAAGTCGAACTCTTCGGTACTCTCAATATTTGTTGCTAGTTCTTCTTTTAACTCCATAGTAGAGCGGAACTCTCGATCAAGTACATTTGCGAATACACCACCAAACTGAAATAAATCTTTAGCCTCTTCTACTTCATGTTGGAATTTCAAGATCGGCCAAAACGGACTATCTTCCACCCATACTAAATCTTCTTTTGTCATTTTCATATTTATTACTATCCTTTACTCTTTGTTTTTTACTTTACATCACTAATAATTACTTATAATACCACTACTGGTTGACTTCATTTGCGAAATCCTTTAACCCTTGCATGGAGCAGACCCATTCAGGTAGTAAATTTAACATTGTACCACTAATAAGCTCTGATTCCTTGTCAATGTAAAATAAGATTTTTTCTAAGAGTATCTCATTTCTTACAAGTAGGGAGAGATCTTCGCTTTTTTGGATAAGATACTCTTCGAGCCCCTTAAATATTCCTTCTTCTAATACTTTAGGTGATTTTACTGAAAGTAGGAAGTCTAAAAATAAAACACTTTGCACTCTTGCCTCTGGATACCTTTCTAGTAAGATTTCTAGTAAACCATATTCTTTATCATCTAGAAAGTTGTCAATCATCTCATTAAGTATCTCATTCGTGGTCATCGTGGTGGCTTGAATATAAAAACCTTCTGAAAGCTCACTCTTATTAGCAAAGGCTAATCTACTCACAAATATATCATTGCCCTTAAAGTAGGGATATAGTTCAACCTCTTTTAGGTAAAATAACTCATCCTCCTTCTTAGGTTCTACTAACAGTTTGCGTCGCAACTTAATAATATTTTCCCATAATGCTATCTCCTTTAAATAAGGAAATGATAGTTCGGATTTTGCCACGATTTTAGTAATATTGGGTGTATGAGATAAGTTACCCATAATTAATTTTAATAATTTTTCGTACGCTGTCTTTATTTTAGTATGCGTAATACTATCATTAATTTTAAAGTTTCTTTTACCCTCTACTAATTCTTCATCAACACTAATATTAATGTTCCAATAATAATTTTTAGCAAGCAGTTCTTCCCATTCCATTAAGAGCCTAGTCACTACTACTTCAAGCTCCGGGGTTAGCAATGAGATCATGTAAGATGGTATTTTAGTTAGCAGATATAGTTGATCTAGATTTGCTATTTCAAATGCTAAGATCCATAGATCTCGCTCATCATTAAGGTAGGTTACAACCTCCTCTATTAGTTTATCATTACTCGTTAAAGAGATAGAACTAATAACTTGCTCTAAAGCTACAAGCTTATGTTCTGGGCATAGTTTCTCTAATTGTAAAAGACGCCAGGCAATTAGCCAATTCTCATAATTTAATAGTTCTTCTACGCTAAAGCAATCCAGATTTTTTTGCTCTACTAGCGCTAGAGCAACCTCTTCGTATTGATGCTCCTGTAATACTTTATTTATGAGCAATATTTCTCTATTTCTTCCTTTAGCCCACTGTTCCAAAAATTTCCCATTATTAACTAGTATTTTTTGGATATCTACTAATAAGTCATCCCTGCTGGCTAGATAGTAATTTACAACATCATCATTGATGTTAAAGAGTAGTTTTTGCAATTTGGGCGACAATCTCTCTAACCGTGTTAGATTTCTCGCAAATTCTAATTCCATGGGTTAATTATATTTAATATTGGAGTTATAACATTCATAATTGAGCTATGATTAGGGTACAATTTCATTGGACACTTACCTACTTTTTTCATAAAACATAAACCTCTACCGCTAGTTTTTTATCACTTAAATGAATATACAATAAAAATTGTCAAAATATTCTTAATAGAGAATGGAGATGTGATGGCTAGAGAGTTGACTCCAGAAGAGCTTAACCTTGCAAAAAGAAAACAGAGAGCTAAGATCGCTTCTAACCCTCTGCGGAGAGTTCTGCTACTTTGTGCACATGGCTGGGTCCGAGACAGCGATGCGCAAGTAAAAGACTGGGTTTGGTGTGAAAGTTGTAATGATTTTGCCCGAGTTTCCCAGGTGGCTGAGTAACTATCTCCTTCTTTTTTTACGATCTCGCTTAGGAGTGAGGGTAGCTTTAAATTGTTTTTTAATTCGTTCAATCTCTTTACCTATCTCTATCTCTGAGACCATTAAATGGACCACCAGAACACTCCCCGTTGATTGTGCTGGCTTGAGGTAAAGTTTACCACTCTCAGGAGTATCGTAGACATGTTTTTTATCATTAAGTTCGTTATCGCTCGCTTCTTCATGGTAAAGAGTTTCACCAGCAATAAACTCATCAAATATTCCAGGTTCTTCCACTATAACTAATCTTTCTATAAAACCATCTTCACGATTAATTCTAAAAACTATAGGGTACATACAGGCCTCAACTCTCTAACTTAACATTTAGCTTTTTTTCTACTTTTTTAGAATGTATTTTTCTCAGTTGACTTTCTAGGACATTAAAAGCCTTATCAAAAGCAGCTAGATCGTTTATTCCCTTACCCGCTCCTTTAACAAAGATACCAAGGGTTGTGTTGCTTAAGATTACTTCATGATTTAGCTTTTTTATTCGATTGCTCTCTAAAAATTTAACTTTAATCTCAATTGTTTGCATCTTTGCATTAAACTTAAGTAGACTCTCTAATCTTGGTTCGATTAACTCCTTAAAATCGCTTGCTAATTCATGCTGATCGGTATGATAAATAAAATTCATATTGGCCTCTCTTGCGCTATTTTTTCTTACTATTTATACTATTCTTATAAATACCACTCTGTAAAATATTACGAAATAATGTGGATTATAAACTTTTCTACTAGTGAACGGTTAAGCTTTGAAGAGATTCTCGCTAAAACCATTAGCAAAGGGTATAGGTCTGACATTTCCAAACAAAGTATGAATTTTGCGTAAACATACATCTGAGCAGATCACAATACGTTGTGATCCTCCTTTATAAAAGTCGACGATAGCCTCAACCTCTTTCGTTGAGGCCCCGCCACAATGATAGCATCTCATTTTTTAAATAAACCATCTCTTTTCATTTCCTTGAATTCTTTCACACAGTTATCATGGACATGATAGGCATGACCTTGATCTCCGCTAACACAAGCGATTTTATTATTGGAGAATGTTACTGAACATACCGCACATATTTTCGCTGTTTCCCCGCATGTATTACAATCAATTACCATTTTTTCTCCTTTGCTCATAATTTACTGTTGTCGCCGAGCTCAACGACCATAGTTATCACTGTATCTAACTATATCATCTTCCCCGAGGTAATCACCAAATTGAATCTCAATGATGCTTACTTTACCCGCCGTAAAGTTGCTGATTCGATGCTTCTGTCCAACGTCAACGAAAACACTCATCCCAGGGGTTACCTCCCTCTTAACTTCATCTAAAGTAACTGTCGCAACCCCTTCAACTACTAACCAATGTTCCGCTCGGTGCTCATGACTCTGATAGCTTAGCTCTTGACCAGGAAGTACCACTAATTTTTTGATTTGGTAGTTACTTTCTAAAGCGAGAACCTCATAATTACCCCAAGGTCTTTCAAACATACTCATCTCACTAGTATCGCTCCACTTTGATACAAAATTTCCTCTATAAAGTAGACTTTTACCATTTTTAACCTTGGAAACTTAACTACGGGGTTGACTGCTTAAGAGCAACCAGAAGTTCCCCCGCAGTTAGGGCAGACATGGCAGGAGCCAGATCTTTGCATCTGAACGCCACATGAAAAACAGAGCGGAGCATCATTTTTGATACTACTCTTAACCTCCGAAGCTTTATTTAGACTTTTTTCCTGGCTAACTTCTTTAGTGGGAAGCACTACTTCTTGGTTGAGGTAAGTAATTCTTTCCTCATTAGTTAAAATTCCCAGCGATGCTCGCTCTTCTTCTGAGAGAAAATCAAGCGCAAGTCTTCTAAAGACATAATCCATCACACTGGAAGCCATGCGAATTTCTTTGTCGTTAGTTAACCCAGATGGTTCAAATCTACTATTGGTAAATTTCTCAACAAAAGTTTCTAGTGGGACACCATACTGCAAACCTATTGATACTGAGATAGCAAAAGCATCCATCACTCCGGCTAGAGTTGAGCCCTGCTTGGACATCTTGAGAAATACCTCGCCTAGCTGTCCATCAGCAAAACTTCCTGCTGTTAGGTAACCTTCTGCGCCACCAACATTAAAAGAGGTAGTGAGTGCTTTTCTTTGGTGTGGTAGACGAACGCGGAATGGATGTGGTTTACCAGACAAATCCACCTCTTGATGATTACTAGACGCAACTACTCCTTGAGTAGTATTTGTTGGTTTTGCGGTCGATGAGAGTGGTTGACCAACTTTACAGTTGTCACGGTATATCGCTATAGCTTTGAGACCAAGTTTCCAGCCTTCTAGATAAATCTCTTTTACATCAGCTACCGTGGCGGTCTCAGGAAGATTTACTGTCTTACTAATCGCCCCAGAGATGAAGGGTTGAATTGCAGCCATCATCTTAACGTGACCCATAGGTTTGATGGCGTTCTCACCGATAGCACAACTAAAGACTGGATAATCTTTTTCTCTTAGCGCTTTAGCGTTATAGATATTTCCGCTCTCAACTAAGCTCTTTTCTATGGCGAGGATCTCATCTTTCTGATATCCTAAGTTAATTAACGCAGCGGTGACCTCTTTGTTGGCGATTTTAATGGAAGTGCCGTCAGCAACTTTCTTAGTTTTAACTAGCGAGAACTCAGGTTCAACACCAGTGGTAGTCGAATCCATAAAGAAAGATATTGTTCCAGTAGGAGCTAAGACCGTTACTTGCGAATTTCTATAGCCATTTTTTTGACCCAGCGTTAGGTTCTCTTTAAAGATACTAGCCTGTCTTTGGCTGAGCGTAACGAGATTTTTTAACTGCCTAAAATTACTCTTCTCGACTAATTTTACTAAAGCTTGACCAGACTCCTCATGCAACTCCATTACCTCTTGCATTGGAAGTTTATTTGCTTCATAGTATTCGAAACTTCCCACAGCTTGAGCTAACTCTGTTGAGGTGCGGTAGGCTTGAGCAGTAAGTAAACCAGTGATTGAGGCTGCTATGGCGCGACCTTCTTCGGAATCATAAGCTACACCCAGTAACATCAGTAAAGCCCCTAAATCAGTATAACCTAAACCAATAGGGCGTGATTTCTTGGTGACTTCACCAATTTTAGCGGTGGGAAAGTGACCAAAAGCAACTGAGATTTCTGCCGCTACCATTAAAAGACGGGTGAGATACAAGTATCCATCCATATCAAAACTTTTATCTTCGTTTTGATAAAATGCAGTTAAACGAATAGAGGCAAGGTTACAGCTAGAGTTATCAAGATGGACGAACTCGCTGCAGGGATTTGTGGCTGAGATTCTACCCTCGTTAGGCAGAGTATGCCATCTCTGAATTTCATTATCATATTGAATCCCAGGATCAGCGCAAGCCCAAGCAGCTTCGGCAGTTTTATCAAGCAACTCTTCTGCATTAATCGATTCAATCACCTCTCGCTGGCCACGACCAATAAGATCATAACTCTTCTTGCTCACCACTGCCTTCATAAATTCATCATTAACTCGTACTGAGTTATTTGCATTTTGATATTGGACAGATATCATATCTTTGCCACCAAGATCCATGTCAAAGCCGGCGTCACGAAGGGTTTTAATCTTCTCCTCTTCGCGAACTTTAGTCTCCACAAACTCTACAATATCTGGATGATCAACATCTAGTATAACCATCTTCGCAGCCCTACGAGTTGCTCCGCCTGATTTTATGGTTCCTGCTGAAGCATCCGCTCCTCGCATGAAAGAGACCGGACCTGATGCTCGACCTCCTGAGGAGAGTAACTCTTTTGCGGAGCGAAGATTGGATAGATTTATACCTGCACCAGAACCACCCTTAAATATTAAGCCTTCTTCTTTGTACCAATCAAGAATATCTTCCATTTTATCCTCAACCGCTAAAATGTAACAAGCTGATACTTGCCAAGGACTTTTTGTTCCTACATTGAACCAGACGGGACTATTAAAGGCAAATGCTTGAGAAGCTAGAAAATAGATCATTTCTTGTGAAAAGATCTCTGCATCTTCGTTAGAGTAAAAATACTTATGTTTCATTCCCTCTTTAGTGTAAGCATCAACTACTCGCTTAATTACCGCTTTAAGTGAATTTTCTCTCTCAGGGGTGTTTAGCGCACCTCTAAAATACTTGCTGGTAACAATATTAATGGCATTTTCTGACCAGTGCTCAGGGAACTCTACTCCATACTGCGCAAAGATAACACTACCGTCGCGCCAAGACTTTTGAACTACATCTACTCGTTTCCAGCTAAACATGCTATAAGCATCTAATCCCGCCTTTGTGTTGTGGCGGATGAATTTAACACCTTTTTCATTGATAATCTTATTTTTCATTTTGCTCCTTCAAGCTTTCTTATCATTATACTGTCGGGGCTAGGCTATTTTTTAGCATTAAACCAGTAGTCTTTTGGCGAAGGTGACAATCTCTTCCGCCACATTAATACCGCTAGCCTTCTCAATTCCTTGTAGCCCAGGGCTTACGTTAACCTCAATCACAAGCGGACCGCTCTCGGTACGTAATAAATCTACCCCCGCTACATCTAAACCTACGCAACGGGCTGCTGCGATTGCAACTCTCTCTTCCTCCGCAGTGAGAATAACTTGTTCGGAACTTCCTCCTTGGTGCAGATTAGCTCTAAACTCTCCAGGCGCGGCGCGGCGGAGCATTGAGGCAACAACACGGCCATCCACAACAAATGCTCGAATATCTTCTCCCTTGGCCTCTTTAATAAATTGCTGAATTAAAATGTCGGCGTCCAACTGATGAAAAGCGGAAATCAAAGACTCAGCAGCTTTCTTGGTCTCTGCTAGAATGACGCCTTTACCTTGGGTGCCTTCTAGAAGTTTTAGTACAATGGGTGCTCCTTCTACTAAACTTAAAACATCTTCGGTGCTAGAAGGTGTTCTAGCGGCGGAGGTAGGAGGAACTTTTATGCCCGCTGCAGCTAGTGCTTGAATAGTAGCGAACTTGTCTCTTGCTCTTAAAACTGCTCCAGGTTGTGTAGTGGTTGGTACCCCCATCACTTGGAATTGCCGAATTACCGCCGCCCCAAATTGAGTTGAGCGAGATCCGATTCGCGGAATGATAACATTGGGGTTAATATCTCTTTTATTGTAAAGCACTCGTGAATCATTCCCGATACCCAGCGAACATGAACGGTAGTCGATAATTTCGGTGGTAAAGCCGGCCTTACCCGCTTCCTCCACTAATCTCTGTGTCGAGTATAAATCTGGTCTGCCTGATAGGATTACTAGTTGCATTACATCTTCTCCTTGCTCGTTGGTTTAGGGTGCATTTTATTCTTTTCACAATCAACTACAAATTTACCCGCCAAGGCTTTACGTCCTATTAGCATGTCATAATTCATGGGAGTTCTATCGGTAAGGGTAGTATCAATTAAGTAACTTCCACCTGCAAAGAGCACTTTAAGTGTAACCGCTGGGCGTAGCTGGCTCTCCCCGTTGGAGGACTTAACCTTAATAAATTTATTAATCTCCAGCTTAACTAGAGGTTCTTTCTCGTGAATTCTAAACTTTGCTTGATAGGTGTTAGTAGCCTTATCCTTAACAATCTTCAAATCTAAAGCGTGTAGGGCGCTATACTCTGCTCCTGTATCTATCTTAGCTAGAATTTCACGCTGTTCAAACTGCTCAATTACTACCCATTCACGCCAGCCTATGGTTACCTTCTCATTTGAACTCGTCATGATGGGTATTATGCCTCGCCCTGAAGGTTGTACATTAAAGGGGCAGGGATATCACTCGCCTTACTTGTTACCTTCCTCACATTCCTTCTACGCTCTTGGCTTCCCTAACCCTACCTTTCTTACTTCCTATTTCTCGACTACTAGATTTTTCGCACCCTCGCCTATTATCTCCTAAGTACACCAACTCTATTGCAAAAATTACCAAGAAGCGCATAGTATCGATTGGGGCTGATCGGTTTCGACTGCTAAGCGTTCTAAGTTACGGCCATTCGGGATGAGCTCCCGTTAAAGGTTCAACCAAAATAAGTGCAAAAACTAATAGCACAGTTCTTAATCAGCCAATGTTCGCATTAGCTGCCTAAGACAAACTGTAGAGTCGCTTAGACAATACGGGGTCCACAATTGACCTGGCAACAGAATAGTTGAGACGATGGGAGAGACCATTGAGTAAGAGAAAACCCTCTTTGCCTAGGTAGGAAGCTACCGCGTTGGTCGCTATTTACCATCCTGACGTTCAGGGAATTATAGCATAATGGTATCTTTGACTTAGGGACTTTAGTAGGACAGGGGTTCAATTCCCCTCAGCTCCACTTTTAGGGTAGCAATAAATATTTATTATTGCTACCCTATACTCTTTAAATTTTAATGTCAACTTTAAAATATTGGCCATATTATAAAGCATGGAAGAAATTATTAATGCAACAGCAGGGTTCATCGGTTGGACGGGTGCGGTTCTTTTAGTTGGTACCTATTTCATGCTTACTAAGGGTAAATTGAATTCAGAGACGAAAATCTACCAACAATTAAATCTCGTGGCTGCATTTATGCTCGGGTGGAGTGCTATTAGTTATGGAGCCTGGTTCTCAGTAGCGCTCAATTTGTTCTGGGTCTTAGTTTCTATCTATGGATTAATAAAAATTAAAGCTTAACTGAAGTATTTTTTAAAGTATTGGCCTTTAGCTCAGTCGGCAGAGCGCAGAGCTGTTAACTCTGATGTCGGAGGTTCGAGCCCTCCAAGGCCAGCAAGGAGATGTCATGTACTACTTAATTAAGGTTAAACCGCAAGCCCGTAAGCAGGTTATCTCTGCCATAAATAAACGTATTACCCATCACTCCACCAAGGACACCAACCTTAACCTCAACGAAGTGCTTGCCGACAAAACCCCCGAGTACCTTTATCTTCAATGCGAGAGTTATGAATTGGCTTGCAAACTTACCGCTAATCTTTCCTACGTCTACGGGATTTTATCTAAAGATCCTCTAAGCGATGAGAGTATCGAAAAATATGCTACCCCCTTACCTAAAAAAGTTTCGTTATTTAATCCAGGGGATGTTCTTACAGTTCAAGGCGGACCTTTTCAATCTCTCTTATTTCAAGTTTTAGAGGTGCAAGCCGATGAGATCCTAGGGGAATTAAATATTTTTGGTAGCACCCGAGTAGTTACTATCCCTAAATTACTCTTGCAGGAAGAGTCTTAATTTTTTGTATTTGCTAGGGATAATGGTAAAATATCTTTTTATCCATAGAGTAATAGCATGAGCAAGAAATGGTATGAAGAAATCTTTGATGATGAGTTTATTAATCGCTCCTTGATTAAAGAAAAACATTTCAAAAAACTTGATTCTAAAAATGATTATTTAAAACCTTTACCCACTAACCCTATAGCTCGTTTTCTCTACCCCTATCAAAAGGAAATCAAACTCTCTATAATTATTATTGGTAGCATCCTCACTCTCACTTTAGTGTACCTAATTTATATTCTACCTTAGTGCTCTACTTAATTTCTATGCTACCTAAAAGCGCAACTAAATTTCTATTCTTAATAATGTATACTATATTTTAATTCTTTTACAATACTATACATAAATGCAATTCTTTCTTAATTTTATACATTATACCTTTACTTCCTTACATCTTAACAGATTGCAAAATTCTCCCTAGAATGACAAACACCCTCTACCGAAGTAGAGGGTGTCGCGCATTAACTGCGAATACAACAGTGAGTTTGTTGTGTTTGAGTTATATATGTAATTACATTTAGCGTGAGAAACTACGCTTCGTTATATATAACAGCTGTTCTGGGTTAGCATGAAACAGTTTTCCCTTATTCAGGTAAGGGGCTCCGGGTTACAAGTTATTCATTTGTAGTTTCATCGGAGATGTACCCGCTCACTTAATAGATAGCTAAGTAGGTTATAGCATATCGTATTGCACTATTTACATAGCATGCGTTGTCGTGTACCGCCAACAACATCGGTCTTTTTTACTTCATCAGCATCAAAGATCAGTTATTTTCATAACTTATACATGAGTAGATAAATTACATTATCTAAACAAATATTAATTCAACATAGTTGAACACATAATTTAATTCATAATATTTTATACGTATAATACCTTGCGGTAATATTAACAGTTAAGGCAGATTTATCATATGCAAGTATACTATGGAGATTATTTTATTGAGCAGAAAAACAAAATCCCTCCACGACAATGGAGGGATTTCATGCTAGAGTTGGTATTAAACAGCTTTAGCGATGTTAAAACCGCTCTTTTTGCGACTTGCTAAAATATGGTCAATAACTCCATACTTGACCGCGTCAAGTGCTGAAAGAATTAGATCTCTTGAAAGATCTTTAGCAATCTCATCCATAGTTTTACCAGAATTTGATGCTAGTAACTCTTCTTGCAACTTTTTAATCCTAGTAATTTCTTTAGCAATTATTTCAATATCTGAACCTTGCCCCTGACCTTCAGATGAGGGCTGGTGTAGTAAGATGCGTGAATGCGATAATGCCATTCTCTTGCCTGGAGTACCTGCTGAAAGTAATACCGCCGCCGCTGAGGCGGCTTGACCTAGGCAGACTGTCACAATATCTGGTCTAACAAATTGCATAGTATCGTATATCGCGGTCATCGCGGTGAAGGAACCTCCGGGGGAGTTAATGTACATAGTAATATCTCGGTCGCCATCCATCGATTCTAGAGTTAGTAATTGAGCCATCACATCATTGGCTACCGTATCATCAATTGGAGTACCGAGAAAGATAATGCGCTCTTCAAATAGTTTAGTATAGGGGTCAAGTGTTTTCATGCCGTAACTTGTTTTTTCGCTAATGCTGGGTAGGACATAACGGTTATTCATTACTTTACCTCTTTCTTAGGCTTCGAGTTCTTGTTTTCAAAAATTATTGTTTCGTTACCAATCTCATTAGCAGAGAGTACTACATGATCGATAAAACCATATTCCAAAGCTTCCTCAGCGGTAAACCAACGGTCACGATCAGAATCCTCTACCACCTGTTCGTATTTCTGCCCTGTGTGGGTGCCAATTAATTCAGCCATGCGTTTCTTTACAAATTGCATCTGCTCTGCTTGGATTTGAATATCAGAAGCGGTTCCCCCAACACCACCTGATGGCTGATGCATCATAATGCGGGCATTGGGTAGCGCGAAGCGCTTACCCTTAGTCCCGGCGCATAATAAAAATTGTCCCATTGAAGCTGCCAGTCCCATCGCCACAGTCACCACATCATTTTTAACATACTGCATAGTATCATAAATTGCCATACCCGCAGTGATAGAACCTCCTGGTGAATTAATGTAAAGGTATATATCCTTTTCTGGATCTTCGGCGGAGAGTAGAAGCATCTGCGCGGCGATGTAATTTGCGCTCTGATCATTTACATCAGTACCGAGAAAAATAACTCTCTCCTTCAGCAATCTTTGAAAGACATCTTGAGATTGTGGATTTGTATCTTCTTTTTTAGTGGTTAGGTTACTCATAAAATTAACTATGACTCGATTTATATTTTTTACATACGAAGAAGAACTCCCGTCAGGGTAACGATACCTAGCTTTTACACTTTCTTACGTGAAGCCTTTGTGCCAAATCCCCTTGATCATTAAAATAATCAAGATTAAAGTCAAATAACTCTCTATCCCGACAGTTGACCCTATGATGCGTTCTTTTTCAGGTAAGACCCGAGGAAATTGGAAACACAAAGTTCTCGCCCTACTCATTATCTATTTTGCGGGCGTCTTACTGCAGATCTTCCCGAACTTTCTACAACCCATCTTCTCAACCATGGCTCAAACGCTTAAATCATTTTTTTACATCTTTTCAGGGATCAGTTCAGGAAATAATCTTACCTTTTGGTAAAGGTTAATATCTTACGCCTTAATTGTTAAACTATAGAAAGGAATACAAATGGTACCTAAAGCAGAACAGGAAAAAATACTAAAGGAGTCAGGCTATCTTTTGGCTAAAGTAGTTGGTAACAGAGTTTGTAATATCTGTGGATTAAATACTGATCAAGTTATAATACAAAACACTACCAAAAACCATCACTACTATTGCTCTTCCTGTACGACCGTTTTTCTCTCCAAAATAAATCCTAATCTTTGAGCGAAATACATGCTCAAATCTCTACCACTGTTACAATAGTAAATATCGATTGGAGCTTTATGAAAATTCATGATTGCAAATTCTCTCTTATTAATGGAGTTCTAACTTGTGAAGTCTGTGGTTTCGCTCCTTATCCAGCCATTAATAAAACTCCTTCTGATAAATAAATTAGCTATATATATATTTTTTAAAATACCTATATAAATATCTGTGCAATAAAAAAGGGACCCAATACTAATGGGTCCCTTTTTTAATTACTCCTTCTTAGAGAAAAAAATCTCCATCAAAGTATGGTTTTAAGTTAGTAGCAGCACGTCGACAAGCTGTTTGGACCGATGGATTATCTTTGAATAATGCACAAGTCTCCTTTAATATACTACCTTTCTTATCACGCATATATTGGGTTCTTGAATTAATCGTCTCAATAATACAGATCTGTTCAGCTAAATCAGTTGTCGCTACTAAACACTTAGTAAAGACTTGTTCGGTAGTGTAGTTTTTATTATATGCCCACTCACGACCTACTCCTTGAAAACAACTCATTTGATCAGGATCTTCATATTTTAAGCAATAATTTTCCCAACCCGCCATACCGGTCTTGTAAGCATTATTAACTCTGACCATATAGTCAAAGCATCCTCTGCGACTAACGGCATTTTTAATGGTCTCGCAAGGCGCATAAGGACTACCATTCATAATACGTTTCCCCTCCTCGGTTAGCAACTCTGGAGTATCTTTAGCAATGTTGACAATATGGTAATCTGCCCAGTGATTAAAAAGTCCTTGGGCGCAGTTCTCATGCATTCCTTCATCTTCTATTGATTCGCAATAAGGTAAAGCCTCATTATAATTGTAGTTGGTGTCCACATCGATAGCGTCGCCCATTCCATGAGCACACTCATAAGGGTTGTAGTTATACTTCTTCACGTAGTTGCAACCATCGAGCAAAATATCAAATAACTCTTGTCCATCATACATATTAGCTAACTCCACGTTCATCCCATGGAAGTAGCCCCAGTTGCAATAATCTGTAGCATGTTTAATAGCAATACTTACATCACCTTTAAGCTCCTTGATCGCGCCAGCGCCTATAAAGTGGGAGAATGGATGACAAACTTGATTGATTATGGGCATACTCTTTACTGAAGCCTCCAGATCATCCATGGTAGGCATGAACCCTTTCTTTTTTACCGATTCATCAATATAAACTTTTACGCAATCTCTTAACTTCTGTAAATCAATCGCTTTTGGATCATACGATGATTTACAAGTATCTTCCAAAGTTGCAGCTTGGCTCTGAGTAGTGACAAAAAATAGCAATCCTCCTACCATAGCAACGGTGGCGAACGCTGCGGCAATAATATTACTTTTCTTACTTAACATATTTTTCTCCTTTTGTAAAATATATATCTTTACTATCCGTAATCCTAAATTATTTTCCATTATTTTTTCTTCTTTTTTCTTCTACATAAGAGGTTAATTGCACTTTAAATCCTTTTACAAGTATAATAATTATCAATATTAAAGCATAACCAATATTAAAGTATTATTACAATCCTGAACTAACCTCAACAAATAACCCAAAATTATACGTAGTTATCCCATAGTAAGAGAATAAAAAATAGGGCATAGCCTAAAGCTAGCCCTATTTCAATCTAACGCTGTTAGAGAATAAAATCTCCATCAAAGTATGGCTTTAAGTTTGTAGCAGCTCGGCGGCACGCTGTTTGGATTGAGCTATTATCTTTAAATAGGGCACAGGTACTTTTAAGAATGGTGCCTTTTTTATCTCGATTAAACTGAGTTCTCGAGTTAATTGTTTCTATCACACAGAGCTGAATAGCAGTATCGGTTTTAGCAATAAGGCACTTAGTGAAGACCTGTTGGGTTGTATATAGCTTATTATAAGCCCATTCTCTTCCTACACCCTGGAAGCAACTAGTTACATCTGGATCTTCATACTGGTTACAATAATTCTCCCAACCCTCCATTCCGGTTTTGTATGCATTGTTTACCCTAACCATGTAGCCAAAGCAACCGCGTTTACTTATGGCGTTGGCTATTTTTTCGCAAGGATGATAGGGATGGCCATCCATAATTATTTTAGTCTCCTCATCCATTAACTCCGGTGAATCTTTTACTATATTTACGATATGGTAATCAGCCCAGTTATTAAAGACTCCTTGAGCGCAATTCTCATGCATCCCTTCGTCCTCAATTTTCTCACACCAGGCCACAGCTTTATTATAATCATAATTTTCCGCTACGTCAAAAGCGTCACCTAAGCCATGAGCGCACTCATAGGGATTGTAATTAAATTTCTTTACATACTCGCATCCATCTGTCAAAATCTGAAATAGTTTATCCCCTTTATATAACTTTGTTAACTCCACATTCATACCGTGGAAGTAGCCCCAGTTGCAATAATCGGTGGCATATTTTATAGCATCTAGGATGTTACCATTTAACTCTTTAATTGCACCTTCCCCGATGTAGTGAGAGAAGGGATGGCAGACCTGGTTAATAATTGGCATATTCTCCACAGATTTCTCTAAATCTATTTGGGTCGAAATGAAGCCCTTTTTCTTCACAGATTCATCTAAATAGTGCTTGACACAATCTCTTAATTTTTGTAGATCCTCAGCATTGGGGTCATATGATGATTTACAAGTTGCCTCCAGCGTTGCAGCATTGCTCTGGCTAGTAACAATAAATAGCATGGCGCCCAGTAGTGCGATCGTGGTTAGAAAAATTATTATTAAGTTAGTTTTGCTTTTCAACATATTGTCACTATACAACAAAAATCATTTTCTGCTCTTAATGCTACACTTATCATTCTAGAGCAAAATTATATTGCCACTACCAAATGAGAGACAGTTAAGCAAGATTCTAGTCTCCAATTTTAGCCGTAACTTTACAACTTTCCCTGCAAAGTTTGATGCTTCTTAATTTTATACCCCTTAGGAATAATGGCAGATATTTAATTGTTAGTAATAGTAAGGTTAAGAAAAGGAGAAATAAATATATGATAATTATTACAGTATTAGGAGTAGCATTTCTGTTACTAAGTATTGGAGTCGTTCTATTCAACCAATTAAGAAAGGCCAATATTCGAGTTGATGAGGCATTTGCTCAGATTGATGTCCAGTTGAAGCGTCGTGCAGATTTAATCCCTAACTTAATTGAAACAGTTAAAGGTTATGCCGCTCATGAAAAAACAACTTTAGAACAGGTTACAGAGGCTAGAACCTCTACCATGAAAGCTACCACCTTTGATGAAAAGATGAGCAGCGACAATATGCTTACCGGAGCGCTTAGAGGGCTATTCGCTGTCAGCGAAAATTACCCTGATTTAAAAGCCTCTGCTAACTTTCTGCAGTTGCAAGAAGAACTATCGACTACAGAAAATAAGATAGCTTTTTCTCGTCAATACTATAACGATGCGGTATTATTGCTAAATACTAAAATTAAAACAATTCCTTCTTCTTTTTTCGCTGGCGTTGCTGGTGTGAAGGAGAGAGTTTTCTATGTTACCGACGATGCTTCTCGTACTCGTCCTGACGTTAAATTCTAATTTTTAGTATGTAAACTGTATCAAAACTATGTTAGGGAGGAAGTTATGGAATTTAGATCAGAGATTGCATCTAATCAAAGAAAGAGTATCTTTTTGCTCTTCTCCTTATTCCTCCTTTTAATCGGAATAATCTATCTAGTAGGACTCTATCTAGGGGTCTCTAGTTACACCATTTTACCCTTTGCACTCCTCTTCTCTATCATAACTACCATTTCTAGTTACTGGAGTTCCGATAAACTTGTTTTAATGATCACTAAAGCACGAGTTATTACCGAAGATGAGGGCGGTCCGCTTTACAACATTGTCTCCGAGATGGCTATCGCTGCTGGAATACCTATGCCCAAAGTTGCAATTGTAGAAGATAGCGCTCCTAATGCCTTTGCTACAGGGCGTGATCCCGATCATGCGATCATTGCCTTTACAACCGGTATCTTGGCAAAAATGGATCGAGAGCAACTTCAAGGAGTTGCCGCGCATGAGATGAGTCATATTAAAAATCGCGATACTTTGGTAGCCACTGTTGCGGCTGTTACTGCCGGCGCAATAGCTTTAATTGCTGATTTAATATCCCGAGTTTTTCTTTACACTGGTGGTACTAAAAATAGTAAAGGCAACCCTTTTGCGATGGTAGCCCTAATTATTGTAATATTTTTAGCTCCTATCGGTGCTATTCTATTGCGTTCCTCTATAAGTCGTAAACGCGAGGCGCTAGCAGATAGCAGTGCGGTTGCTATTACTCGTAACCCTACTGGACTTCGTCGAGCTTTAGAAACACTTAGAGATGATTCAACAGTGGTTCAAGCCAAGTCCAATGCGGTCGCTCATCTTTGGGTAGAGTCTCCTATCGATAAAAGAAATAGTCGCTGGCATCCATTTGACACACATCCCCCAATTCAAGATAGAATCGATAAACTCCAAGCTATGGAGTAGTTTACTTACTAAATCTTGAATTTACTTACTGGAGAAAAATCCTAGAGTTTTTATCGCTCATCGTCAAACTCTACTAACCTTTCGCTATCTTTAGCATTAATACACTCATTGCATTTGCAGTATTGATTATCTTTTTCATGTTTGCTTGATGTCATTGTTCACTCCCCTCTTCTCGTAACTATTCTGTTCATTAAATATTTTTCACATATTTTTATCTAATGGTGACATTTCCGCTCTAATGGAGATAGTACTCTTATGCTTAGTACTCATCTTCCTACTTATGAAACTAACCTTAGGTACCATGAACTTTCAATTAATGATCTTACAAAAATGAATAATCAATATCTTCGCTACACCGAAGACGTCTTACCCTACATTAACAATAATACTATCAACATATCATTATACGCTAATCAACCAGTACCTTCAAGTAAAATCCGTGAAGTAATCAAAACTGAAAACTCAGAGGTTTTACATATTTTAGCTTTTAATAAATTCCTCTCTAAAAGAGATACCAATCGATTACTTGCTTACCACTTTTACAAGGAAGACTGGGGACTTATCTTTATCTATCTTCGTAATACTAAAAATATCAAAATCGCCTATAAGTTAGGTATCCTCACACCCTTTTTAGAACGTTTTGTTAACTACCTCGGATTATATGTTTTTACTGAAGAGTACCATTTTATCAGTGGTCCTTCGTTTCTGGAGTATCAATCTTTTCTCTCCTATCTTTTTAAGTTACCTAACCTAACCCAAATCGAACTCCATTTTCTGGAAGAACTTCTTCCTAGGGAGTTAAGGGTAGTTATGCTTCGGATAGCTTTTCATGCCTTAATAAATAATGAGATCTCCATCAAACATAGTAACATTAAATATTTTTTACTAAATTACAGTGAAGAATTAGAAGATTATACCGCTGTTTTAAAAACTAAATATAAAAAGTTTCGTTCACTCCAGCCCTTCTCCAAAATGAATCACCAATGCAATCAGGTGGCAATATTTCATTTAGGGAGCCTTCTTAACATAAAACTTAGTAACAATCCAGTTAATTCCTATAGTAATTTCTTCCCTGATTACTTTATCGAATACTCCTCTATTCCTGCTACCGTTAAGCAAGACCCTAATATTTTGAATGAACTCTTATACCATAATCCCTCAATCGGCTTAGAGTTAGTAAAAGATACTGCTTTTATAGAGTCGCTTTCCTTTTCCCAACTTAAAATTCTCTGCGCCCAGACCGCCTTTGGAGCCTTACTAGGGGAGATAGTAGCTCTTAATGGCAAAATTAAATACTCCAATAAGTTTGATGTACTCTCCGCATTGGAACATGCTAATGAGCTACCCTCACTACTTCAGGCAGATTTACTGGAAGAATTAATAACTCATGAGGTTAGCGAAGGTATTATATTCCCCCTCTATCCTAAAATTTTAGCAAAATTAAACTACCATTATCTTGCCCAATTAGACCGCATGAAATCTTTTCAACCTAAAAGCTCTCTTCAAAAAGCCATACTCGATGGTATACATAAAGACTTAAACTTTCCTAAAGGGTTGAGGGCGCTTTACTTCCCGCTCTTTCTCCAAAGTGCAGAGATACAAAACTACCCCTTCTCGGATAGTTCAAGAGTGTTTAAACTTACTTTTGAAAAATATTTGAACTCCCTGCAATTAAATCTCTCTGATTTTATTAATTTATCAGAAGGCGGTAACCTAACCTACGCCCAAAATATTGAAATCTTAACCTTACTCTAGTACAATTTATAGAGCGCTACAATTAATATAGCTATTTATAGTCGGGGTGCTTAATGTGAATCTGCCAGAACACTCTATATTTTTACTTTGACCTACCAGTAGAATAAAGTTATATCCCGTATCAAATCTTACTTTATCTACTTTAAACTCCCCAGTTACAGCTCCATTAAGTTTTAGTAAGTTACTAATGGCAATACTCTTCTCCTCTTCTCTACCCACAACTTCATCCACTAAACTCATCATCTCTACCGTAAAGTTTTCTTCGACAGCTTGAGTAACTGGTGCTCTATAAGTAGCATTATCCAATGCAGTGAGCAGGCCTGCTAGCAGGAATAGTGGAATCGCTGTTTTTATAAACTTATTCAACTAACTACTCCTTTTCATGGAACTAATCTGCGCTAAAATGCTAATAAACTGCTTGCTAAAAAAGAAAGGCTGTATTATTTTAACTCTTTTTTTCCTCATCAATTTTACTACTCTTATTCAAGCGGTACTCTTTGTAGAGCGCCTGGAGAGCCACAAAGATAATGAAAAGCAGTTTTACAAAATACTTTATTTTCTTTGCTCTACTGATCATTTTACTACTATTGCGAAAAGGTTTAACCCGTCAACAATTTTACTTTTATCACCAAGGGCGAAAACTGCTTACTTAATTTCCCATGTGATGGTTACGGTTACGCTGACACTTTCTTCACCTAGATCAATTACTGTTGCCTCGCTGGGAGCAGAAGAATCCTTTGCCATTCCGTTGTACATCGGTGGGTAGCTTATGACAGGTGTGCCTTCTAGAACTACCTGTGCACGGCCTAGTTTAGCACCCAAACTTTTAACATAAATTAGCGCACGAGTTTTGTTTAAGGCGATGGCTTTCTTGATAGCTAAGTTGTAGGTAGCATCTTGGTTAAGTAATACTGGAGTAGTATTTAAGATTGAGAAATCGTCGCTTAGAGCTACGATACTATCAATTACAGCACCAGCATTAATCTTTTTGTCAATTTTTATGCTAATAAGTTGTGTTGCTCGATAACCTATAATTTCGCTGACGCCGTTACTACTATTGTAATTATACTCTGGATTAACCGTTAAGCTCTGTGTTTTAAAATCTACATCCTTTATGCCCGCTTTTTTAATTACTTCAAGTAGTTTCTTATGATTAGCTGCCACGCTAGAGGTTGCCAACGTAGAAGAACTTCCTTGGTGTGAGACGCTAACGGTAACTTTAACTGCGTCTGGGGTGACCTTACTAGTACCGGTCGTAGTTAATGTCAATTTACGTAATGGTGTTTGCGCCTGGCTAGGCGCAGCCAAGGCTCCTGAAAGGATGATAGTAAGTGGTATTACGAAAATGTAGCTAAGACGCTTTGTTGTAGTTTTCATATATCTATTATACCTAACCTGCTCCCTTTATCCCTACACTCTATTCCTAAAGGTTAATTCTTGGTTAAATTTGATTAGCAAAAATATTTTACTTATCCTTCTATCTAGGGAATATATCTTTTGGTACTAGGGTTATAGATAGTAGAACCAAATCTCTGGAGGTGTTTATGAATAATAAAGAAATTTCTTTAAGGGCAAACCCTAAACCTATCGCTAGAGATTATGTAAGAGAGATAACTGCTACCCCGGATCCTCAAGCTGAGCAGTTTATCCTTGAAGCGCTAACCCATTCAACTCACCTTCTCAATTTAGCCAGAAGATTTCAGCTAACCTACAGTGATGCGCAAGATTTGGTGCAAGAAACTTACCTAAAAGCGCTACGCTACTATCGTCAGTATCAAGCTGGTACGAATTTAAAAGCTTGGTTGAGTCGAATTCTAGTAAATACCTTCTACAATTTCTATCACAAATCATTAAAAAATCAACCACTCTCTTTAGATAACACTCTAAGTGAAAATAGACTAGCGGTATCTAAGTACTCCCCTAGCGCTGAAGATGAGGTTATCAATCGGGGATTATCAAACGAAATGTTAGAAGCTTTGGATACCCTATCGCTGGAGCAACGAGAGGTACTTTTTTTGGTAGATCTTGAGGAATTTTCTTATCGCGAAGTTTCGCAACTATTAGATATTCCAACAGGTACTGTAATGAGTAGGGTTAATAGAGGTCGAAGCAAGTTAAAGAAAGAGTTAATTTCCAGTGGCTACTCCTACTAATCCCTGTCATTATTTCCAAGAACACTACTTCCACTTTCAATACCGTAGTGATCAACGAGAAATTATCGTAGTTTTGGAAAACCATTTATCCTTCTGCACGCCCTGCACTCTCTTTTATACTAATGAACTTTTGCTTACTGAGATGCTTACTAAGCGGATGAAAGATATGAAGTGGGAAGAAGCACCGTCTCAATTGCTCATTAAGTTGGAAACACTACGAGATCGGAATTAGTTGATAACTTTTTAATAACCACCATTGCTACTCCGCTATTAAATTTTCTTTTGCTTCAAAGGCGATAATACTGTTTTTCAATTCTACGCCACTATGATGACCACAATACTGGTAAACTAGAGGTCCTTTACTTTTCTTTAACGTTAACTGCCCGTACATTTTACTTGGTTGGATAACCCCTTCACAGATGAAACAAGCTGAGATGGCCATATTGCTCCTTTTCCTATTACTATTACTATTACTATTGGGGTAACTATATATAAACAGTAAGAGATTACCATTCATACGAACGAACTCCTAGGTTCATTAACTCTAATACTAACCACTTATGGCTAGCACTTGGTGGTAAATCACAAAAAACCTACTTCTCGATGAACTCCTTTAATCAAGGCTCGCCCAACTCGCTTCCTTCATTCCTGCTCTCAAGGACCATACCTTATCACTCTTTTCTAGCCGGGATTCTGTGATTACTCCAGTGCAAGGTGCTTAGAGGCTTAAATTTGCCCTAAATTAATCAAATTGGCCTTAGCAGGGTGCTAATCCTCCCTAACCTCCATTAGGTTAGAGCTACCCCGACTTGCATATTCTCCCCTTTACTGCTATAATACAACTATGAGAAAATACTTAATCTTCCCTTTTTTGTTGGTTTTCTTAATACCGTCGAGCGCTCACGCTACCTCGGTAACGCTAGAACTTCTACAACTTAAAGTAGAGAACAAATGGCAAGAAAATAAATATTCGCGAGAAGCATTTGGTGAGCCCTGGTCGGATGTTGACCAGAATAATTGTGATACTAGAAATGATATTTTAGCGAGAGATTTACAAACAAAGATTTTAAAATATAAAAATAATCAATGCATAATTGGTGGGGGAACCTTGCTTGATCCCTACACGGGCAAAAGTATTAAGTTTAAGCAAGGCTATAAAAGTAGTTTAGCGGTACAGATTGACCACGTAGTCTCGTTAGCGAACGCCTGGTACCATGGTGCTTGGTCTTGGAGTGAAGAAGAACGTTTAGCATTTGCCAACGATCCTCTCAACCTACTTGCTGTTGACGGTCCTACTAATGCATTTAAAAGTGATAAAGATATCACTCAATTTAAACCTAGTAATAGGTCTTACCAATGTAAATTCACCAAGATACAAATTGATGTAAAGTATAAGTATCATTTATCGGTCACATCTGCAGAGAAGAAATTGTTTCAGCAAATTATTACACGTTGCATGGGGATGTAGTAATCCATCATTTGTTTTATTCTGTATCTAGTCAATAAAAATTTACGATTACATTTAAATTTATTAATTTCCGTGAATGATCAACTATAATACTTTCGCTAAACTGGTTTTATTTTACCGTTACTAACTACTGGTTACCCAAATAATGGTTTAAACATAATTGACCACAAAACCACAATCCCGAATAAAAGATTGCTTTATCCCGATCTTTAATTACGAGATTACATTTTCTGCTACTGCAATTTCCCATTTTTTTTCCTTCCAATATTAATAATAACTGTTAGCGTTACTTATCCATTACTCACAGAGGTAACTATCCCTTTATCTATTGCGAGATTTAATCTCTCCTCGGAGTAATCCATAGTTTGAGGGAAATTCTCTGCGTCTCTTCGTGTGACGCGATAGGTGACATTGTTTTTCGCTAGCAAATCCAAAGCTTTTTTCTCCTCTAACCCAATTAACATATCTCTGATTTCATTAATTTTATCTAGATTTAAAATTACGGCTGGAGAGTTATCCTCGTTTTTTACGGTACCTATTAAAATTACGATCTTATAATCTAGCCCACTATCTACCGCTGTAAATGTTATACTACCCACACCCTGTTCGAGGGCAACGATGTAGGGGTAAGTTTGGTAACTGCCCTTATCACTTGCTTCATGATAATTTATATTAGAGGAAACGCTTTTAAATATAAGATTACTACTAACTCTGACGATAGCTTGCTCACCAAGCCTCAAAGAGAGTTCTGTGCTGGTGTCGTCTAGAATTTGTGGTGGTAAAACTTCAGCAACGTTACCGTTAGAGTTGCCATTTTCTTTAACAGTCGTTGGGGGTAACTTTATAACAATATCAGCGCTGGGATTCAGGTTGTCTGGCTCGCTTTCGATAATACGTTCGTTAAACAATATTTTAGTACTATTGCTAATGTATAGTGCTGAACAAAATACAGTAGCTGAGATAACCCCAATTACAATATATGCAATTTTTTTATTGATTCTCATAAAAGCCACCTCCTCAACCTATTATAGTTTTATCTCATTCGATAAACACCACTATTAACCCAATAACTTAAATTAGGATTTGGTTAGTTGAATTCTTAATTATTTTATAGGGAGTTTAGCTGAAATCATTTAGCTTGCCATGTAGTCCAGCGTTTTTCTCCATCAACGTTAAGTTTCACTCGGACTGTTGCTTCGTTAATAATTTCTATCTCTTCAATAATTCCTGTAATTTTACTTTTACTTGAAGTATAGATGTCTCCCACTTTATATAACTTATAATCTACTTCTTCCATAATTTCCTCCTTTATAAACAACTATTAAGGTTAAAATGGTAATAAAATACCTTTTCCTCAACCTAAAATGCAGATTGGTTATAGTAGATCGCTAATACCCAACTAATGAGCAATTTTAACGGTTAGTTTTATAATTGATAAAAATTTATAATTCTTGAAAGATTTTAACATGGGAGGGGCTACCAATTATTACACTATCCCAATAAATTGATCCTTCTGTAGTGCGAGATTGAACAACATTGCCCATTTCAAGATTAAATAGTATACCCGGGGCCACATCCCAAGGGGTAGCTTTTTCGTACGCCGTAGCCTGGTGTATTCCTCGGGCGGTCCATGCTAGCTCGACGCTAGCAGCTCCAAGATTTCTGGTGGGGTGATATTTCCCACTTAAGTAGTCATTTTCATTTACTACTAAAGGCAGGAATGGGTCCCGCTCTACTGCTAGCTTTGGTAGCAGCTCACCATTATATTTCAGGCCCTCCCCTTTGATGCTAACATATCGTTCATCTAGCGCCGGAAGGTAAGTTACTCCAAGTAGCACTTCTTGATTCTCCATTAAAGCTAAATTAAATCCAAATAGTTTAGAACCTGATATGTAATTTAAAGTACCATCAATAGGATCTATCACCCAGGTTCGTTTTGCTAAGGTTTTATCTCCCCCAAACTCCTCCCCCAAAATTTCGTACCCAGAAGTTTTAAGTATTGTTCTAACGACGATTTCAATTTCGCGGTCCAGCTCGGTGACTAAATCAGCTAAATGAGCTTTACTCTCAACTAATTTTGGACGCTTTGACATCATTAACTCAGTAGCGGTCTCAGCAGCGTGGATAGCTAAATTCTTTTCCTCTTGACTTACCTTGCATTGCACTTTAATATACCCCGCTAACTCTAACTAAACTTTCTTTATTCATAACTTTCCAAAGATAGTTGATAGTATTCTTTGTCACTCTAACACATCCATGAGAAGCTGGGTAGGTATGGACGCTTCCATCAGATTTAAGCCCGTGCAAAGCCATCCCTCGGTAAAAATACTTGGGGCGATACAACATAGAGCCCGGATAAAGAGTAGATTCCCACCAACCATTATACTGGTAATGTACTTTAAAAGTACCATCTTTTGTATCCATACCTTTTTTACCGGTAGAGACAATAAAAAGTTTCTCAATATTCCCATTTTTTTGAAAGTATCCATACTGACATTTTTTATTGATGTTTACCCCATCAATACTGCCCGTTGGTGGGATTAACGCGATATTTTCCAGAGCTTTTATTTCTTCACTGCTTAATAGTAATCTCGATTCTTTCTCCTGCAACGCAACAATTCTTAGTATGCATGCTGCTCTTTTAAGCTCACCCTCTTTTTTTATTACATCAGGGATGAAGGGAATAATAGCATTATACTGATCACTAATTGAAGTGGTGATATTTTTTCCCGAGATAGTAGCATTATCTGTAGCAAAAGCGCTATTAGCAAAACTTGACATAACCAATACTACCACAGGAAGAATTGTAAGAGTTTTTTTCATCGCTTCAACTTAATTGCACAATATTCTAGCCATAGTTAGGATAGAGCTAGAACACTTACATTCTAGTGCTTTAGCTCCTCCCCTACTAGGCATTAGTTGCAACTTTAACCTCCAGAATATATAGTAGTCTTCCAATTGTATTTCTTACATTTTGCTCCATCAAAGTGAAAGAGTTTACCGCTTCTTGCTTGTACTCCACTAGTGGATCTTTTTGAGCATTAGATCTGAGGCCAATTCCTTCTCTTAGGTACTCCATCTCGGTGATGTGTTCTTGCCATTCCTGGTCAATTGCGAATAACATAATTTCCCGTAAGATATTTTTTTGCAAGTTTTCTTCCAGGTTACTCCATTTCATCTGAAAGTTAAGTTTTGCGCTCTCTGTTGCCAATGCAAGTATTGCGTCGCGATCATTATAATTACTCATTAATTCCTCCTTTGCCGTATGGATACCCAGTGATTCTAGAAAAGGGGTTAATACGCTCCAATCCCAATCTTCGCTAAAGGGCGTACCTGTGATATCATCCAAACTGCTAGTCACGTAACTATCAATGAATGATTCAATAGTATTGGAACTCAACGCTCCAGCTAAAATCTCATCGCGGCGTTTGTAGATAATACTTCGTTCTGTGTTAATTACATCATCATACTTTAATACATCTTTGCGGATTTCAAAATTTTGAGCTTCAACTTGTGTCTGAGCTCTTTTTACAGCTTTAGAGACCATCTTGGATTCAAGAGCAATCTCTTCTTGCCCCTCTTTATTTAACATATTACTTAACAGTGGGTTACCAAAACGCCTCATTAACTCATCTTCTAAAGATAGGTAGAATCTAGTCTCCCCTGGATCACCCTGACGTCCAGACCTTCCTCGAAGTTGATTATCGATGCGACGCGACTCATGACGTTCAGTTCCTAAAACATATAAACCGCCTAAACTGAGAACTTCTTCACGCTCATGCTCTGAAGCCTTTGCAAAAGTTTCTCTTAGCTCCTTAAAATTACCTTCATGCTTTTCCTTGCTTTTCTTCTTTTCTAATTCTTCCATAGCTAGTATCTCTGGATTACCACCGAGAATGATATCAGTTCCACGACCCGCCATATTGGTCGCCACGGTAACGCTACCCTTCATCCCTGCTCTTGCTACAATATGGGATTCTCGTTCGTGATTTTTCGCGTTCAACACTTCATGTTTAATCCCCTGCTTCTTTAACTCCCTACTCAATGTCTCTGAATTCTCCACACTCGTTGTACCAATTAGAACTGGCTGTCCTTTAGCATATCTTTCTTTGACATCTTTTACAATTGCTTGCAACTTATTTTTATGGTCTCCATAAATCAAATCTGCGTTATCAATTCTCTTAATCTCTCTGTTGGTAGGTATAACCACTACTCCCAAATCATAAATCTGATTGAACTCTGCTTCTTCCGTCATCGCAGTTCCAGTCATGCCAGAAAGTGTTTCATAAAGTCTAAAGAAATTTTGCAAGGTTATAGTAGCCAAGGTCTTATTCTCTTCTTGGATATTTACCCCTTCTTTCGCCTCGATCGCTTGGTGCAGACCATCAGCATATCTTCTGCCCTCTAGGGCGCGGCCTGTGTGTTCATCTACAATCATAACCTCTCGGTTAACAATGATGTAATCCTTATCCTTATGGAATAACTCTTTTGCTCTAATTGCTGCATGCATATACGGGAGTAAATAACTATTTTGGATTGAGTAGAGGTTATCTACCTTCACATATTTCTCAATGATCATTTCCCCTTCGTGATTAATGGTTACAGTATTCTTCTTCTCATCCACTTCGTAATGCTTATCTCTGGTCAACAAATTAACTGCCTTAGCAAATAATTTGTAGTTGCCTAGATCTCCACTACTTTGTCCACTTATTATAAGCGGTGTTCTTGCTTCATCAATAAGAATGGAGTCTACTTCATCCACGATGGCAAAATGGTATCCACGCCCTACTTTATCTTCCGGAATTTTAACCATATTATCACGGAGATAGTCAAACCCGAACTCTGTATTGGTACCATAAATAATATCAGCAGCATAACGGATTTTTTTAGCTTCTAACGTTAGTTTAGGGTCATTGTAACTCACGGTTAACCCTAAAAAAGTAAAAATTAGCCCCATCCATTGCGAGTCTCTTTCAGCTAGATAGTCATTAGCCGTTACTATGTGAACAGCCCGGCCTGATAGGGCTCGTAAATAAGCTGGTAGGGTTGATACTAAAGTTTTTCCTTCACCCGTTTTCATTTCAGCAATGTTTCCATCATTTAACGCTAACCCACCCATTAATTGAACATCGTAATGTCTCTGCCCAAGAACTCTTTTGGAGGCCTCTCTCACTACTGCAAAAGCTCGGTACTTAATTTCATCTATAGTTTTACCCTTCGCTAAATCATTTCTAAAGTTTACCGTCTCTCGTTGAAGTTCCAGATCGGTTAATTTACTAATTTCACTTTCCAGGTTGTTGATTACTGCAACCTCTTTCTCATATCTTTTTAGTAACTTACCTTCTCCTGAGCGTAGTAACTTATTAAGCACTTTTTTTCCTTTTCTCTATATCACTCACTGTTCCAACTCTCTTCATTTTGACATTAAAAGAATGCTAAGTTAAAGAGTTACAACCTACTCGTTATTTTCTTTAGTAAAACGTACATCAATAATTTGATCTTTAATAGCCACTTCCATGACCATCAGCTCATCATAGGTTAAGTAATCTTCAAAAGTTACCCCCGAGTTGCTCTTTTCGTAACTTCCTTCAAAAATATTGCCTTCTCGGGTGTTGTAATCTTTAGCAATAGCAATTATGATTTTTAATATACTCTCCTCTTGGTAACCCTCTTGTAGCCAGGACTCCTTTTGTAAGTAAATTTCTTCCAGAGAGTTAAGTCCAATTTTACGAACCTCTGCAGAATAGTATTTTAGACCTACATGTCGTTCAAATGCTACTGTGATATAATATCTGGACTTTAACCAGGAGCTTAGGTCATCTGGAACTATAGTGGTAATGTAATCTTCATCATTAGGTAAGAGGAGATCTCCGCAAGGAAAAATAATCACCCCTCTCTCTAGTAAATTTGCTACAGGGCCAATCTCCATTCTGTTCTTGAGCGTCCGATCTCGGTAAAACGTACCATTCTTGAAGTAGTAGAATGAGTATCTACCATTATCTTTTAGTTTGTACCATCCCTGTTCTTGCATTTTCTCAGTATCGCCCTATATCGTTATAATAACCCATGAGGTAACATTAATTTATATCTTTTACCTCTTTATTTGGAGGACAAATATTTGTTGATTATCAAAGTTCCCACAGAGTAGCAGGGTGACCGTTAATTTATCTGATAATTATATTCTTGGTATTAGTGCTCACTACCATGATTCCTCTGCTACGCTCCTTAAAAATGGAGTCATATTTGGTGCAGTACAAGAAGAACGTTTTACTCGGAAAAAAGGAGATTCTTCATTTCCTATCCGAAGTATCACCTACCTCTTAAATGAAGCCAAGATTGAGCCCCATATGCTTGAAGCTGTAGTATACTACGAGTCACCATACCTAAAGTTTAATCGTTTGCTATCTACTTTACTATTAGGTCGCTTAAAATCTTTGCCTTTGTTTAATAAAGCAATGCTTACTTGGCTAAATGAAAAACTCTGGGTCGAAAAGGAAATCAAACGTCATCTCGGAAAGAAAATAAAAGTTGTCCTTTTGGATCATCATCTCTCTCATGCGGCTAGTGCTTTCTACCCTTCGCCTTTTTCTGAAGCTGGCGTACTAACCATTGATGGTGTTGGAGAATGGAGTACGACAACAATTAGTCTCGGAGTAGCCTCAAAGTTAGAGATGCTTGAAGAGATCCAATTCCCTAATTCATTGGGATTACTTTATTCGGCCTTTACTCATTACTGTGGGTTTAAGATAAACTCCGGTGAGTATAAATTGATGGGACTAGCACCTTTCGGAGATCCTACTTTTGTGGACACCATCAAAGAAAATTTAATTAACCTTAACCCTGATGGTTCCTACGCCTTGAATCCGAAATACTTTTCTTTCGACAAGGAAGAGCGAACTTATAATCAAGCTTTTATGGATTTATTTGGCGTAGAAGCTCGAGACCCCAACGCCCCTGTGAGAGCGATTGATCAAGATTTAGCAGCTAGTATCCAGCAAGTACTTAACGAGGCGGTACTAAACCTAGCTCAACGAGTTAAAGAGCTTACTAAAAGTGAGTACTTAACCCTTGCTGGGGGAGTGGCCTTAAATGTTGTCTCTATGGGTGAACTAGAGCGTAGTAAAATTTTTACTGATATTTGGATTCAACCCGCCAGTGGGGATGCTGGTGGATCACTCGGAGCTGCGTTATACTACTATTATCAAAATAAAAATAATCTGCGAGTAGTTGAAGGCGGAGACTCCATGCAGGGAGCTTTTTTGGGTCCTTACCCTGGTGAAGATAGGGAGTTAGAGGAACTTTTAAAAACTTATCAACTATCCTATGAAACCCTTAGCCAGGAGGAGTTGGTTGTAGCTGTTTCTCATCAATTGCAAATTGGCAATGTGGTGGGAGTCGCTAAGGGTAGAGCTGAGTTTGGACCTAGAGCGCTAGGCGCTCGTTCCATACTGGCGGACGCTCGGGAGCCTGCTATGCAGAGTAATCTAAATCTTAAAATTAAGTTTCGCGAAGGATTTAGACCTTTCGCTCCGCTCCTCTTGGAAAGATTTCTACCAACCTATTTTACTACTCAAAGTATAGCTTCGCCTTTTATGCTTAAAACTTACAATTTCAAGGATCAGTATCGCCTGACCCCTCAAACGCAATCCTTGGACCTAATGGAGCGAGTAAAAGCTTTACGCTCACCTTGGCCCGCTATCACCCATCTGGACTACTCAGCCAGGGTGCAAACAGTCGATTCAGTTCGTCACCCTTTTCTCTCAGCGGTAATGGAGAATTTCTACCTTGCAACTGACTCCCCTTTCCTCGTAAACACTTCTTTTAATGTTCGCGGAGAGCCTATTGTAAATACCGGCGAAGATGCGCTAGAATGCTTTCTAGCTACCAACATAGATGTTTTAGTCTTAAATAATTATTTTATTACCAAAAAAGCTAATCCGGGCATTAGTGCTAGACATGCGAGAGATTTTGGGGCAGATTAATGAAAAATAATTCCAACCTGCCTTTATGGTTACACCAATATGAGAAACGAGAAGAGAGAAAGAAAACTTTAGAGGTTATGGCCATAAATATAGGAATTTTGGTTTTTTATTTACTCTTTATTTTTCAGTTCTCCGTTGGAGCCTTTCGAGACCTAGCGCTAGCTCCTACTATAACACTGACTCTAATTATCCTATTTTTATCTTATCTCTCCCTCCTAGTTATCTACCCTAAATTTAATTTTGTAATCTGGCCCAGGGTAATTAGAAAGATCAATGTTAAAATCTTTAATCTCATTAACATTATGCTTCTCTCAATTTTTTATCTGATAAATCTACCTTTTGCTCACTTCTTTGGTAGAAAAAAATATTTAAAGTTAAGACCCAGCCACTCTCCTTGGATACTAGGAGAAGGTGTTAATTGGCGAACTACTACTTGGCAGAAGAAAGAACTCAGGGTTACTCTCTCTGGAAAGAAAGGTTTTCTCAGAAGTATCTTCTACGTCTTTCTTCAAGAAAGAAATTCCTTTATGCTAGTTTCACTAATTGTCCTTCTCCTTATCTCTATGTTTATCCTCTTTGCGCAATCCTCAGCTGTAGCTCCCTTTATCTATAGTATCTTTTAATACTTCCAACCCCAATCTATCTTAATGCGGTAATAGTAGATTAAGTCATTCTATAGACTCACCCAGCCCTAGTAGCCCAGCGGTAGAGGCATACGACTTAAAATCGTAACAGCGTCGGTTCGAATCCAACCTTGGGCACAATTAAATTGTGCTTACTAAAACACCCCCTTATTATGAGGGGGTGTTTTTGCTTCTTACAAACAATCAATACTATTTACTAATTTTTATATAAATAGCTAATATATATTTGTCTTATGATAAAAATAATAATATTCTAAAAAAATATAGCCCTCCGAAGAGGGCTATATAGGATTTTAGTAAGGCAGGAACCACATCTCTGGATGAGTCTCATCGTAGTGCATTAGTTCTTCCTCTTCATTACTCTCATGTCCTAGCAGAGTTGCATCAAAATTCTCTAAATAATGCTCCAGCAAAATTGAGAAGTTTTCATCTCTTTCATCTTTAACAGGTACTTCATCATAGTAAGAAAGTACTTCCTCTAGGGAGCCATACTGTGTCAATGCTTCTTTTGCCTCTAAATAGATAATAGTGAGTGCAACTTCATCCGCTATACATTTAAGTACTACACCTTCACCACAAACGAGATTATTCGCATGCAAAAGGAACTTTTCCGCTAAAGAATCTATAAAAGCTTTAGGCTTGTTTTGTACATTTTCCGGTAAGTAATCCATGATGAGGGCTTTTCCATTATTCCCTAGCCCGATATACTCGTTATGCATATACTTGGCTGTATCATGTAGATGAAGTGCTATTCTGGGTGAGAGGAAGTTTTCATAATCAGCTTTAGCTTCCGGGGAATCATCGCTCCCACCTATTGTTGTTGTAGTTTTGTAGAATGAATTAAAATCTACCAAACTGACAATCTCGACTGAGTTTGTCATTTATATACCTTTCTTTAGGTTACTTTATACCATAGGTGCTAAAACAACTCGTATAACCCAAGAGGGTTAGTATGCTAGTTTGCAACAAATTAAAGGTTTTTCGCAAAGGAGTAACTTTACTCTTTTTCACTAAGGTAGGAGAGGCTCTTCACTTAAAGAGATTATGTACTCGCTCTCTATACTCTCCACCATGTTAAGAAATTTTAAGGCAAAAGGTGAGAAGGGGTGAATCTTAGCTAACAAGATCACTTTTGCAGGAAAGGGCGTTAGCCTGCTTTGGTAACTGCGAGAACTTTTGATAATAGCCCCTGTACCCATACTCCCTCTCTGGTATCCATCTTGATCAAAACATCCATAAAAAATTAACTGGTTTGCTATAAATTCTTTTTTATCTTTTGCCCACCCAACACATCGTAGTTCACCCTCTACCTTTAAATAGTTATATAAAGGCCCATTTTTTAATTCATTTTCGTAAGCTGATATAATGTTAGCCAATCTTTGATGAGTAGGCAGATACTGATTAGTTATCTGCATTATCTCTCTGCGAGTTAACCCAAAGTAGCTTTTAGGTAACGGATCTTTGGTAAATGAACCCATAGGATCCAAGTAGCCGAGAGTTATATCAATACACTCATCCCTCCTTAACTTACTACTACAAATAATGGTGCGCCCTAAAGCTAATCCAGTGGGGAAAGCTTTTTGCGGGTAGGAGTAGATAGTTATTTTCGGTGATACTTCATTGTTAACAAGGTTACGAGGATGCACTACGAGTTCTCTAACGCCACTTTTCTGCTTCAAGGTAAAAGCGCCATCTTTTGTTAGATACTCGGTTGTAAAATTTCCCGCTTCAATACTATCAATAGCGCGAAGTTCCTTTAACATCATTGCATCGGTTATCTCTTGAGCCTTAA
>Ga0114968_10000343_pt1 | contig 34244 bp, 38 predicted proteins | sample M_130807_EF_Meta_FD_87020 | JGI IMG/M metagenome (GOLD analysis project Ga0114968, IMG submission 87020) | Freshwater microbial communities from Lake Montjoie, Canada to study carbon cycling - M_130807_EF_MetaG | ecosystem: Environmental > Aquatic > Freshwater > Lake | place: Lake Montjoie... | reverse complement strand
CTGGTTCAGGTGCTGTGTATACTGGTTCAGGTGCTGTGTATACTGGTTCAGGTGCTGTGTATACTGGTTCAGGTGCTGTGTATACTGGTTCAGGTGCAATTGGTGGTGCCACTGGTTCAGGTGCTGTGTATACTGGTTCAGGTGCTGTGTATACTGGTTCAGGTGCTGTGTATACTGGTTCAGGTGCTGTGTATACTGGTTCAGGTGCAATTGGTGGTGCCACTGGTCCTGGGATTTCTGGTCCTGTGGGCACTTCAGGTGAAGGATTTTGTATTTGTTCAACACCTGTGTCAAATTCACTTGCATCAATTGGATCAATGCCGCCAGTTTCAACACCTGCAGCCACGGTTTCATTAAGGGCTTGACCTAATGCTTGTGTGCCATAGGATATGGCATAACTTAATGCAGCACCTTTGACTATTTGTTCAATACTTTCGCCCTTGACTGCACCCACAGTGGCATTGGCAATAGCGGCACCCAATGGGCCACCAAGATAACTTCCTGCAATTGTGGCAATAGTTTTCCAACCAATAGTGTTATTGACCAGTTTGTCAAATTGTGCAAATATGTCATCACCACCACTGTTACTAAAAAGAGTTGCTTTTTGTTCTGCATATTTGCGATTTATGTCACTACTGATTTGTTTGGCTGTGGCGTAGTTTTGATTGATCGATTGGTCAATGGCTGCCACTTGATTTTTATAGCTTACTGGAACAGCATTAGGTTGCCCTACAGGAACATAATTTTTTAAAGTATTACTGACATTTTGATTACTGGTGGATTTGAGCCACTGACCCGGTGCTCCTGTAACTATGTTTGCTGGTTGATAGATATAATCAGTGCCGTCTGGTCCAGTTCGTGGCACATAAGTTTCTTGTGGATTGTGGCTATAATTGCCGTATGACAAGGCCAAACTTGGATCTGCAAGTCCATTTTGATTGACCAATTGTGCTTTGGCATATTCAGCTGTGACTACTTTTGGTAATGTTGCTTCAAATTTGGCTGGATCTTTTGATAGACTGGCATAAGTGTTGGCTGTGCGTATATCACCGGCTTTCATGGCCAGGTTATAACCTACATCATTGGCCTGTTTATCAAGCTCAGTTTGAGTAATAATTTTGCCTGTTTGTTTGCCATCCTTGCCCAGTTCTCTCCAGGTGTTGTTGCCACTGTCAAAACTATACCAACCGCCCTTGTGGCCTGAAGTAGCGTCGGGTGGTATTGAATACAATGTTGCACCATTTGGACCATAAGTTGTCTTGGGCATGCCAGGCATGGTCTGTTGATCAGTGACAAATTTAGCAATATCATTTTGATAAGCAACTCTGGTTGCTATGTTTTTGGTAGTATTGGCAAGTATGCCAGCATTAACTGTGACACCATCAGTTTTGGCTTTGGCTAAAATGTCATCAACTTCTTTTTGCGAGCCGGCATTGTATATTTGTTGTGAATAATTGTCAGCCAAAAACCCTTGAGCTCGATCATTGGCATCTTTAAGATAAGTGGGATCCAATGGTGTTCCGGCTTTTTCAGCACGAGCCGCAATGTCAGCTACTTGTGCTTTGGTCAATGATGCGGCATTAGAGCCTCGTGTGATTTCATTTTTAAATTCTTGTAATTGTGCATTTTTGGCAGCCGTAGCCGCGGCAGTAATAATTCCTTGTGCTTGAGTCACAAGACCTGCGTCAGGAGTTCCACCAAGATCAGTTATGGCTTTTTTATAGTCATCAATTTGCTGTTGTGTGGCCGTGCCTTTGTTTATTACATTGTTGATAAAATTAGTTCTAACAGCTGATTGTTTATTAGCAATTTCTGCTTTGGCCGCACTATCAATAAATCCCTGAGCTCGAGTCACAAGACCTGCTTCAGGAGTTCCACCGGCCGCTGTTACAGCTTTGGTATATTCATCAATTTGCTGTTGTGTGGCCGTGCCTTTGTTTATTACATTGTTGATAAAATTAGTTCTAATTTGATTAGTTGCCGCGGCCTGTGCGGCCTTGATCTGTGCCTGTTGGTCTGCAAGTTGTTTTTGTGCGGCAGCGGTGGCCGCATCAAGATTAGTTTTGGCACTAGCAAACAATTTAGAATCTAGATTGGCACCATCACTTTGCAATTTTTGTTGCAATGATGTCAATTCATCTATAGTCTTGGCTGATTTGATCTGATCTGTGTATCCTTGTATAATGCTTTGTGTTTGTTTTGTAATGCTGGCCGGATCTAATGATCTACCAAGTTCAGCACTGGCCTGGTTGGCAATAGCATTGACATCTCGGATTGAAGTGGCGGCACTTAATTGTTGTTGATATTTTTGTAAACTTTGTTGAATGAATGGCTCTTTAGCCGTGGCAATGGATTGCACACTATATCCAACTTTGTCTGCGTTGGCTTTGGCAACCAATGCATCAATTTCTTTAATGCTGGTTGCTTTGCTTAAATTGGTGTTAAAATCTAATACTTTAGCACGATCTGTAGCCATAGTGACAGTGGCAGGATCCAGCACAGCACCACCAGCTTTGGCTTTGGCCAATATGTCGTTTATTTGTTGACTAGTAGTGGCATTTTTTAATTGAGTTGTAGATTCAGTTTTGAGTTTGGCCGTGGTAGCTGCAATAGCATCATATTGTTTTTTTGCCTGTTCAGCCAAGGCCTTGTCTGTGGCAGCCTTGGCGGCAGCAGCCTTTTCAGCAATGGCTTTGTCAGCGGCAGCTTTGGCTGTGGCTGTTCTAGCTTCTGTTTCTGCTCGACTAATTGCGGCCTGTGTATCTGCTTTGATTTTTGTATCTAGTGTAACACCGGCTGTTTTGGCTTTGGTTAAAATTGCATTGAATTCAGCCTGCGTTTTGGCCGCGGCCAATTGCTTGTTATAATCTGCCTGCAAGGCGTAAAGTTGTTGTCCGGTTAGTGCCATATTAATATTTACCAGGTTATTGTTTGAGCACCTGAGCCGTGAGCATTCGCAATGCCACTGTGGCTTCGGTAATTTGGAATTCTGGTATAGTGGCAGCATCAGAACCAAAACCAATGTTGATAAAGTAACGCCACAATCCTTTTGGCGGATTATCCAACACTGAAGTAAAATATGTGCTGATTGGTCCTATTGTTCCTGTGCCTGCGGTCACACTATAAGGATAGATTTTATAAGCCAAAGTGATATCAAAGTTAAACAAATAATCTGGGTTGGTAGGATCATTGTTGTTAAAACCATAATAACGATCCAGTTCTACCACAAGATAAAATGTCACAGGAGTGGTGCAAACGTAGTTCAACATTAATTCTGTCTGGCCGCCTAACACCACACGTTCACCGCCGCCTGTTACATTCACACGCACATCACCATCAGTTTGCACAAAGTTGTCATCATTTAATGGATCTGTTACATCAATACTGGTGCTGTAATAAAATACTTTGGCAGCACTTATTTCAGGGGCTTGAACTGTGATTGGCACAACACTTACCACAATCACATAGTCCACTGTGCATTCTACCACACCAACTTGTGATAAGTTTTCATTTCTGTTGGGATTACTGGATGGATAGGTGTTGTAGATATCATTGGTAAATCCAAAAATACTCAAACCATTACCGTTGCTGAATGGTGGCGCGGCTTGTGTTGTGGTAAAAGTATATTTGAATGTTCTTGAATCCAGCATTTCTGCTTGACTCAAATCAATTTCAGGCACATACAAGTTAGCTGTGGTAGGTTGTGTGTAAGGCTTACGAAAGTTGCCGGTCAGATACACAGTTTCAGAACCCACTGTGCCATCAAAACTTTGTCCTAGACTTGCCGGTCCAGACAACACATAATTTAAACCATCTAGAATGTCTTGTTCATTGCCAGATTGAATAGGAAATTGCATTAACGATCATCCTCAACTTGTGTGTATTGCCATGTGGTGGCACTACACATCCATACATCTGAATTGCCGGTGTTGCTTAACAATATGCTGTTGACACGAAATGCATTTTGATTGATCTGTGCCCAGGGATTGTAAACGTTGGTGTTGCCAGTGGCATCAATAGGTATGGTAATTGGTGGTTTGGCCACAGGAGTCGATCCTACTGAATTTGATCCTTGTATGGTAATGGTAATATTGCCAGGACTGGGTATAATTGCTATTTCATCCGAAGATGAAAATGGCACAGCACCAATGTTGACCACTTCGGGCAATATTCTATGCACCAACAGTTTGCCACTGTAGTCTTTGAGCAATTTGATATTGTCTCTGCGAAAGGTGCTGGTTATGTTGCCATTGGGATTGGCATTTGATGCAATAAAACCGTAACCAATGTCTTTTTGCACCAATTTTGTATTGGTTTGTCCCTGGGCATAAACAACAGTTCTGCTACCATAATTGGGTTGCCAGGTGTTGCCAGTCAAGGTGTAAATAGGAGCTTCACAACCCATGGTGGCACTTGAGACATTTCTAGGTGCATTCCAACAGTCAAGATCATAACGATAGGCCAACATTTTGTTGGGCACACCGCCTATGGCCGAACTGTCTGGATAATAAATTTCTATTTGATTCTTTTGTGTGTTGGTTTCCATAAACACACGATCATAATATTCTGGTGACAATTGATCATAAAACCAATTCTTCACACGTTGATTGCCAATGCCAGTAAAATCATTGCCATCAAATACCCAGATATCTCGGGCATCAATACCATAGACCAATTTGTCTGTGTTGGCCCAGGTATTGCTACTGAGCAGGCCACGACCTTGATTGTATAATCGCACACCCAAGATAGGTGCACTAGTTGTTGAATAGTTGATTGGCGAGAACACCACTGTGTCCCAGTAGCTACACAAGAACAATTGTCCGTTGGATGGAAACGCATCCACACAAGGACCACGAAGCGGAACTTCCAACTGGTTGGCCACGTTGACAATGGTAGGCACCCAACTGATGGGCGCTTGGTTTAGACCAAACGCTTGTGACCATTGCACAGTAACAGGATAATTTTCAACAGTGTCATCTAACAATGTCACTGTTAAATTGCCTGCTACCAGGATCGAACCCACGTTGGGAGTGTTGTATAATCGCATCCAACCTGCATAATATTCTTTCCAGTTGGGATTGTAGTTCCATTGATATATGGGACTGACTGTGCCTATTGTTCCAGCTGGATAAGCACCGCCCGGGACAGCATAGTAATTGAGATATGCGGTGGTGCTGCCTGGAGCAACTGTAAATGTGCCATTGTAAAAATTGTTTACATCGGTAATGACAATTTGTTCACCGGCTGCATAAACAGTAGTTTGGGTAGTCACAAAAGTCATTGTTTGTATGCCAGGTGTGCCTGAATATGCAATGTTGTTGAATGTGGCTGATTGTGCGTTGGAATATGGTATTAATGTGGCGCCAGGTGTGTCTGGCAAAAACATAGGTGGATTTAAACTGTCATTGAAAAAGACAATATTTCCGTTCCAAGCTTCTGTGATATTGGTATTTTGTGCATAACCAGTAAAAGGCACACCACCGGGAGTGATATCATACCAAGCGACTGTGTCAGAACGAGCATACCAATAGCCTTCGGTTGTGGCCACTATGAACCAGAATGTGCCATTTTGTCTAAAACCTGAACTGACATAAGTGGGTGTGCCTGTGATAGTGTTAAAAAATTCTTGATCACCGGCTACACTACGAATACCACGCACATCGGTTTCTACATTTTGTCCAGAGTTGTATTCGTTGGGACCCAAGGCCGTGCTGGGCACATCCGGTGTAAACGTCATCTTTGCAAATGGTATTCTTACTTCATCAAATCGTTGTGCCATACTTTTTTCTCATGTTAAGTCATTGCCTGAGCAATTAGAATTATTCGCCGTAGTTCCAACTGATCCACGCATTGGCGGCAGGATCCCAACGATACAAGTTACCATCAGTAGGGTATGCCACAGGTGGTTCCCATACCCAGGTATCTGTGTTCAAGATCCAAGTGTCCCAAGGACGAGGCAGATAGAATGCATTTTGTTCAGCATCATAATAATAACCTATACCTGCACGAACATTGGAATCAATTAGGATCCACATGCCCGGACCTGTTTCAGCTAAAGCGTCAACAAACTCTTGTTCTGCCACAATAGCATCTACAACACGACCATCTCTTACAAAAGCGTAATTTGCCATATATTATCCATTGGTTGGGTAGCTGATTATGATGATACCATCAGCACCAGAACCTGCGGTGGGACTGGTAGTGCCGCCACCAGTGTCATTCCAACTAGATCCACCACCACCACCACCTGAGTTAGTGTTGCCATTTGAACCACCCACTGTTTTTGATTGTGCTGTGCCTGCTGCGCCACCACCACCTGTGCCACCTGTGCCTGTGTAGGTATAACTGGCTCCACCGCCGCCACCTGCATAAGTTACACTGGCGCCTGATATTGAATAAGACAAGCCATTACCACCATTACCTGCAATAGTTGAGGCTGGAATGGCTGTTGAAGGTGTGTTGTTTGCACCACCGCCACCACCACCACCATAACCTGATGCACCACCAGGATTTTGTTGAGTAGCATTACCACCTGCAAAACCTTGACCTGATGTGCCTGCACCACCTGTATTTGTTGCTCCATTTGTGCCAGGAGTAGCTGCGCCGCCTCCTGAACCACCTGATGAAGCTGCAAAACTTCCGTTGCCACCAATTGCGCCACCACCTCCACCGCCCACAGCGGTCAGGGTAGTGACACCTGTGCCACTGAACACACTGTTGCCACCGCTTGATCCTGCGGCCGCATTGGTGCCTGTTTGTGCGGCGCTGCCTGTTCCGCCTAGGCCCACTGTGCAGGTGTAGGTGGCTGCTTGCACAGTTACGTTGGCTGCTTTGTAGATCAAACCACCTGCTCCACCTCCACCACCTCCGCGTGTGCCACCGCCACCACCGCCACCTACTACCAAGATTGATATCAAACCGGATGAGCCTACACTGCTTACTACCAAATTTCCACTTGAGGTGAAGGTATGAATCGTGTTGGCACCCACCACAGTCTTGGTTCCGCCAGTGGCTGATATGCCACTGGAAGGCAATGGTTGACTACTGACCAAGTTGCTGAGTCTATCCAGAGCCTTGTTAATAGTGCTGTTGCTGGCCAGACGTATACTCATTAATAAATCTCGCTGCCGTAAAGTTGAAATGCCACATTGGCAATGTTGGCTGTAACTCGCACAGTGTCAGTGGCTGCCAGTGTAACACCCAGGGTCAGAAACAGTGTGTCATTGGTCACCAGGTTGTTGTTGTTCACAATGTATTGACTGGTTGCACTGGCTGCATTGGCCACTGCCACTTGCACACTCACATTGGCATTGCCAACTCCACCATTGCAGATTGTCATACTGCTACACACAGCTGAGTTTGAACTGGGCACTGTGTATAAGGTAGTTGCTGTGTTGGCAGCAGGGGCGCTTTGGCCTAATACTTTGTATACTGTTGTCATGTTTTCCTTATCCTCCCATTAACAAGAATGGACTTATTGTGTCACCACCACCTGCGGCGGTTGAATTAATGGTAATTGTGTTGCTTGTGGCATTACCAGTAATAGTTATGTTGGTTCCAGCCGTGATGGTCAAAGTTGATGTGGCTGTGTTGGCCAATAGGTTTGTGCCACCTGCTGTTACAGTTGAGAAACTGTTGGTTCTACCTGTGGCACAGGCCACATTGCCCAAGAAGTAACTGGCACTAACGTTACCAGCACTAGTAATGTTGCCAGTGGCACTGACAATTCCTGTGCCACTGGTAGTAAAAACAATGTTGGCATTTGAAGTGCTGGCTGTCAAGGCCAAGTCACCTGCCACGTCAACTACCGCACCTGTGACAATTAAATTGGCACCGCTAATATTGCCAGCACTAGTAATATTACCTGTGGCACTGATCAAACCACCTGTTAATAAATTACTGCCTGTGATATTACCACTGGTAATAGTGCCAGTGGTGCTGATGGTGTTTGATCCAAACGCAGCCAAGAATGTGGCCACGTTGGCATTGCTGTATGTTGAGTTGGCAGTGATACCTGTGAGTTGGCTGCCATTACCAAAATAATAGGCACCAGTGATATTGCCCACAGCACTGACATTGCCCGAGGTATTGACCACAGTCAACGTGCCCACGCTGGTTATGTTGGGCTGTGCCGCTGTGGTCACTGTGCCTGCGGTTGTAGCTGAAGTAGCTGTGCCTGCAGAGGTGGCATAGGTGGCATTGGCCACAGTGCCAGTGACATTGGCACCTGTTAGGTTAGTCAATAATGAACCATTGCCAGTGAAATAACCTGCTGTGACATTGCCTGTGGTTGATATAGTGTTTGAACCAAATGCCGCCAAGAATGAGGCCACATTGGCGTTTGAATAGGTAGCTGGTAATCCAGTTAATTGTGATCCATTACCAAATATGTAAGCACCTGTGACATTGCCTGTGGCACTGATCAATCCACCTGTTAAGATGTTACCACCTGTTACATTGCCACTAGCGGTAATAATAGTGCCACTTACAGTGCCAGGAGTGTTTACATTGCCACCTGATATATTACCGCCTGTTTGAAGGCCAGTAACAGCACTGAGTAATCCGCTAGAAATTAAATTACCACCCAACACATTGCCGGTTGCACTTACCAAACCTGTGGTGCGTAAATTGCCAGCGGTTATATTGCCTGCGGCACTTACTGTGCCGTTACCCAGAGCACTACTGACATTGATCTGGGCACTGTTGATATTGATTAGATTGGCAGTCAGAGATTGAATCAGACCAGAGCCTGCATCAAAATTACCGGCTTCTATCTTTCCGCCGTTGACAGTGAGTATATTAGTGTATTGATTGTAGTAAAAATTTGAATTGCCTGTTAACACACCACTGTTGCTGAAAGCAACTTGTGTATTTGCAACCAAATTGGTAACTAAATTGCCAATTATGTTGCCACCTGTGACATTGCCAGTGGTGCTGATATTACCAGAGCTGGTCAAACTTGTGAGTGTGCCTACGCTGGTTATGTTTGGCTGTGCATTGGTGTAAACAGTGCCTGCCACAAGAGCATTGGCCACTGTGCCCGAGACATTGGCACCTGTCAGGTTTGATAGATACTGTCCACCGCCAACAAAATTAGCACCGGTTACATTGCCAGCAAATTGTCCTGTTTGACCATATATGCCTGCCCAATAATTGCTTGGGCCACCTAAATTCACTGTGGCATTTGAACTGGGTGTAATTGCAATGTTGCTTTGCCAACTGGTGGTCAAATCGTTATAACGCCAGGTGGCAATTGGAGTGCCACCACCTGCATCTAGACCTGATCCATCCACATTGGCACCAGTGGTTTGATTGTTGGCCACTGTGATTGTTTTGTCATTGGTAGTGATTACATTACTATTGATGGTTGTGGTATTGCCCTGCACAGTCAAGTTACCTGTGATAACTTGATCACCATACACAATTACATTGGTTGAAGTAATGTCATCACTGAACAAGTTGCCTAAAATAGTTACGTTGCCTGAGGTTGTTATGTTGCCTGCAGAAATATTGCCAGAAGTTGATATTGAATTTGATCCAAAGTTGGCCAAAAATGTAGCCACATTGGCATTGCTGTAAGCATCAGGCAGGCCTGTTAGTTGTGATCCATTACCAAAATAATACGGAGCTGTGACATTGCCATTGGCACTAATACTAGCATCATTGCCCAGCACTATTGTTTTGAGTGTGCCAGTGGTATTGCTTTGAAATACACCGCCGCCAGCATCCAAATAGAACCAAGATCCTACACCTATGTCATAGGGTGTTACAGGCAGTGCCACACTATTGCTGTATTGCATTTGCACATAGTCATAACCTTGTATTTGCATGCCTTGAGCAAACACAGTGGTTGCATTGACATTGCCGCCAAACACAGGCAAGTAATTGGCCACGTTGGCGTTGCCATAACCGCCAACAATGTTGGCAGCTGAAATATTGCTTAATTGACTGCCGTTGCCAATGAAATAGCCTGCTGTAATGTTGCCAGTGGTTGATACAGTGTTGCTGCCAAAATTGGCCATGAATGTGGCCACATTGGCATTGCTATATGTGGCCGGCAAACCGGTCAATTGGCTACCGTTGCCAAGCACATAACCACTGGTGATGTTGCCAGTGGTTGATATGGTATTTGAACCAAAATTGGCCATGAATGTGGCCACATTGGCATTTGAATAAGTGGCTGGCAAACCGGTCAGTTGGCTGCCGTTGCCAATAAAATAACCCGAAGTCACAATGTTGCCCACTGCGCTGATGTATCCACCAGCGGTGATGTTGCCTGAAGTGACAATATTGGTGTTGACTGGAATCGGACTAGGATTTGTGTTATACAAACCTGTGTTGTTGTTTGCTGGAACGGTCACATTGCCTGTTGATGATGTGCCATACAGTCCGGTAGAATTGCCTGCCATAGTTGTCCTTGTTATTTTACAGCGTATTGACGATCACGTCTGGGCTGGAATATACTGGTTATTCGAGTATGTCCGCCGGACCATTTACCTAGACTGTTTTGATATGTCACTGTGCGCCAAGCTTCATCCCATTTGGCTTTATACACGGCTGCATCTTCGGCACTGTGTCGTTTTACATAGTATTCAACCAGGCTGCCGTAGATATAGCCTTCGGGCCAGGTTTGCAACACTGGATTTGACTGAACAGTTTCTGTTGTGCTACGGCTAACATTGGTAACAGTGCCTGCTGTGGGTATGCCGCCTCCGGTCACTGTGCAGACAATACTGGTGGCACTGGGTATGCCGGTGATCACTGCTACACCGCCAGTGGTCAATGAACCTGTGCCGGCTGTGGCAGTCACTGTGTCTCCGACCACCAGTCCGGTCACATCGCTCATGCCAGTTATGGTTGCCGACCATGGACCAGCACCAGTGATTGAGCCCACTGTGCCTGTGGCACTGATCAAGGTGCTGTCTGTAGTGGGTGTAAACAACAGATCCCATGCACGATAGTAATACAGATTTAAAATGGCGCCTTCGCCCAGATACGGCAAGAATTGATAGTTCTGTCCCACTTCACTGAACTTGCCACGTATGACCTGTGGCACATTGACCGGTGTCAAATACAATTGAGCAATCAAGCCCTGTGTAATGATATCTCTGTCACCAATACGATCGTAAACAATCCAAGGACCTGTGTCGTTGGATTGACCTGTGTTGCCTTGATTGAAAAACAAGATTGGCTTGTTCATATCACTAGGAATAGGCATCAATTGATCCTCACCAACTGTGCCAAATGTTTCATATGGATCTGTTCTCAAGGCTGGTAATTCAATGTTACGCATGGCCAATTCAGCCTGGAATATACACTGCTTGATTTCTGTGTCGTTGGTGCTGCCGGTAAAGTCTTGGAGATAGTTTACAAGTGAGTCAGCGTCGGGTATAATAAAACTCATTGTTAGAGTCCTTTAAAGAATTTTGTTTCTCCAGATCGAGCTGGATATGCTACTTCAATTGGAATAGGCAATCGACCACCTGGATAACAAATATATTCGGGATATTCCTGTTGCACAACTCGATAAAATTGTGCTTTTAATGTTCGGTCATTTTTCAACACACTCCAGGGCATGCCACCAAAATATTGATCACTGATACGAATAGCTACCACATCGGGCAAGTCCATCCATTTGTAGCCCAATTTACCGTCAGGCATGATTGGTGCTAGTGGATCGTGCCAACCCGATTCGGCTTTCTTGCGATAGTCGGCACAGCACAGGGCAATGTATTCGGCATTTTGCTGTTCTCTGGTGATGTAGAATTTGCCGTCCTGTCGTCCTGTGGTTGTTTTGATATTGCGACTGCCATTCCACCCGGTGCGTTTCCAATCACCCTTCATTTCACGGTATAGCCGGTCATTTTTACCCAACAAGCGGTCTGCAACACCATTGTGCGGGGTAATCATGCCACCTGCGTCTTGGCGCAGGTAATTGTAGTCATAATCTGCTTGTGATACGTCAATAATTTCGGGTTTGTTGGAATCTAGGCTCATAGTCTTATTTAGTTGGGCTGGTGAATACAGGGTTTATACAAACAACAAAAGGCCCGAAGGCCTTTTGTGTTGCAATTACCAATCTTGCGATTAGTAAGTGTCGCCAGATCCTGCGTTGGTTCTTTGGACCAAAGCACTTGGACGAGCTGTAGTTACATTCGCACCTGATGTAGAGATGTTGTTTAACATGCCCACACCAGCTGGGTTGCGAACTATCAAAGTGCCTTCCATAATAAATTGATCAAGTGACGCATCAGCGTTACTGAACACTTCATTGTTGGGTCCGAGGTCACGCAAGCTGCCCCACTGTAACACTTCTTCGTTCAAGAAGTAGATGCTGTTGCTAACACCAGCTTGATCCATAATCCAGCTATCAAAAATTTCATATGTGTAATTGAAGTCGCCTTCGTAAGTCTGAATTGTGTCGCCACGCTCAGAATTTACACGGTTGATGGTTCTTGAAGTTGGGAATGTATCACTCAACATTGTGCGTAAACTTGTAGGAGCCACAATAGTGCGGATCTTAGCATTGTAACGCTCTTCAGCAGTGGTCACCAACTGTTTGTAGATGATTGGGCTGAACAACTGGTTTGTGAATGTGCCAGTGTAGTATGTTGTGCCATTGCTGTTTACTGTAAAAGTGTTGGCAGTTGGGGTTGAACTGTCGCTGGAAGCGTTGTTCACGTTGGTTGTGATACCAATGGTTGAATTGGCAGCTGTGGTGTTGAATGACTGAGTGCCTGCGAAGCTGCTCAATGATCCCATACGACGACCAGTGTATTGTGCTGTGTTGCCATAGGCACTGGTTGCTGTTCCAGCTTGGCCACCGTATTGGGTGCCGATCTGGTCTGCGCGAACCAACTGTTGTTCCACGTCAAACATGAGTTCAATCAACTGTTTTACTTCTTGGTAGGCCTGAGGATCACCACCCGACTGCATTACTGCACGGGCTGTGCCAGAAGCTGCAACAGTGGTTGCAAAAATCTGTGTGTAGTTGGCCAAGTTGAAACGGCTGTTGCTTTCTGCATTGGCTGTGCTCACAGGTGCACCTTCTTGCCAGGCTTGAACATCAGGCAAACGATAGATGTCGTCTGTCCACAGGGGCAAAGTTGAGTTAACTTTGCGCTTTTTGGTCATACACATGTTCAACACAGGTGTATCGTCTTTTACACGATTGGATACGTCTAGATCTAAGTCTTTGACAACGATGTCAGCGCCATACGCTGTAGTGCCGTTACCAATTTGACTTGTTGTAATTTCTGCCATGTTATTCTCCTTGAATATAAGTTAGGCTAAATCTCAACGACCGCCTCTTGCATTTCTAATCTTACTTAGCTGTTGCATGAGTAGGTTGTCTGCGGCTTGAATTCCTTCTTTGCCGCCTTTCTTGGCTTTTTCACGAAGGCTATTGATTGAATCTTCTTGACTGCGAGTGTTGGGAGTGGACGTTTTACGACCAGTCAAGGATGCGACACTGGTGCCGGCCTGCCGGGTTGTGCTACGATCACGGAACTTGAGACCATCACGGACTAGAGCCAACAGCCCTTCGTCACTGCTGATCAAGTCCAGGTTCTTTATGCCCGGCATGATTTCACCTTGTGCTTGGGGCCAAATCTTTGTGATCTTGTCACGCAGTTCATTGTAGACATATTCGTTTTTCAACTCCTTGTCTGTGAATGCCTTGCGGTTACGATCCAAAACTTCGGCCACCTGTTGACGACGAATATCCTTGAACTGTTCTACAGCAGGTTTTATTTGCTGTATAATTTGGCTCTGTTGCTGTATGTAACGCTCGTTCTGAGCCATACTGGCTTGGATTCTGGCCTGTTGACCTGGATCCTGGGTTTGAGCCAACTGTTGTTGGAATGTGGTCTGATAATTTTGTGTTTTAACAATTTCATCATAGGCCGCTTGTAGTCTGGGTTGCACTGTGAATTCCATGGCCAAGAGTAAACCTTCTTGACGCTCTCTAGTGCCCTTTGAGTATTCCTCAAATTCACTCCGTTCAATTTTCAATTGTCTTGCTTCTTCGTGAATCGCTCCACCTTGTCCTAGGATGCTGGCAGCTTTCTTGGCGTCGATCACTACTTCTTTACCGTTACGCATAAACTTGAACTTGGCGTTCGGATTAGTTTCTGCGAATTCAATAAAATCAATTAAGTCATCTTGGCTGGAGTTTGTGTCTGCAGAGTTTACCTCAGGTTCTTGACCTTCAGGGACTTCTGGTTCCACAATGCTGTCTAGATCATCGGAGTCTAGTTCTGCGACTTCTGGCTGGGCATCGCTGCCGTCGGGTGCCACAGGGGATTCTGCATTTGCCTCAGCAGTTTCACCTGTCACGGGTTGGTCAGTAGCACGAATTTGGTTACGCTGTGTCATTGCTTTCATAGCGTCCATCTTCGCGGCTATTTGGTCTAAACCAAGCACCGCAGTGTTTTCATTGGCCGCACTGGATTCAGTGTTAGGCATGAGATTATCCGTCATAAGACTTCTGTTCCTTTAGAGTTAGGCGCGGGTTCTGTTTGCAGAGTTACCACGCGATTTTTCATATACACCGCTCGTTGGAGCGAAGCTACAAAACCGTCAATACCAGCAAGTTGGTTGGAAAGTGCCACTCGCTGATTGTTATTTTCTTCTGTGTGCCCTGTGATAGCTGTAAGGGCATCTGCTATTTCAAACTTGTGCTGATGTATAAACATGGCCAAGTCTCGATTTTTCAACAGGGCTTCAGCATTGGAGCCTTGACTTTTGACACGATCCAGCTCACTGGCTTTCATGGTCTTGATTGTGTTTAAATTCACAGTCAAGCGTGTGTTAAACGCATCAATGGTTTCTTGTGTCAGCATCAGTTATAAACTTTCGGATTGCCTTGTGCCATGGCCATAAAGTCCAATTGACTTTCAGCATCTGTGCCTTCCAATTCGGCCTTGACCTGTGTGGCCCGGGCTGCATTAAGTTCTGCAACTGAAAGATCTTTCTTCTCGGCTGGTGTTGGCTCTTTGCCAGCGGCAGCTTTTTGTCCTTGTTCAATCATGGTCTTGACTTCTTCATCGGTTGGCAAGTATGTATCACAGTCTTTTACGCCCAACACATAAAGTGTATCAGCATAGGGCTTTTTAATCTTCTTGAACATTTCTGGAGTCAGGGTGCCTTGAGTGGCCATGGCTTGAACAGCGGCGTATAATTGTGTTTGTGTTTGCACAATGATCTGTTGACGCTGTAATTGGTTCTCTTCACTCATCATGCCCAGGGCCAATTCAATATGCATCAGCTTGCGATCACAAAAGTTCATGTCATCCCAGGCTGCATAGTCTAGGTATACAGGCTTTTTGTCAGGGTGATACATGGCTGCCAGTTTTTTAACACTGTAGTCATCACCGTATTGTATTAAGGTGCGCCATACCAACCAAATGGCTTCTTTGAGTCCATCAGCGGCATTACGCACAGCGTTGTCTTGTATGATTTGGTTAGGGCCCAGTGCCATTTGTAGCTTGGCACCCGAGTTACCTGCTGCCATAACTTCAGGATTGAACACGTCTTGCGGTGTGGTCATGCCAATAATGGCCTGTGTGTCCTGTTGCATACGGGTCATTGCATTGTCAATAAAGCCCAAGTTGCCACCGGGAGGCGGTAATGGATACACGTCAGTGGCTGGATCAAATTTGGGATCCAAGATAAAGATGGCTGCTTCGCCATCTTGTAGCATTTCAAAGTCCACCTTGTCTGGTTTGACACCTAGACGTGGTGTTGCTGTCAGCAAGCCCAGTAAGATCTCTGCACGATGACCACTAGTCATGTATTCCTGCATGGGAATTACACTTTCCGCAATGCTAAATCCATAGAAGTTGCCAGGCAATGGCTTGGGACACATGTTGGCCACTGGAATGAACTCCACTTCCTTGGCACTGATAATGTAGTTACCGGAGAATACTATTTCAATCAGTTCCAATTCGCCATCGCCGTCAATGTCGTAGCGGTCCCAAACAGTTAAAATTGTAATTTGTCTTGAATCTGGATCTGAGCCTACACCGGACTCAACAGGTATGCCCATGACCGGCACTGAATCTCTGGCATGGATGGCCAAGTTGTTCAACACTGAACCGGCTTGGTAAGCACCGTTTTGATTGTATTCGGCAAACTCACGGAACTCTTCCATGTGGTTTTGTATTTCTGGATACAGTTGCACAGCTTCCTGGATACTCATTGGATCGTAAAATCCGCAGAACGCTTGGTCTTTCATTTCTTGCACAGTGGGATCACAGATCCAGTAGTGTTGTGCAATGTTGCGGAACTTGACATGCAAGCTCCAGCCTGTCAATTTGTATTTGGCCGTGTAGATTGTGTTGCGGGCAATGGCTTGACTGATTGAATCTTCTTGAGCTTCGATCAAGCCTTCTGTGTCTTGATCCATTTCGCCTACTGATTCATCGGAATCAATGGCTGTGCCCAACTGGGCCAAATGTTCATCTATCATGCCTTGTGCGTGAGCTTGTTCAACTCCGCCCATGTTGGCCTGTATTTCTTGCATGACTTGAGCCATGTCTACATTTTGTTTTCTACGGCTTTGGCGTAGCACAGTAAGACCTGACTCTTGGGCCTGTGCTTCAAATGCTCGCAGTTGATCTGCTGTGCCAGTGCTTTCCACATAGCGCACAATTTGTTCACGCTTGGGCAACACCATCAGCATGCCGTTTTTGTGCATACATGCGTCCATGATCCAACGCTGTAAGATAAAGTGTGGATCATTTTCTTCGTTCAACACACGGCTGACCATGTCGGTAGCTTGACGTGCGGCCACATCATCTTCCTCGGTGTCGGGAACAAAGTTAAAGTTGATTTCGCCTTGTGGTGCCAGACCCTTGGCGATCACTGCTGTCACATAGTCCACGCAGGGTTTGACCACTGGGTGTATGTAATCGATACCGTTGACTGGTGCCGTTGATTCATTCACTGCCAAACATAGATAGTGATAATCACTGGCTCTGTTGACAGCATTTTTTGTGCCCAGGTAACGCAGGTAAGCTGCACACTTGGTGTCTAGTTGCCCTTTAAGTCGCACAAAACGACTCAGAGTAGAGTTGTTTTGATTTAGTTGCATTAAGACTTTATGTTTGATATCTAACATTAATAAGGATCCTGTATCAGTTATTTAGTTGGATCCTACAATTGTGACAGCTTAGTGAATGCTTTTGACTGTGACCCAGACCTGTGATCGATAAATGTCGCCACGCCGTTCGGTTTGAGCCACAGCCCAGTTGGTCACACGCAGACTCAAGTGTGTGACTGCTTGTGCTTCAACTCGGGCCTTGAGCAGAGCCTGTTGCACACTGGCCGCTGCCGTGGCAGCTTCTCCAGTGATCAATCGGGTGCGAACAAACACCGGTTCCGGCGGTTGAGCCAGATCCGAGCCCGAACCCTGAAAACCCCAGGCCGCGTAACTCACAAACAACAGGGCTAAAATAATTATACGCATACACACAGTATAACACAATTAGTTGCCGGGGTCAAATACTCGTTTCCATTCTGAATTGGGCTGAGTTTTCTGCACATAACGGCTACGCTGTGCGGCCATGCGCTCACGGGGAGTTCGGTTATCCCACGGTTCGGCTATGTTGTTCAGGCAACCCAATAGGGCATAACGGGCTGAGTCTATGGTGTCATCTGGATCCGAAAATCTGCCCTGTGGATCCACATAGTAGTTTTGTGCTTCGCGTAGGAAATCCACACAATTTTCATTCACATGGAAAGTGCCGGCTTCCAGCATTTGACGCATGATGTTGATGCCAAAACTTTTGTGATTGGTGGTTCTGCCTTGATCATCCGGAGGATTCATTATGGGTTTGGCATGCACATTGAGTTCATACTGTTCAAATAACTCTCTTATGGATAACGCTGACATGGTATAACGGCCCTGTGTGCCGCCATCTGGAGGCAACACAATGGGTGTGCCAAACACTTCAGGCCGCATGAGATGGTTGATGTAATTGGTTGGATTGGCTTCTTCAATGCCACTTACACAGATCTGTCTGTGCAACCAAGCTTCACGCTCTAAGGGATTCCAATACATTAGGCTAATAACAGTTCGATCGTTTACCAGGCCCAGGTCCAAGGCTATGATCCTGTGGATGTTGTTCATTTCTCTAAAGTTGTAGTCACCGGTCTTGTAGACAGGCCAGTTACGGATTTGAAACACAGCACCTTGACCCATCACAGGTTTGCCGGCAATACGAGCTTCACGCTCGTGTGGCAAGTAATCACGCTCTAGCTGAGCACGGGTTTCTTTCAACAAGAATGGTTCACCCCATGGATCATATTCCGGCACATCTGACCAAGCCACTCGGATAAAGTCATAGCCCGCTTCTCGATTCCAGAACTTTGATACCAGGCCGTTGAGACCTTTGAGTGGTGTAAAACTGCACAGGATCTTGCCCTGTGTGGTGGCAGTTCTGGTCACAATTTCACTGAAGAAGTCGTCGGGTGGTTGTTCATCAAACACGGCCAGGTTCAGTTTGAATCCTTGCATTTGTCTAACTTCTTGTGTGTAGTTGGCAAACAACAAGTAACTTTTGCCTTTGGGATGCCTGATCTCAACGCCCATACAGTTGGCACCATCCGATCGCATGGTGTCCGTAATGATCGAATCACGGGGAATAGCACCAGTTCCAATGGCATCGCGAATCTTGACATCTTGAGTGCCTAACAGTTCATTTTGCAACACCATGGCCACCTGACTCCAACCTTCACCGGCCACCATGGCTGTGATGGGATGATCAAATCTGTGTCCGGTCCACCACTCGGGATACAGACCTGTGAGATGCATGGCTGTTTCGTAGCAGGTGCTGACTGTTTTGCCAATTCGGTTGGCTGCCAGTATGCCTCTACGATCACTATCGGCTGTTTCAAAGAATCGCCGTTGATGATCAAACGGCCTAAAATATCGCAGCTGGTTATACTGCATATCATTGGCCACTGCAATGCTCAGCTGTTGGAATTGATCCTGCGTGACCGAATCCATCATGCCTAAACTTTCCAGCTTGAGGTCATTGCTTTCCAAACTGTATCGCAAGGCACGGCGCATCAACACACCAGAGTCCAGCATGTCAATCCTTCAGATCACAGTGTATAGAGTATATAAGATTCAGTGCAGAGGCCAGGCTCTCAATTTCTTGTGCCATCAGTTCCACAGGTTGATCCTTGCGTAGGCCTGTTTGTAGGCGTTCAGCAATGAGCCGCATACAGTGTTCAACTTGTCCAGGAAACTTGTGGTGGAATGCTTCTCTGTGTGCAGCCATGACCTTTTGTTCGATCCTAACATCTGCTGCACGAGCCGATTCTGCACGTTGATATGCCTCAGGATCACGCATCATTGTTCGTTGCCTAAATCCCAAGGATTACGCAATTCGCCACCTTCCATGTTGACAAACTCTCTGTCAACCCACATTTGCCAGTGATTGGTGTTGTTGACTCGCATCTTCTGCATTAGCGCACGAAGGTTACGACCCTGTGGAGTCATGGTGCCATCTCGACGCACCACCACTTGTTCACCGGTCCGGGGATCAACCCAGCTCATCAGCTCAGGGCGCATCTTGCCAAACTTGTCCATTTTCTCACCAATGGGACGCGGTTCAATAGGTCCCAACACTTCGTATGAGATCATACCGTTCTTATACTTGCGAAACACAGTGTGAACCTTACGGCCTCTGGCACGATAGTCCGTATCTGGATGTGGAATAAACGGTGAGTAAAATTGGTTTTGTAATTCTGATTCAGCCGGCAAGGTCGCATCACGGACCGGCACTGGTTTTAGGTCTTCCACTGGCACCAGTTCAGCTCTATCAATGTAGGGGTTCTCTCCTGAGGTAAATTTCTCATCCACTGTTTCACCATTCAGCACATCCATGGCCACTTGATATTTTAATTTCTGTGCGCGACCTTTGAGATTCAAGGTCAAGCCGGTCTGGTCATACACAAAGCGTTCCAGTTCAGTGGCTGTGGGAAAGTCATTCATCAAGCCTTCCAGGTCATACTCGGTTTCGGTGCTGGTTTTAACAATGGTTTCAGCCACCTGTTGTTTCACTGTGCGGACTTGATCTGGATCCACAGGCTGTTCATTCCATGGATTGGTTTCAGTGGCAGGGGTGGGTTCTTTAGGGGTGGGAGTTGTTCGTTTCATTTCAATACCTTTCTATTCTATTGCTACAAACTGACAGGGACCTTCCCCATCAGTGGACTACTATTTATCGACGGGTGATCTTGCCAGGTGTGCGACTCTTGACATTATACAAGGTGCCACCAGCTGTGGGGTTACGACTGATGCCTGAAGTCTTACCACTGTTGGGACTGAGGTTCTCTACACCTGGATTGATCGAAGGCTTGGTCAGTTCGCCACGGTTGGCCACTGCGTCCATCACAAAGTCTGCCAGGGCAGTGCGCTCATTGCCACCGTCCTGTTTGGCCTTTATAAAGTCTTGACGCTTGGTGCCATTGTCACCATTGCCTGTGGTAGGACCACGCTTTTGGTTGATGGGTCTGCTTTGCATGTTTTTTGTAGTTGCCATTGTGTTTTCCTTACGCTACTGTGTAGCCTGATAATTCGGATACTGTGGCAGCCGCGCCCTGTATCTGTGTGGGATAAGCAAAAGCTGATCCGTCGACGGTGCTGACTTGAAGTGCCACTGACACTGCATTGGCTGTGGGCTTCAAGTAGGTGGTCATCAAGGGTGTGCCAGCAAGGGCTTGAGGACCAATGGCAGCACCAGTGGCTGTGTTGATCCAACCGTAACGAGCCGGTGTTGACGTGACGTTGACAAAGCCGTTGAGTTGATAGGCTATGTTGGCCACGTTGGCACTCAAGTTAAACACACCAGTGGTGGTGTTGGCTGTAATGGCATTGCCCACATTGGCTGTAATGGCACTGTAGGTCACTGTCTGTGGACTTGCTGTTGTGGAATAATACACAGCGCCGGTTTGTGCAGGAAACACTGTGCCACTTGCGGCAAAACTCAATCCGGTAGCAGGACCACTTGTGGTCACAATGTTGGCTCCGCCAGGGGTGGCGCTCAATTGGAATGTGCTGCTTTGGTCTGTGTCAATGATGTAGTAAGTGGTTGGATCGGTGTAGCCTGTGATGGTCACGTTGCCGCCAATGGTGCCCGAAATGGTAACGGTGTCACCCACATTGTAACTGCGGAAAGTGTCACTACTGAATGTGCCAGCGGTGTCAGTGATCTGCACATCTGTGGGTTGCACTGCAGGAATGGTTGTGACTGTGTTGATGGTGAACAGGTTTTGACTGCCTGTGTTGATGACCGTTTCTACAGCAGGAGTAATGGTTGTTGGCATATTAGTTTCCTGACGAAATGATTGCTACTGGTGTGATATACAAGTTGGCTGTGCCGGAACTTGTGATACCGGCCACAAACAATTGGTTTGCAGGAGACTGGTTAAAGCCGCTGGCTGTGGCAAGATATATGGTGTCATTGTGTTGCACTACCACGCTGTTGCCAGTTGAGGTGGCATTGGCAATGGTGGCTGTGGTAGTATTGGCTGTGCCAAAGTTTACAAATGCATCCACATTGGCATTGTTGATGTTGTCAATTTTCAAGTAGGTTGAGGTCACTGCACCTGAACTCACAATGTTGGCCTGCACACCGGCGGTGTTGGCACTGAGAAAGGTAGTAGGACCAAGAGGTCTAAACACAGTTGACATTATTGTTGATTCCCTTTGGTTGGACCACGTCCAGAATTGATTGAATCGGGATTGCCTCGGTAATTCTGACCTGAACTAGGCATCCAATTTCTTGTGCCACCTGGTGTGCGGACTTGGCCGCCACGGTTGATCGAATCACGCACTGAACCTTGAGCAGGCACAGCAGGCACTGCACTGTATGGAGGACATGCAGGTCCTACATCACCACAGCCCATGTTGCCCTTTGTTGGACCACGTCCTTTGTCGATATGGTCTGGTGATCCGCTTGGTTGCTTGCTTGGATTGCCTGCGTATTTGGTCAAGGCCTTGTAACTAGGATGGTCCTTGTTGCTCATGCCGTCGGCATAGTCTGCTGAATCATACTGCCATGACGCTGTTCTAGCTGTGGTCATTGATTTTTTCATTTTGTTTTTCCTTTGGACTTGCTGTCTTGTTTCATGGTGCGACTGATCTTCTCGCCCATTTTCTTTTTCTTACCTGCCACCGCATACGCAATGGCCACAGCTTGTTTTACAGGCTTACCTGCGGCCACTTCAGTCGAAATGTTCTTTTGGAAGGCCCGTTTGCTTTTGCTTTTGTCTAGTGGCATAATGTTATTATTTAGTTGATTCGTTCAAACTGGCCAGTTTAGCCAGGGCTTCTTGGAATGCTGTTTGACGTGCTGTGACCAGGTCCTCACTTTCGACCACCGCCACTTCGGTCTTGTCTGACACCATTTTGGCCAGCAAGATCTTCTCATAGTCTCTTACGCCGGCATGGTCTGCACGATTGATTGCTGCGGCATAGCTGATGGCCACTTGTTCTGCAAAGCTGCGGCCCACATGGTGTTCAATGTGACCCACAAGGTCTTCCAAGGTGACCTTGGTGGTGCTACCCTTGGGGCGGCCTGCACCGGGTCGGGCACCACCGCGTGTGGGTGCGGGTGTGCGGTAGCGTGGCTTGGCATCTGTTTTCATATAGGATATTTATGATAAAGATTCCGTGAGCGGCTCGAATCGATACAAAAAAGCCCACTTCGGAGGTGGGCCAAAACCTTTTAGTCTGAGGAGGCTTGAGGTTTTAATCTCAACAACAAGGCCCTTTCGGGCCCTGCTTATTTCATTTTTGCTTCTATCTTTTGTAAAACTTCTGCAATCTCTCCTAAATGATAACTTATATTATACAAGTGATCTGGAGTTGTCATTCCATCATAATGATCTTTTGGATTCATATCCAACTCACTGATTGCATTGGCAATTTCAACAATTGAGCTTAGACCTTCTAATGCTTCGTGTTCTGCGCCTGTAAATGTTTTCATAGTTTTTGCCTCCTCTTTAAGTTAAACTATGCTTATAGTATAACAGGTCGTGGCGGCACAGTCAATCAGTTCGGCAAAATTACCGTTGTGGTAAAGGATTGGGATTGGGATATCGTTTGCGGTTGGGCACACGCACCGGACCAGGTCCGTTGTGGGGTTCTTGATTCAAATTCATTGTATAGTTGTCCTTTGGGTCAGGTAATCCAGTTCGGTTGTGCTATACATGCGTTCGCATACCTGTGCCAAAAACTCACGTTCTATCACGCTCAAGGGTTGATTGGTTCGCAATCGTTCAATCAATGCGGGCATGTCCAAATGGGCCATAGGGTTTCCTGGGTTAGATAACTATTTAACCATGCCTGCAAGAAAACCCAAACCTTTGAAACTACGCCGTCAAGTTTGGTCTAGACGCACGGGTGTTTGGATCCTGCTGGGCGAGCGTGATTATCTGCGTCCTGTTGAAGTTGTCGAATTCTGTCATGCCTGGCTTGCTCGCGCAGAAAAGCATCCACAATCATCAGTTCTGCCGCCATAACACCCTGTTGTTCGTAAAGGCGTCGCATGTGCATTTGTAGTTTCAGTTGTTCAAAGTTCATTCTGCGGCCTCCAATTCATTCCAAAGTTCTTTGGCCCAATCTGTAGCATTGTCAAAGCATACTTGTTTAAAGTCATTATCCAATTCTTGTGCTTGACAATATGATACCCAATCTGCGTAATCATTTTCTTGAGCAAGTTCGTCAAGATATTGATTGCTTTTAACAATTAAAAATTGTAATTCGTTCATTCTGCGGCCTCCAATTCTTCATCTACCAAATCAACAGCATTGTATCCAAACCCATCTGCGTCTTCTACGCAACATAGGTCTTCAACCGTATACTCCTGGTTGAGATACTGGGCAAGTTCTTTCAGTGTGCTAAATTTCACAGTCTCTATACGCTTGTGATATTGACCAAAAATAGTGTATTTCATTCTGCGGCCTTCTTAAACATTGTATTCTGTGTCAGCGTTGGGATCACGCATTTTAAACACAATGTCGCGAACATATTCGCGATCAAAACTATCAGCATCAAAAGGAATGTGAGCCAGAGTTGGATGTGCCCGACGGATCTCAATGGCCTTTTGGATTTCGTCCAGGGTAAAGTTGTAATCATACAGGCCGTTGGCACCGTAAAAACTCAAAACATATTGCGGAAACTCTGCCATGTAGTCTGTGTGTGTCATCTCATGCTCCTTGAAGCGTTGTTAATAAGTGTATAGTATAACAAATGGGCCATTTTGTGTCAACGGGCCCAGTGTTGTGTTTACGCAACAAATTTAAAATTGTGTCCCAAGCCCTGTTCATAACGACGAATGTGGCGGTGATATTCTGCGGTGCAAAAACGAGCGTAGGCTGGAAAATCACGAGCAATCTCCTCATACCAGTTGCGCAAAGCGGATTCTACCACTGTCAACGGCTGGCGATAGAAACCACGCATCAGCAAAGCATTGTAGTTGGTCTGTAGGTGTAGCATGGTCTGGATGGTGCGAATACCCACACCGTCTGCAGGGTCCCAGTTTTGGATTTTGGCACCTTCAATACTGCCAGATCTGATCATCTCACGATAGAAGTCTGGATTGTAGGGCTGATCACTCAAGGTGTTGGGATTCAATTTAAATCGTTTGCAGATTGCCCACGAACTGGGCGCACTTGCGGTTGTGTTAGTATTGTTAGTATTAGTATTAGATACCATATAAAACTTAACACCACTACGACCTTTGACTGTCACTGCGACCATTTGCTACTCCAAGTTGTTTAAGTGTTAACAGTATAACAAAAGGGTTATTCCTGGTCAACCGTCCGAAAAAGTGTTGTTTTTTTACAACAACACACGCCGTGCTAAATACTTGTGTGCAGGAGATCCTTTTTCTAGTTAATCAAGGTGCCATGCACACAGCCTATCTACATTTAAGTCTCCAACTTCAAAACCGAACGGCGGGAAAAGCACTATAGAAATATAGTGCTTTTTTTTGACTTGACTAAATAACAGTGGAGATCGATTATGTAGACAAGGTTGGCACGCCGAATAACAATTGTGCTGGTGAATCCGTTCTGATGTGTGACGGCAACCAATTCGCTGATATCTACACAGTGGCTTTTGCGCACTACTGAAGAGTAGCCTGAAAGAATAGTCCCATTAGTTGAGAACCCTGACGAACGGATGACGATTTGCGTGATCGGAATGGTTAGAAGATTACTATTGCTATGAGAACAAACAGCCACTGAGATGTTCTCTTAAAAATCGCGGCAGGTCCGGGCAAGCGTTGAGCCCAAGCAATACTTCGAATACTTGCAAACACCTGCTGGCAACGACCGAGCAACTCACTCGTCAAAGATGCGCCACTATTTCGGATAGTGGCACTCTGATCAATCTATCTGTCAAATGATCTCTAAATAATAAAAAGAAAACAATTGAGCTACGAAGTTGCTCAATAGATCTCGCAAGAGATCTCCGAATGTGTTATTATCAACTTATGAAATATCAAGAATACCAACTGACCAAGATGCCATATGGCAAGTATAAGGGTTTTTTCCTTAAGGATCTTCCTGAAAATTATTTGCGATGGTGTGTGATCAATTGGCGTGATCGTGGTATGGCCACAATGTTTGCTGTGGAATTACAACGTCGCAATCCCAAATTAAGACGATAAATCTCCTTTAATTTATCATTGTGCTAAATAACAGTATAGACAAGAAAGGCATAGTATGGAATACATCTTATTTCGACAGGACCAACAACCAGGCAAAAACGGCACTACCATGTGGCGACTCACATTCTACTGTATTGATGACGGCACCGAATGGGAAATGACCTGTGACAACACATTCAAGAATTTTAAACGATCGGGCTGGGATCAGGTATGTCATGCGGATGACAGCTGGGGTGTGTATTCAGATCTTAAAAGAACTGACAGGCGCACTAGAGAAGGTGCTGCTGTGGCCAGCGCCGACAGCAGAGCTAGACTGGTGTATCGCTGTAGAGATCACGACGAAGCCCTGCAACTGATTTCGGCAGATCTTGCCCTGCGCACCGCTACACAGTTTGGACAGTTGTTTGATTCAGGAGGTTCGGATGCCCGGACCTAATCACAACAGCAACCGGGGTCGGCGACTCAGTTGCTACGGCGTGCCCAGACCACACACTGCCGGACCCAGACCTCAACTGTGGAAAACAGGACCTGATCCTGTGGAACATCGACAGTATTTGACTTGGCTACAACAGCGCAATCAAGCACAGTGGCGTGAAGAAGGTTGGACCATTGACTTTGACACATGGAAACAGATCTGGACCGATTCGGGACAATGGGCTAATCGTGGTCGTGAACGGGGCACTTATTGCATGAGTCGCTTGGACTGGAGTCTGCCCTGGACAGCAGACAATGTGGCCATCATCACCAGAGAAGCACATGCCCGCCTGCAGGGTCTGGCTCGAGCCCAAGGTTGGTCCAGCACAGCACAAAAGCGTCGACGAAATCGCCCTCAATCCAGTTCAGGAGACACAGAATGAAACAGGTTAAAAATTCAGATTTAGAACAGTATAGTCATACCACAGCAGACTCATGGCGTTGGCGTCCGGCTGCTGGATCAGATGTGGATGCTTTGGTTCGACTCAGCTTTGAACAGATTGGACACGAAGTAGATGACATCTACACCATTGATCTAATTGAACTGGGTCGTAACATGTTGCTCAGCATTGTGAATCAGTTTTACAATCCCAAAAAAGAATTGTTTAGCCTGGCCGCTGATGTGGACACCGGTGAGATCATTGCTTACACCTGGGCCGAACGCGGTCAGTATGTGCCTTGGTCCACTGAAGAATGTATTGTGATTAGAATGAGTCAAGTGGCTCCGCACATCAGCAATAGAAAAAAGCTGTTCTTGTTGGCACAGCAGATCCGCATGTGGGAAGTTTGGGCCGCGGCTTGTGGTATCAAAATCATTGTGTCGGCCACCATACGTGCCAAACATGATGCGTTTTTGCGCCTGCACGAACAAGCAGGTTATACCATCAAAGGCAGCAGTGCCTACAAGCGACTCAGCACTGCAACTTTTGCTGTGGACATTCCAGTTGATCCGCACACAGTGGTAGCACACGGCACGTATGCACCACCCACAGCAGGTGAATATTATCAGACCACACCCGAACCGCAGATTGTGGCTATGGGTTCAGAACCCACGCTGGCAAGTTATAAAAAGTGACCCGACACAAGCTACGCATGCCAATTCGTTGATGCCTGGATTAGAAAGCCTGAAAATCATCCAGTTCTTGATAGGGTCCAGCAGGCTTAACTGATTTATTTAACCACAAAATGTATGACCAGGCCCAACAAGGTCACAATAATAAAGCCTGCCCACTTGAGATAGGTGGCCTGGGTTGTGGTTGTAATGTTTTCTACTGACTGTTTGATGTCACTGACCATCACGGTCAGTTGATCCAAACGATCATCCACTTCGTCAAACTTTCTGATCAGTTGACCGTAGCGTTCGGCACATAGATCCACGTGCAACTCTAGGTTGGTCTTTTCAGCCGCAAGATTTTCAATCACAGAGAGTTCCTTCATGATCACTCCAAGGTCACTCGCAACATCCACAAGCTCTTTTCTATGTCTAGTGCTTGGTCTTGTGCGTAGTTGCTGATTTCTTCCAGCCCTTCGTCTGTGGCTGTTTCAATCAGTTGCTTAAAATCATCCAACAGCATTTCCAAATCGGTCTGCACCTGTGCCAGCAATTCATCTGCTGTGCCTTCTATGGCTGTGGTGGGCATACGGCTTTCAGTGACCACTTCGAATATGTCACACGGCATGTATTCACCCATGCTGCGTAAGATTTCGCCTATGCGGTCAATCTGCTCTTGTCTGCGTTCATATATGCCTTGTAGCAACTTGTGGTCACTGCGAAAGTTGCGTCCAGTCACATTGGCATGTGCTGCATGGCTACGAAAGTAGGCCACAAAGTTGTCTCGAAACAGTTGTGTTAGTGATTCTACAGTGGTCATGTTTAATAGGCCTGGTTATACTGTTGTAATTCTGCTGGTGTCCAAGGACGACCAGTTGCTGGATTGATTTCCTGACCGCGCATGGGTCCTTTTTGTGGAAACGGATAATTTTGTCCCACATTGCCCGGCATGGCCATTGCGGCAATGCCACCTGCTGCTCGGGCATATGGTGCCACAGCTTCAGCAACCGGTGCCACTTTGCTTGCGGCAATTTCACGCATACGTTGAGCAATTTCTGCGCCACGTTGCAAGACACTGGGTGCCTGTGCAGGAGCAGCAGGTGGCATTGCGGCAGGAGCGGCAGGTGCTACTGGACCCATGGCAGGTCGCATGGGTTGACCGCGAGCATCCAGTATTGGTGATGCGGCAGGTGCAGGAGCGGCACGAGCAGCCTGGGCGGCCAAGCGTTGATCAAATCTTTGTTGCAATCCTTGTGCCTGTGCCATTTGTGCATTGGCCTGTGCTGTTCTTGCTTCGGATGCGGCTTTCATGGCGTTGAAACCTTGTTTGGCCATACTGGCTCCGTATAAGCCTGCTCCTGCCAATGCTGCTCCACCAGCATAAGGTGCAACCGCCAACCCAGCGGTGGTGGCCATCTCACCCAATGATGTGCTGCTGGCCTGGCCTTGATCAGCACTGGGCGGAGGAGGAGGAGGAGGTGCCGCACCAACAGGACCCGGTGTCGGTGCCTGTTGTGCTTCGTAGGCATCAATTTCTTCGTCTGTATAACCTGCCGCTCGTGCTTTTTCTCTATCAATGGCCATATTATCGTCTTTCAAATGAACTCAATGGTGGACGCTCTGCGTTGCGACTATAGCCACCAAAAACAAACTGTCCTGTGCTTTGATCAAATGTCGGCACTGGGTAGTGATCTCTAAACGCTACAATTGTAGCATTGTTGTTTCGACCATCGCGATTGTATTGACCCAAATATTTTGCACGATCTTCGTATACTTTACGATATGAAGCATCCAATCGGCTCTTTTCAGCGTTCCATGCACGATCAAATTCTGCTCGTGTGCGTAGTTCTGGATTGCGTTCAGCAAACACAGACTTGTATGCGGCCATGTCGCTTTGGAACTGGCTGCGTGTGAGATTGGTCAGCGAAGCATACAGGCCCTGACGCAACACATCAATGCCGGCTTCTTTGGCCATACGCTGCTCAAAGTCAGTGATGGCGCCTACAGGAGCAACTTCACGAATCAACAGCGGAGTAACTTCACGCTGGCGTTGTAGTTGAATCTGCAACACTTGTTTCATGCGGTCATCCAGACCGGACTGTTTGATACGAGCACTCATATCATCAACCTTGTCAAAACTACCACCCACAATATCTCGGAATATGTTTTGGAATTCGCGAGCCTGACTGCCGGTGCCGGACAACAAACCAGCAATCTCTGGATTGTTCAGCACACCATCTGGGCCAGAAATTTGATCTCTGCGAATGCCAGCCAATCGATTGCCAGCATCTGCTTTGGGCAAAATATCATCGTTCTTGAACTTGACATATGCTTGTTCATCTTCTCTACGAACCAGCACTGGTGTTTTGGCTGCTTCTGCACCGGCAGCAAGTGCTGTTGCTGTTGGCCGTTGTGCAGGCACCGCTGCTGGCGCTGCTGGCGCTGTTAAAGGAGTTGGAGCAACTGCACCGCCTGTTGCTGGTTGACCACCGGTTGCTGGCGCGGCTGCTGGTTGACCACCGGTTGCTGGCACGGCTGCTGGTTGACCACCACCAATCTGCGGAGCAACCAATGGAGTATCATTGGGTTGCAATGGTGCAAGACCTTGACCAACCAACAACTTGTTGTAATCTTGTTGGATAGTCATTTGCTGCTCAGCCGTTTTGCCTTGCAACTTGATGTTCATGTCTTGTATTAATTTGTTTCGTTGATCAGATGCTGTGCCAGAACTAGTCTGTGGCCTAAATCCTGTGAGAGGTTTGCGTCCAGTATCAGTTTGAACAAATTGTTGGTTGGGATTGGTTTTGCTACGATATACTGTTCCAACCTCTCCAGTTTTATCATTTACAAACGTGCCACCTACAATATCAAAATCTTTGCCTGTTCCACCCAAATACTGAATTAATTGGTCAGTTGGAATTTCCTTACCATCAGCAGTTATACCAGACTTTGGCAGGCCATCTGGGGCTTTTCTAATCACAACAGCATTGCCATCTTTGTCTGTGGTAGTTTCATAAGTGTCATTGATGCCCATTTTGTTCACAACATCTCTGGCACCAGATTGAAAACCAATCAAGTTGAACAAGAATGCCTGAGCAACACGGCCAGCAGTTACGCCTTCACTGCGATCTTGTAGAATTTTAGCCAGTGCGCGACCATCACCTGAATCTTTAGCCTTGGTAATTAGTTCCTGTGCCTGTTCATTTACTCGTTGATTTCGAACAGTTTCGTAAACTTGATCCTTGGCTAATTTGCGTTCAAATGCTGTATATTTGCCTGAGTTGTCATCGGCAATGGCCAATAGAGCTTGTGGATTTTTTTGGTTTTTAACAAAGTCTTGTCCAAACGCACCCATTTGTTCCACTGCCACACCACGTGCAGGCAAGGGGCGGTTGTCGGGACCCACAGCAAATGTTTCACCAGTGGGTGTGGTAACAAGTCTATTGCCCTGATCATCAATTTGCACAGAACCTTGCGCTGCGGGTGCAGGTGCGGGTGCAGGTGCGGGTTGACGTTGTAATTCGGTCAATTGTGCTTGTGCTGTGGCTTTTACATTGTCAGGATACGATCCATTTACAATGGCCGTTAATCGGTCTGGATTGCCTTGAGCTGCGGACAAATCGGCTGCCCAAGGAGCTGTGGTTGTTTGTGGCACAGCTGGCCCAAATACTTTTGGCAAATAGCCTTGTGTTTCTTGTGGCAATTGTGCCACATTCATCTGACCCGCATTGGCCTGCACGTTTTGACCCACACGACCTGGTCCGGCATTGTAGGCTGCAACAGCGGCTGGATTGCCTGCACCAAATCGATTTTGCATACCATTGAAGTAGGCTTGACCAAAATCACGATTTAATCCTTCGATACCCAACAGTTGTCGAGCTGTGGCTTCATCACGTGTGGCCACTGGTATGCCGCGTTCAGTAGCCATGTCAAATATGTTCTTGACACCATAGCCAGGTTGCATGGCTGTGCTGGGCATGACTTGGCCTACACCCATGGCACCCTTTGGACTGGTCAGCACACCACCTTGTGCGTTGAATTGGCGCCCACCTGATTCTGCTTGAATCATACGATTGTAAATATCGTCTGGTCGGACTGGACCACTCACAGTGGGTGTGTTGGGTTGACCTGCACTCAAGGCCTGTGGAGTTCCAGTGATGGTCATCTTTTGAGTGCCATCTGGATTGTAAGTTATTTTTTGGGTTACTGGTTGATTACGAGCCGCTTCTTGTTGTTGTCGACGTAGTTCTTCTTCACGTCGACGACGCAGTTCTTCTTCCGCGGTGGCCGCATCTATTATTGCAGTATCATCCGCCACGGTGTAATTGCCCATTGCATCTATTGCCATATTTGTTTACCTTAGAATGGTTTAGCTAAACTGCCAAAAGCACCACCAAGGCCCATTTGATAGCCTGATTGGTTGCTGACTTGGGTGCTGCCTTGTGTGCCACGGAAGTCCGGAGTGTAACTGCCGGCTGGTGTGCCAAATATCACCGATGCATATTGATTATACAATTGCTGTGGAGTCATTGCGGCACTGACACCTTGTCCGGCTGCACCTAATGCCTGTCCAATTCCACCTTGACCCAAACTTGCCAAGGTTTGGCCTACGCCTGCACGTTGTGCTGCAATTTGTGCTTGAATGTCGGCTGCGGCCTTTTGCTGTGAGGCTTGTGTTTGTCCAGCCAGGGCTGTTTGTGCCAAGGCACTACGTGCTGATCCCAAATTGCCAGCACCACCAAACTGTGCCTGTTGTGCGGCCAAGTTTTGCATGTATTGTTGTTGCGCTGGCATCAAGGCATTGCGAATTTGATTCTGTTCGTAATCACTGCTGAACAGACTTTCTAATCCTGATATACCTGTGCGTAAGGCACTTTCACCTGTGGATCCCAGGGTCTGTTGTGCTTTGCCTGCTGTGCCGGCCAAATTCTGTGCGGCTTGTGTTACACCAGGAGCACCTAGGTTATAAAGATCTGTGGCACCTTTGACTGCTTGTTTGTATGTGGGAGCAATTGTGCCGGTAAAAAATTCATTCTGTGCTTGAATTTGTGCCCGTTGTTCCGGAGTGATTTCTGGCGTTTGAACCACAGTTCCGCCTCCGCCTGATTTTCCTAATGAACACATGTTGTGTCTCCTGTAATATATTGTATATTTATTGCGTTCATAGTATTCCTAGTTAGTTAAGGCTTAAAGCCTGTGGGCGCCACTGGTCCTGGTGGCACATAGCCCTGTGTTGGATATTGACTGTAGCCTACAAAATTAGGATCCAGTGGTGTTGAATTGATTTGTGCCAACAGTTGATTTATATCATATTGACTTGGTCCAGCTTGTAAACCAAATCCTTGTGTGCCGGCTGCGGCCGGTATTTGATTGTAGGTTTCTCTGGGTTGGTTGGGTCCCACATACGGCTGCTGACCCCAGTAAAACTGTGCCTGATAAGGATTGGTTGTCTGATAGGCTGGTGTTGGAAATCCACCAGCAAACCAGCCAGGATTTTGTCCGGGATTGACCAAGGTGGCCGCACTGCCCCAATCAGTGGGCGGTATTGGTCCATACTCTCTTCGGGGCGGAGTAGTAGGCTTAGGTGGAGTCAAAACTCCATTGATCAAAATCCAACCAGCGGCAATTTTGGCCAAGTCACTGGCACTCATGCCTTCTACCACAGCTTTGCCATAGTCAACAATGGCTTCAGGCAAGGTGGGTGTAGGTGGATTGGTATAATTGGGATTTGGTGTTGGCACTGCATCTTCAACAGGTGGCAATCCATCTGCAGGAGGTGGCACAGGTGCGTCTGGCACAACTACTTCGGGAATTGGTTGACTTGGCGGAATAACTTGTTCCACAGGAGGAGTCAATGGTGGTTCAACCACAGGAGGTGTAGTAACTGGTGGTTGTGCTACAGGTGGTTGTGCTACAGGTGGCACTGGTTCAACTACAGGTGGTTGTGCTACAGGTGGCACTGGTTCAACTACAGGAGGTGTAGTAACTGGTGGTGTAGTAACAGGTGGTTCTACTGGTGTAGGACCTGGTGGCACTGGTTCAACCACAGGAGGTGTAGTAACTGGTGGTTGTGCTACAGGTGGCACTGGTTCAACTACAGGAGGTGTAGTAACTGGTGGTTGTGCTACAGGTGGTGTAGTAGTGGGTGAAACAACAGGTGGAACTGGTTCCACAACAGGTGGTTGTGTTGCCGGTGGTTCCACTGGTGTTGGTGGTTCCACAACAGGTGATGGCTGTGTTACTGGTGGCTGTGTTACTGGTGGCTGTGGTTGAACCGGAGCTGTTGGAGCCGCTAATGTTGTATTGGCTGCCGCAGCCGCACCGCCTGAACCCATAGCAGCCACAGCCACAGTGGCAGCCGCAACACCGCCCAGGGCCGCAATTTGAGATGCGGTTAGTCCTAATTCTCTAGTAGCGGTAATCACAACTTCAGGCAACTCGCCCGCAATTTCAGGCACAACTGATTTGACCACTTCCCAAGCATTGGCCGCAGGATTCCAAGTGGCCGCACCGGTATCAATTTGTTCTATGGTGGCCAAATCTGTGCCAGGAGTCATAAACTCTTTGATGGCCGAAGCAGGTGATTCTGCTGTGCCTGCGGATCCTGACATTTCAACACGATATGGCGTTTCCATATTGTTAAATTCAGGTGGTGCAGGTTCTACTGTGACTGATCCACCAGTGGTCATTTGTCCATCAATGCTAATGGGCTGACCTGAATTTACTGCTGTTTGTAATTCTTCTAAATTGACTGTTTTGCCTGAATCCAACACAACTTCTGGTCCATTGGGACCGTTGTATATGGTGCCAGGAGCACTGTCACTGATACCAGTTGATGTAATATTAGCCGGTGCTTGTGGCACTTCACTAATGGGTGCCACTGGTTCAGGTGCTGTGTATACTGGTTCAGGTGCTGTGTATACTGGTTCAGGTGCTGTGTATACTGGTTCAGGTGCTGTGTATACTGGTTCAGGTGCTGTGTATACTGGTTCAGGTGCTGTGTATACTGGTTCAGGTGCAATTGGTGG
>Ga0114968_10000342_pt1 | contig 34289 bp, 40 predicted proteins | sample M_130807_EF_Meta_FD_87020 | JGI IMG/M metagenome (GOLD analysis project Ga0114968, IMG submission 87020) | Freshwater microbial communities from Lake Montjoie, Canada to study carbon cycling - M_130807_EF_MetaG | ecosystem: Environmental > Aquatic > Freshwater > Lake | place: Lake Montjoie... | reverse complement strand
TGAGGTGATCCCTGCCTTGAAGAGCGAGTTCAAGTACGGCAACTCGATGCAGGTGCCACGCCTCGAGAAGATCGTCGTGAATATCGGGCTCGGCGAGGCACTCACGAATGCCAAGGCGGTTGATGCCGCAGTAGGCGACCTCGCGCTCATCACCGGCCAGCGCGCCATCGTCACCAAGGCGAAGAAGTCCATCGCGACCTTCAAGGTTCGCGAGGGGAACCCGGTCGGCGCAAAGGTCACGCTGCGCGGCGAGCGTATGTGGGACTTCCTTGAGCGCCTCACTCGAGTTGCCCTGCCGCGCATCCGCGACTTCCGCGGAGTCTCAGGCAAGTCATTTGATGGTCGCGGCAACTACACCCTCGGGCTCAAGGAGCAGCTCTCCTTCCCAGAGGTGGAGTTTGACAAGATCGATCGCCTCCGCGGGCTTGAAGTAACGATCGTAACGACGGCGAAGAGCGACGAGGAGTCAAAGCGGCTCCTAGCACTGCTCGGCATGCCGTTCGCGAACTAAGGAGAAGCATGGCAAAGAAGACTTTGATCCTGAAATCGGCAGCAACGCCGAAGTTCTCAACGAGGAAGTATCATCGCTGCTCATTGTGCGGTCGCCCTCGAGCGTTTATTCGACGCTTTGGTCTCTGCCGCATTTGTTTCCGAGAGCGGGCCCTGGTCGGTATGATCCCGGGCGTAACGAAGTCGAGTTGGTGAGGCTATGAACGTCACAGATCCAATTGCAGATATGCTCACGCGGATTCGAAACGCCTCGCGTGCACGGCACGCTGAGGTGCTCGTCCCTGCCTCAAAGTTGAAGTCTGAGATGGCACGCATCCTCGTATCTGAGGGGTTCGTTGCTGCCGTCGAGGAGACGAAGAGCGTCCCAGAGAATTTCCTCAAGATCACCCTCAAGTATGTTGATGGCAAGATGCCAGTCGTTACTGGGATCAAGCGCATTAGCAAGCCAGGGCTCAGGGTCTATGCTGGAAAGACGGAGATCCCGCGTGTACTCGGCGGTCTCGGTATCGTTATCCTCAGTACATCAAAGGGGATCATGACCGGCGCTGAGGCCCATAAGGCACAGCTCGGTGGCGAGATCCTCGCCTACGTGTGGTAAGGGAGGCCTGATGTCGCGTATTGGACGTAAGCCGATCACCATCCCAGCAGGGGTGAAGGTTGCCGTCGACGGTCGCGCCGTGAGCGTGACCGGTCCGAAGGGGAGCCTGATGCGTGATATTCCTGCGCCGATCAGCGTCGTCGTTGATGGCGAGCAGGTGACGGTGACGCGCCCGAGCGACTCCAAGACGAACCGATCACTGCACGGCCTCTGCCGCACCCTTGTCGCCAATATGGTTGAAGGCGTCTCTGTTGGGTTCCGTAAGGACCTTGAGATCAACGGCGTTGGTTACCGTGCTGCCAAGGCGGGCAACAAGCTCACCCTCGCGCTCGGCTACAGCCACCCGATCGAAATCATTCCGCCCGAGGGGATCTCGTTCGAGGTTCCAGAGCAGACAAAGATCTCCGTTATTGGTCACAACAAGGAGCTCGTCGGCCAGATTGCTGCGGAGATTCGATCGCTCCGCAAGCCAGAGCCGTACAAGGGTAAGGGGATCAAGTACACCAACGAAGTCATTCGCCGCAAGGCTGGTAAGGCCGGCAAGGTTGGTGCCAAGTGAGCCGCGCAATGACACGCGTCGCGTCGCGTAAGCGTCGACACACCTCAATTCGACTCACCGTCGAGGGGGATGCGACGCGCCCTCGCCTCGCAGTCTTCCGCAGCCTGAACCACATCTATGCCCAGGTGATTGACGACTCGCGTGGCGTCACGCTTGCTGCTGCATCTACCTTGGACGCGGCGCTCAATGGCGCGGCCAAGCGAACAAAGGTCGAAGAGGCTGCCGCTGTCGGCTCTGCGATCGCCGAGCGTGCGAAGGCCGCCGGAGTTGCCAAGGTTGTCTTCGATCGCGCTGGTTTCAAGTATCACGGGCGCCTTAAGGCGCTCGCCGACGCTGCCCGGGCTGCCGGGCTTGAGTTCTAGGAGGGCACTGAGATGATCAAGATTGACGCGTCGAAGCTGACCCTCACGGAGAAGGTCGTGCAGATCAACCGCGTGGCGAAGGTCGTCAAGGGCGGACGCCGCTTCACCTTCTCAGCGCTCGTTGTCGTTGGCGATGGCCAGGGCCACGTTGGTGTTGGCGTCGGTAAGGCAGGCGAGGTTCCTGAGTCGATTCGCAAGGGAACTGAAGACGCCAAGAAGCACCTGATCAAGGTCCCATTCCTTGGCACAACCATCCCGCATGAAGTTTCGAGTGAGCACTCGGCAAGCCGGGTCATGCTCAAGCCTGCGTCGCAGGGAACTGGCGTTATCGCTGGTGGCTCGATTCGTGCAATTGTCACCGCTGCGGGGATTCACGACATCCTTTCGAAGGTGTACGGCTCGACCAATCCGGTGAACGCAACTCGCGCTGCGATCGCAGCGCTGAGCCAGCTGCGCACCGCTGAGCAGATCTCTGCTGCACGCGGAAAGCGCGTACGCATTCGCGTCGGTGGCCAGGAGAATACGGGTGGCAACCATGGCTGAGAAGGTGCTGAAGGTTACGCAGATTCGCAGTGAGCTCGGTCACGTCGCACGCAACCGCGGCACGATCCGCGCGCTCGGCCTTGACCGTATCGGCCACAGCAATGTGCTGCCAGACAATCCGGCCGTGCGTGGGATGGTGCGACAGGTGAACTTCCTCGTAACCGTTGAAGAGCTCACAGGCGCAGCTGCAGTAGAGGGCTCGAAAGAGATCGCTGCAAAGGCGGCAAAGAAGGCTCCACGAGTCAAGAAGGTCGCGCGGGCAAAGGGCTCGAGCCGGCCGAAGAAGGTGAAGGTGGCAAAGTGAAGCTCCACGACTTGAAGCCAGCTCCTGGCTCGACAAAGAAGCGCATCCGCGCAGGTCGCGGTATTGCTGCTGGTCGCGGTAAGACTGCCGGCTACGGAACCAAGGGTCAGACCTCGCGGAGCGGTGGCAGCATCCCTGCCTGGTTCGAAGGTGGTCAGACACCAATTCATATTCGTATTCCGAAGCTTCGCGGCTTCACGAATATCTCCCGCGTGGAGGTTGCCGTCGTGAATGTTGGAAGCATCCAGGAGTGGATCGATGCTGGCCGCCTGAAGGGCGCCGCGCCACTCACCGTCAATGCCGACGTCCTCACCGCAGCAGGCTTGCTGAAGACACGCGGCAAGCCGCTCAAGGTGCTTGGATCTGGCCAGTTGACCGCAAAGGTGTTCGTGATGGCCGACTCCTACACGGCAAGCGCGAAGTCGAAGATTGAAGCGGCTGGTGGCACGGCCCAGGTCTATGAGACACCCGTGGTGCCAACGGCGCCCGTAAAGGGTTCGCCCGCAACGCCAGGGAAGCGCGCGCCGCGAAGCAAGCCGGCGGCGAAGGCCGAGGCGCAGGAGTCCTAAGCCTGTAGGCTTATAACGAGCGAACTACCGAGCAGAGAGCGGAGGAGCAACGGTGATCGAGACCCTTCTGAATGCGGTACGAGCGCCAGAGATTCGGCGCAAGCTCCTTTTCGTTGCCGCGATGCTCATCTTCTTCCGCCTCTTGAGCCACGTCCCGGTGCCTGGCGCCGACCCAGCACAGCTCGCCTCATTCTTCAAGGACAATGCGCTCTTCGGCCTCCTCGACCTCTTCTCAGGCGGTGGGCTCGCTCGCTTTAGCGTTGTCGGCCTCGGCCTTAACCCGTACATCAACGCCTCGATCATCATGCAGCTCATGAGCGGCGTGATTCCACGCCTGATCGAGTTGAGCCGTGAAGGGGAGTACGGTCGCAACAAGATCAACCAGTACACCCGCTACCTCACCGTCCCGCTCGCAGCACTGCAGAGCTACGCCTTCTTGGCACTGCTCAACAGCCAGAACGTACTGAAGACGCGGTTCGATCTTGCAAACCCCGAGACACTGGTGCAGATCGTCATTCTCACGACTGGGTCACTGCTCCTCATGTGGATCGGCGAACTGGTCACGGAGCGGGGGATTGGCAATGGGATCAGCTTCATCATCTTCGCCGGCATCATCGGCCGCGTGCCAGGTGCCATTCAAGAGTTTTTCAACGCCCCTGACCTTGCTGTCTTGCTCGCCTTCGCCGTTGTTGGTGCGGCTGCCGTCGCAGCGATCATCTACATCACCGAGGGGCAGCGCCGAGTTCCCGTGGAGTATGCAAGCCGAGTCCGCGGCAATCGTGTCTACCAGGGCGGCAGGACCTTCCTGCCCCTCAAGGTGAACCAGGCTGGCGTTATTCCGATCATCTTCTCGATGAGCATCCTCTTGTTCCCGGCGCAGATTGCTGGGTATTTCACCGCATCCGAAGTGACCTGGGTCGCAGCGGGCTCACAGTGGATCGTCGATACCCTTGGCCCACAGAATGAAATCGTCTATCTCCCGCTCTACTTCTTGCTCACCGTTGCCTTCACCTACTTCTATACGGCGTTTACCTTCAAGGCGGATGAGACCGCAGACCAGCTGCGAAAGAACGGCGGCTACGTCCCCGGCATTCGACCAGGCAAGCCGACCGAGGAGTATCTCGGAAAGATCGTGACGCGCATCACCCTGCTCGGCTCACTCTTCCTTGGCCTTGTCGCAGTCTCGCCGTACGCACTCGGTGCGCTCTTCGGTGATCTCGGCGGCCTCGGCGTGAGCCTTGGTGGAACGGGACTCTTGATCGCCGTCTCGGTTGTTGTCGAAACGATGAAGCAGCTTGAAGCGCAGATGCTCATGCGCAACTACGAGGGATTTATCAAGTGATTCTCATCCTTCTCGGCGCCCCAGGCGCAGGGAAGGGGACACAGGCGGAGGCACTCGCCACCGCCACTGGCGCAGCGCACATTGCGACGGGTGACCTCTTCCGTGCAGAAATTGCCGCAGGTAGCGCACTCGGGCTTGAGGCCAAGTCGTTTATCGATGCAGGCAAGCTCGTGCCCGACGCTGTGACAATCGGCATGATCTCGTCGCGCTTGGCAGAGCCGGATGCGCGCAATCGAGTCATCCTCGATGGGTTCCCGCGCAATGTTGCACAGGCAGAGGCACTCGACGCCGCCCTTGCGCACTCTGCGCGGAACGCAACGGCAATCCTCCTTGAAGTTGACCGCGACGCGCTCGTGGCACGCATCAGCGGTCGCCGAATCTGCAGCGGATGTGGTCGCTCGTACCACCTCACAAAGAATCCACCGAAGCACGAAGGCACCTGCGACACGTGCGCTGGTGCGCTGACGATGCGGAGTGACGACGCCCCCGAGACAGTCGCAGCCCGGATGACCAATCAACTCGCAGCACTTGATGACGTGATCGCGTTCTACCGTGCGAGCAGCCGCCTGCAGGTGGTTGACGGAGAGGGTGAGATTGGCGAGGTTGGCGTACGTCTTGCACGCGCAGCGGCGGCGGTCGGACTGCACGAATGAGCACAATCACACGGAAGAGTCCAGACGAGATCGAGGCCATGGCGCGTGCCGGAAGGGTCGTCGCTGAGGTCCTGGAGCTGGTTCGCGAGCTCGCGCGCCCAGGGGCGAGCACAGCAGAACTCGACGCCAAGGCCGAGGCACATATCAAGGCTGCGGGGGCGACCTCGAATTTCAAGGGGTATCACGGCTTCCCTGGTGTTGTCTGCCTCTCGCTTGACCATGAGGTGGTGCACGGGATTCCTGGTGACCGCGAAATCAGAGACGGGATGCTCGTCTCCGTGGACGCCGGCGCGATCTGGGATGGCTGGCATGCGGATGCTGCGCGCAGCTTCTACGTCGGGAGCGCGCCAGAGCCAGTTGCCCGACTCATTGCGGTCACCGCAGCGGCACTCGATGCGGGGATCGCCGCTGCTCGTCCTGGCGCAACGATCGAGGAGGTCTCCGGGGCTATTGAGGACGTCGCCAGCGCAGCGGGCTTCGGGATTGTGCGCCCCTTTGTCGGGCATGGCATTGGGCGTGCCATGCACGAGTCCCCGCAGGTTCCCAACTATCGGACCGGCCGCAAGAGCCTCACCCTCGCGCCAGGGCATTGCCTCGCGATCGAGCCAATGCTGACGATGGGGAGCCCAGAGGTGCGGGTGGAGGACGATGAGTGGACAGTTGTAACAATTGATGGCTCTCTGGCGGCCCATTTTGAGGATTCCATCGCCGTTGGGGAGGGTGCACCGCGGCTCCTGACGCGAGCGTGAACGGGTGGCTTTGCGGCTCCCGCCCCCCTCTGCTATTCTCTCCCTTCGCGCCATCGCGGTTTCCGCGAGTCGTTATCTCGGCACGCCGAGGTCTATAAGAGTCTGATCGGGGGGTTGTTGGCGAAGAAAGATTCGATCGAGGTCGAGGGGACTGTCGTAGAGCCGCTGCCGAACACATCGTTCGTCATCGAACTTGAGAACGGTCACCGGATCCGCGCCTACATCAGTGGAAAGCTTCGGACGAATTTCATCCGAATCCTTCCTGGTGACAAGGTGAAGGTCGAACTCTCGCCATACGATCTGACCCAGGGTCGGATCACATACCGGCTGAAGTAGGAGAGCTTGTGAAGGTTTCGGCATCTGTAAAGGTTCGTTGCGACAAGTGCCTCGTGATTAAGCGGCACGGCCGCGTCATGGTCATTTGCGAGAACCCAAAGCACAAGCAGCGGCAGGGATAGACGATGGCTCGTATTGCAGGCGTTGATATTCCCCGCGAGAAGCGCGTTGAAATTGCGCTGACCTACATCTTCGGCGTTGGCCTCACTTCGAGCCAGAAGATCCTTAAGCAGGCATCCATCAGCCCAGATACGCGCGTGCGCGACCTAACCGAGGATCAGATCAACCGACTCCGCGAGCTCGTTGATAAGGATCGCAAGGTTGAGGGTGATCTTCGCCGCGAGATCGCAATGAACATCAAGCGACTGATTGAGGTTGGAACCTACCGTGGCAGTCGCCACCGAAAGAACCTCCCGTCACGCGGCCAGCGAACGAAGACCAACGCACGCGCACGCCGCGGGGCACGAAAGACCGTCGCCGGCAAGAAGATCGAGAAGAAGTAGGAGCACATGGCAGAACAAGCAAAGCGCCCAACGAAGAACCGACGCCGCGAGCGTAAGAACGTGCCCGTCGGGCACGCGCACATCGCCGCGTCGTTCAACAACACCCTGATCTCGATCACCGACACGACTGGCGCCGTGCTCTCATGGGGCTCAGGCGGCGTCGCCGGGTTCAAGGGATCGCGCAAGAGCACGCCGTACGCAGCATCGCTCGGCGCAGAGGCCGCAGCCCGCAAGGCAATGGAGCATGGCCTTCGTTCTGTTGAAGTCTTCGTCAAGGGTCCAGGCGCAGGTCGCGAGCAGGCGATCCGTGGCCTGCAGACCGCCGGGCTCGACATCACCGCCATCACCGATGTGACGCCGCTGCCACACAATGGCTGCCGTCCACCGAAGAAGCGCCGGACATAGGAGGGCACCATGGGTCGTGATACTGGTCCTACCTGTCGTCTCTGCCGCCGCGAGGGGGCGAAGCTCTTCCTTAAGGGCGCGCGGTGCTATACGAAGAAGTGCTCGTTTGAGCGACGACCAACCCCACCAGGAATGCATGCAGTGCGACGCCGCAAGGTTGGCGACTATGGCCTTCAGCTTCGCGAGAAGCAGAAGATGCGCCGTGTCTATCGCATTGGCGAGGCACAATTCCGCCGCCTCTTCGAAGAGGCCGAGCGTGGGACAGACGTCACCGGCGAGCACCTCCTGCGCCTGCTCGAACTGCGCTTCGACAACGTGGTCTACCGACTCGGCTTCGCCGCCTCGCGCGACCAGGCGCGCCAGTACATCACGCATGGACACTTCGCCATCAACGGCGCAGCCGTCAACATCCCGTCCTACGGTCTCAAGCCTGGCGATGTGATCTCCGTGCGCGATGGGCGCGCTGAGCTCACGCCGTTCAAGGAGGCCGGCGAGGCGCTTAAGGCGGCAAACATCCCAGAATGGCTACGGGCAGACGCGGTAAAGGTGCAGGGCCACATTGTGGCTGCGCCGCGCCGAGATCAGATGCCTGGTGATTTCAACGAGCAACTCGTCGTCGAGTATTACTCGCGGTAAGAGAGGAGAGCAGCATGGACGCACTCACGACTCGCATCGCTCCGCTCGAGGAGCTCGGTTCATATGGGAAGTACGAGGCAGGACCCTTCGCACCTGGATATGGCGTAACGCTCGGCAACGCCCTGCGACGCGTACTCCTGGGCTCGCTTGAGGGCGCAGCGGTCACCGCAGTGCAGATCACGGGTGTCCAGCAGGAGTTCTCTGCACTCCCCGGGTCACGCGAAGATGTCGTGCAGATCCTCCTCAACGTCAAGAAGATCCGACTCCGCAGCTTTGCAACCGGCCGCGTTGAGCTCACCCTCAACAAGAAGGGTGCAGGCCCTGTCACCGCAGGCGACATCACGCCGAATGGGCAGGTTGAGATCGTCAACCCAGAGCAGGTGCTCCTCACCCTTGACTCCGATAAGGCATCCATCGAGATGTTCCTTGTCGTTGAGAAGGGCGTCGGCTACGTCTCCTCAGACCGGCTTGAGGCCGACCCTGAGGGCGAGGTTCGCCCGCGTGGCGTTATGGCCGTCGATGCGATCTTCACGCCCGTGCGCAAGGTGAACTTCACGGTCGAGAACACACGTGTCGGACAGGACGTAGATCGCGAGAAGTTGATCCTCGAAGTAGAGACGGACGGAACGATCACGCCAGAGGCTGCCGTTCGGCAGGCCGCGGCGATCCTCGTTGGTCAGTTCTCTGCCTTCTCAGGCCTTGGCGAGGCCCCTGCAGCCGCTCCGGCCGCAGCAGCGGGTGGCAACCTGCTCGATATGAGCATTGAAGATCTCGACCTGCCAATGCGCGCCTACAACGCGCTGAAGCGAGCCGGCATCCTCAAGGTTGGCCAGCTCCTCTTGATGATGCACAAGGACGAGATCGAGCTGCTCAAGCTTCGAAACTTTGGACAGAAGAGCCTCACCGAGGTTCGTGCCAAGCTCGTTGAGCGCGGCTTCGATGTTCCAGAGAGCACGATCTCCCCTGATGCGATCTTTGAAGACGAAGACGATGAAGATGGCGATGATGACCTCAGCGCCGGAGAGAAGGCGTAATGACCTCGCACGCGATCGGCGGACGAAAGCTTTCACGAAAGCAAGGGCCACGCCTTGCTCTCTATAAGAACATGATCGTTTCTGTCCTCCGCTACGAGCGCGTGCAGACAACCGAGGCGAAGGCGAAAGAGATTCGCCCGCAGGTTGAGCGCATCATCACCCTGGCAAAGAAGGGCGACCTTGCAGCGCGCCGCGCCGTGATCGCCGCCCTCCCAGACGAGCCACTCGTGGTTGAGAAGCTCTTTGATGAGATCGTTCCAAAATATGCGTCGCGCACCTCTGGCTACTGCCGTATCACGAAGATCGGCGTTCGACAGGGAGACTCAGCGCCGATGGTTCAACTCGAGCTGGTCTAGGAGGAATCATGAATACAAAAACCTGGACGCCACGAGCTGCTGAGATCACCCGTGACTGGTACGTGATTGATGCTGAGGGACAGACACTCGGCCGCCTCGCAACAAAGATCTCGTCGCTCTTGCTGGGCAAGGCGAAGCCGACCTTTACAGACCACCTCGACTCCGGCGACTTTGTGGTGGTCGTCAACGCGGCGAAGATCATCGTGACCAGTGACCGACTCTTGACGAAGAAGTATCACTCGCACTCTGGCCACCCAGGTGGCTATAAGGCCGAGACGTTGGGCGACCTCAACGCGCGCAAGCCAACTGAGGCAATCCGTCGCGCCGTGAAGGGGATGCTGCCGAAGACGAAGCTTGCAGCCGCGCAGATCCGCAAGCTGAAGGTCTACGCTGGACCAGAACACCCACACGCACCACAGCAGCCGAAGGTAATCGCATGAGCCCGAAGGAGAAGAGCGTGACTGCAGCCCTGCCGTACTACCAAGGGACTGGACGACGTAAGACTTCGGTTGCGCGCGTTCGCCTCGTTGCAGGTGAGGGCCAGATCGTCATTAACGGCCGGACCTATCAGGAGCACTTCGGTGGCGCGATCCCGCAGGCCGAAGTCTTTGCTCCATACAAGGTGACCGGGACCGAGGGTCGCTTTAACGCGATGGTGAAGGTGCAGGGTGGTGGCATCTCTGGTCAAGCCGGAGCAATTCGCCATGGAATTTCGCGCGCCCTACTCTCTGCAGACCCAGAGGCATATCGACTCCCACTCCGCCAGGCTGGCTTCCTCACGCGCGACCCGCGCGCCAAGGAGCGCAAGAAGTACGGCCTCGTTCGCGCCCGCAAGGCGAAGCAGTTCACGAAGCGCTGACCAGGCGCCGTCAACCGCGATGACCGCGGCTCGCTTCGGCACCGACGGGATCCGCGGAGTAGTTGGCTCTTCACTCACCGAGGCCGATGCGGCGAATCTTGGTCGCGCACTCGCGCAACGTTTTCCAGACGCACACGTCCTCGTCGGACGTGACACGCGCCCGAGTGGTCCTGCGCTGAGCGCAGCGCTCGTTCGCGCGCTTCGTAGTGGTGGCGCATCTGTCATTGATCTCGGCGTGCTCCCTACACCTGGGCTCGCGTTTCTTGTCTCGCGGGAGCCGAACATCACCCTCGGCGTTGTGGTGACTGCATCGCACAACCCAGTCGAATACAACGGGCTGAAGGTGATCTCGCGCGATGGACGCAAGATTGCAGACGCGATTGAGCGCGAGACTGAGGTGCTCATGGAGTCGAGCAACGCAGCGGCAAGCGAGAGCGCGGCGGCAGAGGCTCCAGCTGATCACGACGCACGCGCTGCGCTACTGCGGGGACACTACGTTGAGCACTTGCGTGAAGTTGCCGAGAGGGAGGTCCCAGGCTCAGGTGCTGCACCCCTCACGATCCTTGTGGATGCTGCACACGGCGCTGGCTCTTCTTATGTACTAGATGCACTTGCAGCCACCGGCGCGATTGTCGCGCCACTGAGCACGAGCGTTGGCGTGATTAATGATGCTGTCGGCGCAACAAGCCCTGGCGCCCTTGCAGCTGCCGTACGTGAACGAGGCGCTGACGCTGGGATTGCGCTCGATGGAGATGCCGACCGTTGTGTCGCAGTTGATGAGCGCGGCCAGCCAGTCGACGGTGACGTCTTGATTGCCCTGCTTGCACTCGACCGCCACGAGCGGAGGCTTGCCGGTGCAGATCGTGTCGTGGCGACTGTGCTCACGAATACAGCGATTGAGCGCCGCCTCACCGCTGCGGGGATCGCGCTTGAACGAACGCAGGTCGGCGATCGACATGTCGCAGAGGAGCTTCGCCGCTCCGGTGCAGGCTTCGGCGGTGAGAAGAGCGGGCACCTCCTCTTCCCCGAGCACTCGCCAACCGGAGACGGAATCATCAGCGCGATCCATCTCGTTGGACTCCTTGTGCGCTCACAGCAGCCGCTCTCAGTCCTTGTGCAGGCGTTGCCACTCGATCCGCAGGTGCAGTCGTCTGTGGCTGTTGGGCAGAGCGGGGCCCAGGGCATCCTGGAAAATCCCGCATTCATCGCACTCGTGCAGGAGCAGGCACTGCTCCTGTCGGCAGTGGGCGGACGCCTCGTGGTGCGCGCATCAGGAACCGAGCCACTCCTGCGGATTATGGGTGAGGCGCCTGACGCCGCGATCGTGCAGCAGGTGGTGGATCGCGTGGCGGCCCTCGCCTCCCGCCTCGTGCACGAGGGGTAGACTACCTGCATGTGCGGAATTGTCGGCTACGTCGGACCTCGCGATGTGCGGAGCCTTCTCATCGGCGGCCTGCGTCTCCTTGAGTACCGCGGCTACGACTCTGCCGGAATCGCCCTCGCGTGTGCAACCGAGTTGCGCCACACCAAACGCGCAGGACGCCTTGCCAACCTCGAGACCGCACTCGCAGCCGTACCTGCAAGCGAGACTCCAGAAGCCGCTGGCATGGCGCATACCCGCTGGGCGACCCATGGTGCGCCAACCGACACGAATGCCCACCCGCATTTTGACGAGGCAGGCGCCATCGCCGTGATCCACAACGGGATCATCGAGAACCACGCCGAACTTCGAATCGCCCTGGAGGCTCGCGGCCATCGCTTTAACACCGAGGTAGACACCGAGGTGATCGCCCATCTCATTGAAGAGTCGTACCAGGGCGACCTGCGTGAGGCGTTCGAAAAAAGCGTCGGACAGCTGAAAGGGCAGTGGGCGCTGCTTGCCATGCACCGTGACGAGCCAGGCCGAATCGTTGCTGCGCGACGCGAGGCGCCTCTTGCCGTTGGGCTCGGGAAGGGCGAGCAGTTCATCGCCTCCGATCCGGTTGCCATCCTTGAGTACACGAATCAGATCGTATTCCTCCGCGACGGCGACCTTGTCGATGTCAAGGTTGACGGCATCACGTTTTACGATGCGTTCGGCGCGGTCTTCTCGCCTCGACCGGAGACCCTCACTTGGAGTCCGGAGACGGCCCAGAAAGACGGATACGCGCACTTCTTCCGCAAAGAGATCGACGAGCAGCCTCGCACCCTGAAGGCCGCACTTGCCGGTCGCGTGAGCGGTACGACCATTCGTCTTCCGGAACTAGATACGGCTGGCATTGATGTTGCTAACTTGCGGACAGTTGAGTTCATTGCGTGCGGCTCGGCATACTACGCTACGCTCGCGGCTGCAGCACTTGCAGAGAGCCTACTTGGCATCCCAGTGCGTTGCACCGTGGCAAGCGAGTTCCGTTATGCTCCGCCGCGACTCGATGCGAGGACGCTTGTTATCGCGATCTCTCAATCTGGCGAGACGGCCGACACGCTTGGCGCAGTTCGCGCGGCACGGGCCGCAGGCGCGATTGTCCTCGGCATTGTTAATGCAGCCGGTTCGACACTGACGCGTGAAGCAACCGTCAGTGTGATGTTGCAGGCAGGGCCAGAGATCTCCGTTGCGGCAACAAAGAGCTACACCTCGCAGGCGCTGGTTGCAGAAGTTGTTGCGCTCGACCTCGCGCGCCTGGCAGGCAGACTCGATCCCACTACCGAGGCTGAGTGGGCACGTGATCTTGCAAACGTTCCTGAACTCGCCACCGCAGCACTTGCAGCAAGCGAGTCGATTCCAGCGATTGCGGCCAAATACCACGGGAGCACGGGCTATACCTTCATTAGCCGCGGCCCGGGCAGCGCCACCGCGCTCGAGGGCGCACTAAAACTGAAAGAGCTCTCGTACCTTCATGCCGAGGCGTATCCAGCTGGCGAGTTGAAGCATGGCCCGATCAGCCTCCTTGGCCCAACGCACCCGGTCGTCGCAATCCTCCTCGAGGGGCCGACCCGCACCAAGTTGGAGAGCAACATCATGGAGAGCCGTGCCCGTTCGGCACCGATCCTTGCTATTGCCACCGAAGGGATCGATACAAGATCGCTTGCCGATGACGTGGTCGTTATTCCAGCCGCTCGGCAGGAGATCGCCTCACTGATTGCGGCGATCCCGCTCCAGCGCTTCGCGTATGAGATGGCACTCCTGGAGGGCGCAGATATCGACCAGCCAAAGAACTTGGCAAAATCGGTCACGGTGGAGTAGGCATGCCCGCTGTCGCGCCGCGTGAGATTCCCGAGCTCGGTATCGACATCATTCGCGTTGACCGCATCGCGCGCGTACTAACAAAGTACGGTGCGCGCTTCGAAGAGCGGATCTTCACACCTGCAGAGCGCGAGTACGTGCGTAGCCGCGCAGAGACCGCCGCGGGGCGCTGGGCGGCGAAAGAGGCGGTCTCCAAGGTTCTCGGGCTCGGCGTTCGCGGGATCGGCTGGCGCGAGATTGAGATCGAGCGACTTCCGACAGGGCAGCCGGCCGTCCTCTTGCACGAGAAGGCGGCGGCGCGTGCAGATCGCTTAGGGATCGCCTCAATTGCGGTCTCCATCACCCACGAACGAGATTTTGCCGTTGCCGTTGCATATGCGGTCCGTACGACCGGTGGGCGGTATATCTTTCCGCCCGACATCGAAGAAGATCTTGATGCACGCGAGCGTGCCATTCGCGCACGGATCGCGGAGCTCCGCGCACTCTACGAAGAGAGCCGACGCCTCGCAGACGTGATGGAGCGTGGGGCATGAGCGGCATCCCTGAAGGGCTTCGTGCTGCTGGCCTCCCTGCACTCCCGCGAGAGGCGTGGGTAGAGGTATCGCTCGATGCCGTCGAGGCAAACGTACGTAGCCTGGCAGCTCGTCTCCCTGCAGGAGGGCACCTCGATGTCGTACTCAAGGCGAACGGGTATGGACTCGGCTCGGTGGAGCTGGCAAAGGCATCGCTTGCTGCTGGCGCACGGGCCATCCTTGTAGCAACCGTTGATGAGGCGCTAGAGCTTCGAGCGGCCGGCATCACTGCGCCCGTACGTGTGCTCTGGCGCACGCCGCCTGCATACCTTGCTGCTGCCGCCCTGGCGAAGATTGGTGTTGCTGCCACTTCACCAGCCGTCGTAGAGGAGCTGCTCGCCGTCGACCTTCGCGGAGCGCCACCACTCGAGGTTGACGTGGAGGTGGACACGGGGCTCGGACGCGACGGCATCCTTCCTGGCGAACTTGCTGCACAGGTGGGTCGCCTTGCTGCCGACCCAGTGCGATTCACGTTGCGGAGCGTCTGGAGCCATCTAGCCAACGCGGAAGATACTGTTCGCTCGCGCGCGCAACAGGCGCAGCTCCTCGCATCTGCTGCAATCCTTCCCGGACTCGAGCATCACCTTGTCGCCTCAGGTGGCCTACTCACCGTGGGTGATACCGAGCGCGTTGCACGCATCGGCATCGCCCTGCTTGGCGTTGTCCCCAATGCGCTGCGTGGCACAGAGACCGCCGCATCCCTCGGACTCACAGGCGTCTATCGGCTCGTCGCTCGCCCGGTTCGCATCGCAATCCTGCCAGCCGGTCACGGTGTGGGGTACGGCCCAGCGTTTACGGCCCAGCGCCCCTCGCGCATCGCCACCCTGCCAATGGGCTACGCGGATGGGATCTCATATCACGATAAGGAGAAGGCAACCGTCCTGGTGCGAGGCGTCGCCCTCCCTGTGGTTGGCACCATTGCGATGGATTCAATTACCGTGGACACAACAGACCACCCGGCGACCGATCTGAGCGAGCGCGACGATTTCGTGTTCATTGGCCAATCTGGCGACAAAGAGATTCAACCAGTAGATGTTGCCAAGCGCCGCGGCACGATTACGAATGAGATCTCCACAAGCTTCTCTTCGCGCCTCTCTCGGGTGTACACGCGGAAGGGAGCGCCGGTCGCGATCCGCTCGCTTCGCGGAGCCGAGAGCGCGCAGTTGTGAGCGCGCACTGGGTCCTCCTGCTTGACCCTGGCACGAGCACACTCGCTGGGGCCGCGCTGAGCGAGCGCGGCGACGGTGTTGAGCTTGCCGCGGGTATTGTTGTGCCAGCAGGGAGTGATGAGCTCTCGTTGATTGAGACGCTGCGACTTGTTTCGCGAGAGCGTGGAACAAAGCTCGAAGATGCGCCACGCCTTGTGTTGCGCGGTGGGGCCGAGAATCTCCCTCGGGCGGTTATTCGACTCGCTGCCGCACTCGGGATGCATGTCCGTCTGCTAGATGTCGGTGCCACTGCTGCACGCCTGATTGATGCCGCTCCAGATGGGCGCGTCGATACGCTCGATCTTCCAGCTGGAGCACTCTCACCGCGCGAGAGTACAGAGCGCCGGCGTCGCTGTGACGCGGCGCTAAGCCTCCTGCCCGAAATCTCTCGCGCCGAGATTTCTGACCGACTCGGCGATATCTCCGATGGCGGCGGCCGTGGCAGAGATGCGTTGGGTGATCAGATTCGTATCGCCGCACTCAACGATGCTGTACGTCGCGTCGGCGAAGAGCTGCGCGGACGGCCGCGTCCCGCTGGAGGGATCCTGCTCGTGGGGGGCAGCATTGCCGCAGCAGTACGCCGAAAGCTGATCCCGCTCACAGCACTCGCACCTGTTGCGGGGGTCGGGCTTACGCACATCCACCTTGAACCTCTCGGAGTGATCAGTGCGATTGGTGATCCTGCGCTTGCCGATGCAGATGCAGGGGCAGTGGCGCGTTCTGCTGGCTTCCCGCTTCTAGAGTTTGCTGGAGACCTCCTCTGCATCGAAGAGGGGAGCGACGAGCTTGTCGTTGATGTCAATGCTGAGTCAGAGGCGAGTGACGACGGAACAGCACTGGCGATTTCACCAGCGCCTGGATCTCGGACGCAGGTGCATGTCGCTCGTGGCGAGTACACACTCACCGCTGACCTTGCTGGCGGGAGTGCCGGCGCAGCTGTGGCTGTTGGCTGGCCAGCGCTGACGCGTCTACCAGCGCTACACGAGAGCGCGGCAGATCGTAGCACCGCGGTGGTTGACGCTCCGCACCGACTCTTACACAAGGCGGCAAAAGATCAACAGCGCATGACGGCGCGTGCACTCCTTGGCGATTCTGTGCGCGGCCAGGTTGTCGTTTCGCCGGGCGATCCAGACAGCCGCGGGTGGGAGGCGGCCCGTTCGGCTGGCATCCTCGCAGTTGAGTCGGCATCCCCTGAGACGGTCTTACGTGCACGTGCTGTCGGCGTTCGCGGCGTCATCGTGCGCTCGCTCAGTGACGCAGAGCGCGAGGCGCTTGACGCCTCACTCGCGCGCCGCGTTGCAGCCGCCGTGGCAACCGACCCCTTTGGCCTATTGATTTTGGAGGGGCGCCACTCACAGCGCGCCCAAGGGCGCATCGCCGAGCTCGATGGGTGCGATGTGACCCTTTGTGCGGAGCCACCCGAGCTGCAGATTCACGACGGTGGAGATCGGCGGTGGGCGGCAGCACGTTCAAGCGGCGGGGACACGATCGTGACTGGCGGCGAGTACGAGGGTGAAACGGGCGAGTGGGAGGGGATCTCCGTTACTGCTCCCGATGACCCGCGCGGCATCGTGGTGATCGACGGCTCGCCACGTGCGATTCCGCTGGCTGATCTCCAGCGCCGCTCTGCGTGAACCACTACAGCGTCACGCTCCAAGGCCTTGATAAGACGGCTGCACTCGGTGCAGTTATTGCGGAGCACCTGCGTCCAGGCGATCGGGTGCTTCTCCATGGAGAGATGGGTGCTGGGAAGACCACGTTGGCGAGGTCGATCGGCGCTGCGCTTCAGGCGGCTCCACCACTCTCATCACCAACATTCATCCTACTTTCTGAGCACAGCGGACGGCTGCCAATCTGGCATCTTGATGCGTACCGCCTTGGGCCAGGGGCAGACCCGAATGCAAGTGGCCTTCTCGACGAGCGGCAGCTACTCGGTGTGACGCTGATCGAGTGGCCGGAATATTTCGGGATCACCGCCAGCGGCCTTCTTGGAGCGAGCGATCTCCATCTCACGATCACTGGAAGTGACGAGGGAGTTCGCTCAGTTGATCTACGTACGGGTGATGCAGAACGGTTAGCCGCAATTGCAGCGCAGTGGCAGGCACAGCACGTAGGGGCTACTGAGCGATGAGCGGCGCAGGGCTTCTTCTCATTGACGGATCGCTGGGTGAGCTCCTCGTGGCGCGCGCCGAGCTGGTCAGCGGGAGCGTTACGAACGTGCGGTGCTCATCAGTGTTGACGCAACAGAGTGGGGCGCTCCCGGCCGTTGCCGAACTCTTCCCTGGTGCGGGCGGGCGAAGTGAGATCGCTGGAGTCGTTGTCGGCTGTGGCCCTGGTAGCTACACGGGGCTCCGTAGTGCTGCCGGAAGTGCTCTTGGTATCGCTCGTGCCTGCCGTGTCCCACTCATCGGCATCGGCTCTGCAGAGGCACTCCGCACGGCAAGCAGTTCGCCGCTCTCACTCCCTATCGGTGCGCGCGAGTCGCTCGCTGTCGATGCCCAGGGCGTGCGCATCGTTCCCGCCGCTGATGCACCACCACGCGCAGTGCTGAGTGAGATCGGTCTGAGCCTTGCCGAAGCGATGTTTCGTCTTGCTACGCCTGCGCTCTGCGAGGCGCTTGTGCACCCTGAGCGGGGAGAGGTGCATGCGACTCCTCCGCTCCTCTACCCAGCGCCACCACGCGGGATCAAACCACCCCAGGGGGGCGCATGAAGATGCAGATTGATCCACTCGTGATCGCCGACCTGCCAGAGGTAGAGCGCATTGAGGCACTCAGTTTTCCAACGCCCTGGCCAGTGAGCGCGTACGAAGCAGAACTGCTTGAGAACCAGCTGGCACGCTACATTGCCGTACGGGCGGATGGCGAACTTGTTGGATTCGCGGGGATCTGGCTGATGGTCGACGAGGCACACGTTTCAACGATCGCCGTCGACCCTCGGTTCCGTGGTCGTGGCGTCGGCACGCGTCTCCTCTTGGGCCTCCTCGACCTTGCTCGTGCTGGTGGCGCTGCCGTCGCAACGCTCGATGTACGGCCGACCAACCACGATGCCATCCGACTCTACGATCGTGCAGGATTTAAAGAGGTTGGCAGGCGTGTCCGCTATTACGAAGACACCGGCGAAGATGCGCTCATCATGACGACGGGACCGCTCGATGCAAAGCAGCAGGCTGAATATGAATCGATCTTGCGGAACGCGAGCGGAGAACAGAGCGAGGGTGCGCAATGAGCGGCACTGCGCCAGAGTACATTTTGGCAGTCGAGTCGAGCTGTGATGAGTCTGCCGTTGCGCTGGTGCAGAACGGCCGCGAGGTGATCGCCGAACGTGTCGCGAGCCAGACAGCACTCCATGCGACAGCAGGGGGTGTCATCCCAGAGGCGGCTGCGCGGGCCCATCACGAGCAACTCCCGCACCTACTGGACGAGGTCCTTGACGAAGCTGAAAAGGCAGGGGTCCGCGAGAAGATCAGCGGGGTTGCAGTCACGGCGGGGCCCGGCTTGATCGGCTCGCTCATTGTCGGCACCGGTCTCGCCTCCGCGTGGGCCTGGGGTCGCGGTTTGCCGCTGATTGCGACAAGCCACCTCGAGGGTCACTTCCGCGCCGCTTGGCTCACGCGGAGCGGAGTTGGCGGTGGCGGGCGCCTCCCTGCAGTGGCGCTCATCGTCTCAGGGGGTCATACGCTCCTTGCAAGCATCTCTGCCTCGGGCGAGCAGAAGCTCCTCGGTACGACGATCGACGATGCGGCGGGGGAGGCCTTCGACAAGATCGCGCGCCTTCTCGGGCTCCCATACCCAGGCGGGGCCGCCCTCTCTGCCCTCGCGGCGGGCGAGAAGCCCGGCGGAGCACGATTGGCACTGCCCATCGCGCAGACACGTGGCAGCCTCGACTTCTCGTTCAGTGGCGTGAAGACGGCTGCGGCACGCCTCGCGCTTGAGGCGATCGGCGTCGATCCAAGTGCGCCTGGCCGCGCAGCCGCACTGCAACGGCAACTGGAAGAGCGCCCCGTGCCTCCAGAGGCCCGCGTGCGCATTGCCGCCGCCGCCGAGCGGGCGATCGTTGCGGCGCTTGCTGCTCGCGTGCGCACCGCCCTAGAAGCCCACCCCGGGGCGATGCTCATCGTTGGTGGCGGTGTGGCGGCGAACGGGCCACTACGCGCAGCGCTCACAGAGGTAGCAACTGCTGCGCAGCGCGAGATTGCCATCCCACCGATTCACTGGTGCACAGACAATGCAGCAATGATAGGAGCCGCAGCACACGCAGCGGTTCGCGAGGGTCGCGCCGATCTGCTCGACCCCGCGAAAGGGATTCGCCCAGCTGCCTCTTGGACGTTCGGGAGCATCGCTCCATCATGAAGCGTGCCATGCCACGTACCCCAAAATTGCAGCGCGTCGACGGGCACACGGCGAAACGGCGACTCAGCCAGAGCTTCTTGCGCGACCTCGACGCGCTTGATGCGATTGTTGCTGCAGGCGAGGTGGAGCAGGGTGATACGGTGCTCGAGATCGGTCCGGGGCTGGGGGCCCTCACCGCCGTGCTCCTTACGCATGGGTTCCGTGTCGTTGCCGTAGAGCTTGATGATGAGCTGATCCCCCGACTCAAGGACCGTTTTGCCGGTGAGTTGGAAGATGGATCGCTCACGCTCATTCACGGCGATGCGTTGCAGATTGACCTTGATTCGCTCGTGTCACCTGATGCACCGTGGCGCGTCATTGCCAATATTCCGTATCACGTCACAAGCCCGTTGCTCCATCGCCTCCTCCTTGCAGAGCATCCAGCAACAAAGATCGTCTTACTCGTCCAGCTTGAGGTTGCCGAGCGCGTGGCTGCAGATGTCGGCGACTGGTCGTATCTGACTGCATTCGTTCAGGCACGCTGTCGTGCGCGCATCCTTCGGCGCGTGTCCCGCGAAGCATTTGAGCCGGTTCCTGCCGTTGACTCGGCAATCCTCGTACTCGATACACGTACGGGAGACGACGGATTTGCACTGAGCGCTGAGGATGAGGCGCGCCTCTGGCGCCTCGTGCAGGCAGGCTTCCGAGAACGGCGCAAGAAACTCCGGAACGCCCTCCCGCACGCGCTTCCCATTAGCCAGGCGCGCATTGTTGCGGCGCTGGAACAGGTGGGGCTCGACCCCGACCTACGTGCCCAGGCGCTTGGCAGCAGAGACTGGGTGCAACTCCTCGGCGCACTGCCAGAAATTACCCCGCCTGAAGAGGCGCTTGAGACACGTCAGTATCGTACGCACGCTGAGCCTGCACCGCGGAGCAACTATCAGCGGCGGCATGAATCAGACGGCGGATGGATCGAGGTGGAGGCACCAGGAAAGATCAACCTCACGCTGGCGATTGTGGGAAGGCGGGCCGATGGCTATCACGACCTCCACTCGGTCGTAGCGCGCCTTGCAGATGGTGATCGGCTCTCACTACGTATCAATGCCGAGGCAGCGGCTGACGAACTGCATATTGCTGGAGATGTTATTGCCGTTGATGGCGAGAATCTCGTCCTCCGAGCGCTACGTCTCTTGCGTGCACATCTCGCCGTCCCCCCGCTCGACATTGTTCTCGAGAAGCGCCTCCCAATTGCTGCCGGTCTCGGGGGTGGTTCAAGCGACGCTGCAGCAGCCTTGCGCGGAGCGCTACGTCTGACGCGCCAGCAGATGCCAGAGGCAGCGCTTTACGAGATTGCTGCTGAGATCGGCTCAGACGTGCCCCTCTTCCTTGCGGGGGGCCTCGTCCTGATGGAGGGTCGCGGCGAGCGCGTCACGCAGTTGCCGGATCTCCGCGTGCCTGCGCCAGGGGTGCTGATCATCACGCCAGATCTTCCGCTCTATACGCCGGACGTGTTCGCCGCCTTTGCTGCGGGGCTCCGTGACCCTGCATGGGGGGCGGCGCAGGTGAGCTCGCGCCACCTTGCCGACGAGCTGCAGTCGGGGATGAGCGCTGCGCAGTTGCTCCAGCGGATGAGTGTGCTTGCTACGGCGAATGATCTGCTTGCACCAGCGCGAGCGGTTGCCCCCTGGTTGCGCCCCTTCGGCCATGAGCTGGGCCGCCTGCTCGGACGGGCGCCTGCGCTCTCCGGCTCTGGGCCAAGCCTCTTTCTCCTCTATCCTTCACGTGGTGAAGCGGACGAGGCTGGCGCCATTGTGCGCGAAGCACTTGCCCGTGGTGAGCTTCTTCTTCCAGAAGGGCACCTACCGCGCGTCATGGTCACAGCACTGATAGCAGAGGAGGCGCAATGAAGCGAGCGGTACGTGGTGATGGAATTGCTGCAGCGATCGGCCCCTATAGCCCTGCAATAGAGAGCAAGGACGCCGTCTACTGCTCGGGGCAACTCGGCATGGATCCGAGCACCGGCCTCCTGGCCGAGGGGGTGGCAGCCCAGGCAGCACAGGCGCTCGATAATCTCGGCGCGCTCCTGAGGGCTGCTGGCCTCTCCTACAACGATGTCGTGAAGACGACGATCTTCATGGTCGACCTCGCCGACTTCGCAACGGTCAACGAGATCTACGCACGCTATTTCGCTGAACCGTTCCCCGCACGCTCGACGATCCAGGTCGCCGCGCTCCCGAAGGGGGGTCTGGTCGAGATCGAGGCGATCGCCCAGAGGGTCAGTTAGACTCTCCCTAATGACACCTGCACAAGATCGACCCGCACGCCTTGCCGGCGTCACGGTCGTGGTTCTCGCGGCTGGCGCTGGCTCGCGGATGCACTCGGCACAGCCAAAGGTGCTCCATCCGCTGCTCGGCCGAACGATGGCGCTCTGGACCCTGGATGCCGCTCGCCTCGCAGGCGTTGCGTCGTCCGTCGTTGTGCTCTCGCCAGCAACCGAAGCACTGCGCGCCGAACTCCCCGCAGAGACGCTCGTAGCGGTTCAGGCAGAGCCGCGAGGAACGGGCGATGCCGTGCGAAATGCGCTTGCGGTTCTTCCACGTGGCGTGACCGAGCTGGTGATCGCCTGCGGCGACACGCCGCTACTCACTCCTGCCGACATTCTCGGTGTCATTGAGGCGCGCGCCGCCACGAATGGACCACTTGCACTTGCAGCATTTGTTGCGAACGATCCGACAGGCTACGGTCGCGTAGCGTGCAACGACGAGGGACAGGCGCTCAGCGTGGTTGAGGAGCGTGATGCAACAGAGGAGGAGCGCGAGCTCGACCTCGTGAATGCTGGCCTCTACGCGGTCGATCGAGCTTGGCTAGACCAGCAGATCACGGCACTCGCCCCCTCTGCGGCAAGCGGAGAGATCTATCTCACCGACCTTGTTGCCGCCGCAGCACGTGCCGGCACGCCCGCTGGCCTCTACGTTGGTGACGCGAGCGAGCTTGAGGGGGTGAACGATCGACGCCAGTTCGCCGACGCAGCTGCCGGCTTGCGCGAGCGCATCAATGACGCGCATATGGCAGCTGGAGTTCTGATCCTTGATCCGACGACTGCGTGGATTGAGCCCTCCGTCACGATCGCGCCCGACGCGGTCATTGAGCCCGGCGTTGCACTCTCTGGCACAACAACGATTGGTGCACGGAGCCGGATCGGCTCGCACTCGAGCATCGTCGATAGTTTGATCGGCGCGGACTGCGTAATCACGGCAAGCACGGTCGAGGGATCAACGTTGCATGATGCAGTCGATGTCGGCCCATATGCACATGTGCGCCCCGGCTGTGAGATTGAGAGCAAGGTCCACATTGGCAACTTTGCAGAGCTGAAATCGGCACGCGTCCGTGCTGGTGCAAAGGTTGGCCACCACTCCTATCTCGGCGATGTAGAGATTGGCGCTGGTGCAAACATCGGTGCTGGCACGATCACGGCAAACTACGATGGCAAGGAGAAGCACGCGACGGTGATCGGTGAGGGCGTATTTACTGGCGTCGGCACCCTCCTTGTTGCACCTGTGGTGATGGGTGCAGGTTCGAAGAGCGGTGCTGGCGCGGTGATCACGACCGATGTGAAGCCTGGCGATCTTGTGGTCGGAGTCCCAGCTCGCTCACTCAGCAAGGCAGAATAATGGACGGTGTTCTCGGCGACCTAGGTCTCATCCTTCTCTTGATCGTTCTGAACGGATTCTTCGTTGCCGCGGAGATTGCCTTCGTTACCGTGCGGCGCACGAGAATTGACGAACTTGCAGATGCAGGTGACCGACGTGCCGTTCGCGTGCAGCGCCTCCTCCGCGACCCAGGCCGCTTCCTCGCGGTGATTCAAGTCGCGATCACATTCTTGGGCTCACTCGCCTCCGCAGTCGCTGCGATCAGCATCGTCGAGGTTGTAACTGCACCACTCTCAGAGATCCCGCTCATCGGTGAGCGTGCTGGTGCAGCCGCCCTCCTACTCGTCACGCTCCTTGTCTCGCTTGTCTCGATCGTCTTGGGTGAGCTACTCCCGAAGGCGCTCGCGCTTGGCAGCCCTGATCGCATCTCGCTGATTGCGGCAGGTCCGCTCTCGCTCTTCGCCAAGGTGGTGAGCCCGCTCGTTCTCGTCCTTGTTGCGGTCACGCGTGCCGTCTCGCGCCCATTCGGCATTGACCCGACGCGCACCCCCGCACTCTCCGCGGCAGAGATTCGCCTCATTGTTGAGCAGGGGAGTGAGCAGGGCGTCCTTGAGGCCGAAGAGGAGCAGATGATCTCTGCCGTTATGGGCCTTGGCGACTCAAAGCTGCACGAGGTTATGGTTCCTCGCATCGACATTGTTGCGATTGATGAGAGCGCCACGTTTGATGAGGCGGTAGCCGTCGTCCTTAAGGAGGGCCACAGTCGCACGCCACTGTATAAGGGTTCGATCGATCACGTTGTCGGCGTCCTGTATGCGAAAGACCTCCTCCGCATCATTGCTGCTGGCGGGGCGCGCCCACTACTGCGCGACATCATGCGACCAGCGATTTTCGTTCCAGAGTCGCAAGCGGTTGACGATCTCTTGAATGAGCTCCAGCGCCGCAAGGTGCACATGGCGATCGTGCTTGATGAGTACGGCGGTACGGCGGGGCTCGTAACGATCGAGGACCTTCTCGAGGAGATCGTCGGCGAGATCCAGGACGAATTCGACGAGGAGGAGCCGATGCTCTCACGCCTTGGGGCTGGTGAGGTCATCATTGATGGACGTGCCGATATCGAAGAGCTCACCAGTCTCATTGATCCAGGGCTGACCCTTGAGGACGATGAGGAGTACGACACGGTCGGGGGATTCGTCTACCACCGTATCGGGCGTGTCCCTGTCGTTGGCGACACCGTGAGCGTCGCACCGTTCTCGATCACGGTGGTCAAGGCCGCCGGTCGCCGCGTTGGGAAGGTTCGTGTCCGTTGGGACCACACCAAGGGGCATGCTGCCGCAGAGGCCTAGGCCGAAATCACCCTCGTCATGATCTCTTCAAGGCGCTGGAGCGCCTGTGGGTTGATTGCCTTCACTCCTCGGATCTCATCAAGTGCCCGTTGGCGCCAGGCGAGTGCTTCGCCCCGCGTGTACTCCCGCGCACCAAGGCGCTCAAGCACCTCTAGCCCTGCCGTGAGCAGGTCTGCCGCAGGGTCTGCAGTCGCATAGATTCGGGTGAGTGTCTCGCGATCGGAGCCTTCGGCGCGCTCAAATGCATAGAGGACCGGCAGGGTCTTCTTATGTCGCGCCAGGTCGGTTGGCTTCTTCCCTGTGGCGGCCTCGTCCCCCCAAATGCCGAGAAGATCGTCATTCAATTGGAAGGCGAGGCCAAGGGCCCAACCAAAGCGACGGAACGCATCGATCGTCGCCTCGTCATCGGTAGCGAGGATTGCACCAGATTCAACGGAGCCCGAGATCAGTGCCGCAGTCTTGCGGCCGATCATTTCGAAGTAGTGCTCGACGCTCTGCATCTCGCTTCTCGTGCTCGCCGCAATGTCCATGTACTGACCCTCACAAAGGCGGAGGCAGGTTTCGTCGTAGAGCTTCATCAGCCGGAGAACCTTCGCGTCGGAGAATCCGAGTGCGGTGAGGCGATGAAGGGCGACTCGGCTGATCGTGAACAGCGCATCTCCAGTGTTGATTGCCTGCGGAACTCCTTCGCGCACCCAGAGGGTGGAACGTCCACGCCGCTCCTGGTCGCCATCTTCAATGTCGTCATGCACAAGGCTGAAGTTATGGCCGAGTTCCACCGCAGCGGCTCCAGGGAGTGCGCGCTCCCAGTCGCTCGCAAGGGCAGAGTAGGTGAGGAGGCCGAGGAGTGGTCGCATCCGTTTCCCTGGTTTTGCGTGGAGGTCTCCGTAGCCCATGTGGTAGCGGATCTGCTCATACATCGGTGCGGTCAGGAGTTCAGCCCACTCATCCAGCAACTTCAAGATCTCGGTGTCTGTTGCGGCGACGAGCGCATCAAGGTCGAGGTCGAGCAGGTTCCCCCCTGTAGGCTCTGCGTTTGCCATATGCCTCCCTTTAATCGCTGTCGGCTACAGGCGTAATGCTACCCTGCGCGACATGACTGCACGTCGCACCACGAGTCTGACGGCGGTCGTGACCTCGCGCTTTCGCCTCGGCGAGGCCGACCGTGTCTTGACCCTCGTATCGCCAGACCGGGGTAAGTTCAAGGCGATTGCCAAAGGGGTACGTAAGCCGACGAGTCGCCTCGGCGGCGGCGTGGAACCATTTGCAGAACTGAGCCTCGGGCTCGCCGCTGGCCGCACCTTCGATGTCGTTACCCAGGTTCGCCCCCTCCGCGTCTGGCTCGGCCTACGCTCCCGCCTCCAAAGTGCAGCAGTTGCCTGGTACGTCGCTGAACTGGTCGAGCGGGCAACGAGCGAGGAGCAGCCAGACCCTGCGCTGTATGCCGTGCTCCTTCGCGCATGGGATCTCTTGGAGAGTGAGGCGCCAGACATGCTGGTTGCGCGGTGGGCCGAACTCGCCCTGCTTGATGCAGCAGGAGAGGCTCCACAGCTCGATGCGTGTCTTGACTGTGCCCGCCCGCCACTCGAGGGCGAGACGCTCCGTTGGGACGCTGAAGCGGGAGGGATCCGCTGCGTCGCACATCCTGGCGGCGATGAGCTCAGCAGTTCGGCGCTCCGGCTACTGCGCGCCTTGCGACGCTATGCTCCAGAAGAGATGGTTGCGCTACGAATTCCAGCGGCAGTGATGCAGGAGATTAATCGCGCACTGCGCGACTCGATCCGCCTGCTCTACGGTAGTGACCCGCGAAGTCGATCATTTCTTGATGAGGTGACTCGCCCATGAGCATACGTGAAATCATGCTCATTGCGATTGGCGGTGCGGTCGGTGCAACGGCGCGAGCCGTGCTCGATCGATCTGCTGAACTTATTGGTGCACCAGCACAGTTCGGCACCCTACTGATCAACACGATAGGGTCGTTCCTCGCCGCGCTGCTCGTTGCACTGGTCATCGAGCGCAGCATGCTTCCAGAAGATCTTCGTTCGTTTGCGATCATTGGGTTGCTTGGCGGATTCACAACCTTCTCAACGTTTGCTGTGCAGCTGGCTCGCCTGAGCACTGCTGGCGAGCTCAGTGGGGCGGCAATCTATGCGCTGGGCTCACTCGTCCTTGGGGTGCTTGCGGCCCTCGCAGGACTTGTGATTGGGCGAGGCCTCTAGCGAGCGCGCTTAGGCGCTGATGAGCCCTGTCGAGGTTGCGGCGAACCAGATGATCGCGAGCAGGGCGAGCATTGCTCCGTAGGTGAGCGCAATGCGGCGGAGATCTCGCCGGACGACGGGGAGCTCCTCGGCCAATTCTGCGGAGAGGCGCTGCGCCGCAGCTGCACGTGTGCCGATGAGTGGCGCGGCGGTTGGGCGTGTTGCTGTTGGACGCACGGGTGAGAGGTTCGCCTCGTATGCGGCGGCAGCGGCCTCTTCAGCCGGGGTGAGACCGCGGCGCGGGGCCGGCTTTGCCGCCTGCTTCGGGCGCTGGTCTGGACGGAATCGCTTCTCTCGTTTTGCCACCGTACCTCCTCTACTCGTGGGCTGAGGATACCCGACGCGGGCGGTCTAGGTCGGGCGGCTGCTAGGATCGCCCCGTGGCAACTGATCAACTGCTCCCCCTCGCGATTGCCGGCCTTCTCGTCGGCATCCTCGGCACCCTCCTCGCAGTGCTCGCCCTGATGCAGGCGCGTGGCGCACGTCAGACTCTTGCCGGGCTCTTGATTGATGAAGAGGGGAGCGGTGGAGACGGCAGGTTGACGAAGGCGCTCCACGCATTGCGCACACATGGCGATCAACTGGCATCTGCTGGAGAGCGGCTCGAGCAACTTGAGGCCGCCCTGCCGCAGGCGATCAGTCGCATTGGCCTCATCCACTTCCAAGCGTTTGAAGATGTGGGCGGCGGTCAGAGCAGCGCGCTCGCACTCCTCGACGAACGCGGCGATGGTGCCGTGTTGACAGCGATTCACTCTCGCGCGGGTACGCGTGTCTACGTCAAGCAGATCACAGCAGGTCGTGGAGAGGTCACGATTGGCGAAGAGGAGGGCGCAGCAATTGCAGCCGCCCTCGCCGCCCCACGCCACGGCTCCGCAAAGCGGTGACCCCCCGCGCCCCTCAGCGAGGCGGCAAACCTTCTGACCGTGGGCTGCGCAATGAACAAGTACCCGTCTGGGGTGGGCTCCTCCCACCGCGGCCAACCGAGGTAGACCCAGACCTCGCAGGACTCGTCAACGACCTGAATGACGAGCAGTACGCCGCCGTGACACACGGAGAGGGTCCGCTCCTCGTTGTTGCCGGCGCAGGGACGGGTAAGACGCAGGTCATTACTCGACGTATCGCGTGGCTTATTGCGAGCCAGCGTGCCCTTCCAGAAGAGATCCTCGCCCTGACGTTTACCGACCGCGCAGCAGAAGAGATGCAGGCACGTGTCGACCGCCTGGTGCCTTACGGATATGCAACCACGCCGATCAAGACATTCCATGCATGGGGTGATGAACTCTTGCGCGAGAACGCCCATCGACTCGGCATCGCTGGTGATCTTCGCGTTCTCGGACGCGCCGAGGTGGTGCTCCTCCTTCGCGAGCACGTGTTCGAGCTTGGGCTGAAACGCTTCCTTCCGCTCGGTAATCCCACCTCCTTCCTTGGCGATATCGCGGCATATTTCTCGCGAGCAAAAGATGAGGGCGTTGATGCCGAGGGGGTTGCTGCGTTTGGGCAGTCACTCATCGACCAGGCGAAGGCGGCACGGAGTCACCAGGGTGATCCTGCGAAGGCGCAAGAACTCAACGAGTACGCAGACGCCCTTCAGCGCCTTGGCGAAGAGCATGGTGAGCTTGCCTCGGCATTCCATACCTACCGCTCAATCCTTGCGACGAGGGGGCTGTTGGATTTTGGCGACCAGGTGTTCCTCGCCCACGAACTCTTGAAGAACGATCCGCTCGTACTCGCGCGTGCGCGCGATCGGCACCGGTGGATCCTGGTGGACGAGTATCAAGATACGAATCGCCTGCAGGGCTCCCTCGTCGACCGTATCGCCTCAGGGAGCAGGAACCTCACCGCTGTGGGTGATGACGATCAGTCGATTTACCGCTTCCGCGGGGCGGCCCTCGGAAATATTCTCGGGTTTGTTGATCGCTACCCCGATACGACGAAGGTTGTCTTAACGAAGAACTACCGCAGTACGGCTCCAATCCTGCGGGCGGCGCGAACACTGATTCGCTTCAACGACCCAGAGCGACTTGAGGTAAAGATCGGCATCTCAAAGGATCTCGTTGCAGTCCTGGGGGCCCCAACCGATGAACCAGTCGCATTCCGACGATTCCGCACGACTGCAGATGAGGCAGATTGGATCGCACACGAGATTGCAGCTTCGGTAGCGAGCGGACGTGCCGTCCGTGATCACGCAGTGCTGCTGCGAGCACACGTTGATGCGGGCGAGGTGACCCGCAGCTTGAATATGGCGCAGATCGCCTGGCGCTCCAGTGGAGCGGCCGGACTCTATGGACGACCCGAGGTCCGCCTCTTACTTGCTGGCCTCCGCCATGCGGCTGACCCAGAGGCGCCCGCGCCGCTCTTCCTCATCGCTGCGGATCCGCGCTTCCACGTTCCGCCGACCCTCCTTGCAACGGCGGTTGGCACGGCGCGTCGCACGCACGTCTCGCTGCGCACCGCTCTCGCCGAGACGGGTGCAGGGAACACCGCCACCACTGAACTCCTCGGACGACTCGCGGAGATCGTCACGGAGAGTACGGAGCGGACGAGCGGCGAGGTGCTCTATCGCTGGTTGCGAGAGAGCGGCCTACTTGCCGAGCTCACACGCGAAGCTACGCCAGAGGCAGACGAGCAGATTCGTAATATCGGGAGACTCTTCGATGTCGTTCGTTCGCGGAGTCGCCTTCTCGAATTAGATCGCGTGCCGTTTTTGATTCAGTACCTTGAGGAGCTGGGGGAGGCGGGGGATGACCCTTCTGCGGTGGATGTTGATCCCGACCTGGATGCTGTCTCTATCCTTACGATCCACCAGGCGAAGGGGCTGGAATTCCCGATTGTGTTCGCCCCCAACCTCGTGGAGGGTCGCTTCCCAGCACGCGGCAGGGCAGCGCCACTCACGTTGGCGGCAGAACTCGGTGGCACCGAGCAGGTAGTTCCAGAGGATCCCCGCACCCCCGATCAACCGAACCTGCTCGACGAAGAGGCGCTCCGTGAAGAGCGTCGGCTTGCCTACGTTGCGATCACGCGTGCCCGGACACGCCTCTATCTCAGTGCAGCAGAGCGTGCAGTGAGCGGCGTCCGTGCGCGCAAGGTGAGCCGCTTCGTTGCTGAGGCCTTAGACCTCTCGCGCGCGCAACTTGAAGAGTCACCGCTTCCGGAGGAGGCGGGCGATCGTATTGCTGGGCTTGCGGTCGCTCCACCACGCCTGCCGGCACTTGCAGCGCGAGGGGCGCTCACGACTGACCAGGGGCCGCTCACACTCAGCTTCACGGCGATCGAGGCCTACCTTGCCTGCCCGCTGCGCTATCACTATCAGCAGCGCCTCAGGATCCCTCTACCGCCGCATCACGCAGCGATCTACGGTTCAGCGCTCCATGCAGCGGTTGCCGAATTCCATCGAGGCCAGATGCGTGGCGAGCCGCCCGCGATCGACGCGCTAGAGGCCGCGATCGATCGGAGCTGGCAGAGTGCGGGCTTCATCTCCCGTGCTCACGAGGCAGCACGCCGTTCAGCTGCCAGCGAGGCAATTAGCAAGTTCCGCGCTATCGAGATGGCGGACGGTGCGCGGCCAGCGTACGTGGAGAAAGATTTCACGTTTGATCTTGGCGGTCACCGCATCCGAGGGCGGTGGGACCGTGTCGACGTTCGACAGCTCGCTGCTGGTGAGCGCACAACCCCGATCCCTGAAATCACTAGTACCGGAGACGTGGTGCGCCCAACGCTGCCACTCGGTGAGGATGAGTGGGTCGAGATCAGCGATTACAAGACAGGTGGTCGTGATGATGAGGAGCACGGCATCAAGCGCGCAAAGGAGGCGCTGCAGCTCCAGCTCTATGCACTTGCCTGGCGCGCAACAACTGGGCGACTCCCTGATGCAGTGAGCCTGCGCTTCCTTGATACGAGTCGCGTCGCCACCGTGCCCGTTGAGCCGAAGCGCATTGAGAAGGCACACGGCCAGATCCTTGCAGTAGCAAACGGTATCCTCGCTGGCAACATGGAGCCAACGCCTGAACTGATGACATGCACCTACTGCTCGTATCGCGAGCTTTGCCCGGCTTCGAAGGCACCAGCGGGGCGTCCAGCATGAGTGGCAGTGGGCCAGAGCACCTGGAGCAGCTCACGCTCGATGAGCTTGCCGCTGGCCATGAGGAGCGGCGATCCGTGCAACCGCTCCGCCCAATGCCATCACCACATGTGCCGCCACCCCCGCGAATCCCGTTTGAGGATCAGCGTCTAGTTCGGCGACTCTGGGTCATTGCGCTTCTCTGCGCAGCGGCAGCGGTCGCTGGCATGCTGAGCGTGAACCCACTCGAGCAGCCTCTCCTGGGCGCATGCATCGCGCTCCTCCTTGGCGGCACGGTCAGCGCGGTCGCAACGCCACTCCTGCTCGTTGAGGCGCATCGTCGTACGCCTGGACACGCCGAGCTGCGCCGTCGGCGTGCTGTGCGGCGCGGGCTCCTCCTCGGTCTCCTCCTCGGCGGCTATGCCCTCTTTCGCACGTTCGGCCTTGGCGGCCCCACCGGGCTTGCAGTAGCCGCACTCCTTACTCTCGCTGCAGAGGCTGCCCTCACCCGCGCGGACGTGCATTCGGTGTAGCATTTAGCGGCGCCCTGCTGGACGTTGGCTCGAACCGGCGACGCACAAGAACCAAGGTGATTTATGAGCCAGTCAACACCACCATTTGCCGCATCAATCGCTGAACTTGGATGGGGCGGACCCCAAGAGAATCGCTCACCGCTCGACCGTCCCTCGTACGTGGGCCCCGTTTCTTTCTGTCAACTCCCGTGGGTGGAAGATCCCGCTGAGATTCGTCGGCGCGAGGCAGATATCGCGATCATTGGCGCCCCATTTGATGACGCGGTAACGCATCGACCCGGGACACGGTTCGGCCCACGGGCAATCCGTGAGGCGCAGTATCAGACCGGCATGCTGCATTCGCTCCAAGTCGGCGTTGCACCATTTGAGGTGCTCCGCGCTGTCGATGCGGGAGATGCGCAGGTCTACCCTGGCCGCCTCCAGCATGGGCATGGTGAGATCTATCGCAAAGTGCGTGAGGTGGCAGAGACCGGTGCGATTCCGATCGTGCTTGGGGGAGACCACTCAATCACCTGGCCCAATGCAACGGCCGTTGCTGAGATGCGTTGGCCGCAACGGATCGGGATCGTGCACTTTGATGCCCATGCCGATACCGCGATGGATGGCTACGGATCACTCCATAGTCATGGAGCACCGATGCGCCGGCTGATCGAATCTGGCGCAGTACTTGGCAAGAACTTTGTGCAGGTTGGCCTCCGCGGGTACTTCCCAGATGAGCCGACGCTTGCCTGGATGCGAGCACAAGGCATGCGGAGCCACTTCATGACCGAGATCGAGGAGCGGGGATCTGAGGCCGTTGTTGCGGATGCGATCGCTGAGGCGCTCGATGGCCCCGATGCAATCTGGATCAGCCTCGACATCGATGTCGTCGATCCTGGGCTTGCCCCTGGCACGGGAACGCCAGAGCCGGGCGGCATGCTTACACGAGAGCTCCTCCGCGCATTGCGACAGATCGCGCAGAAGGTTCCAATCGCGGGGATGGATATCGTCGAGGTCTCCCCGCCATACGACTGGGCGGAGTCCACGGCGATGATTGCCAACAGGGCCGCACTCGAGGTGATTAGCTCTCTCGCAAAGCGCAAGGCGGCAGGAGAGACGATTCGCTGGACGGGGCACCGCTGACCGAAGCCGCGACCGAGCTGGCGCTCCTCCTCGACGAGGGGGATCTAACCGCTGGGGCTGACGACGACCGTGCCTTTTGGCAGAGCCTCAACGGCACATTCAACGGACCAGTTGGCGAGCTGGGCTGCGGCGGGGGGCGCCTCCTCGCACTCTTCGATGAACCGAATCGTCTCCTCGTCGGTATCGATGCAGACCCGCATGCGCTCCGCCTGGCGCGCGAGCGATTGCCAGGCGCTCGCCTCATTGAGGGCGACCTGCGAACGTGGCGCCCAGCCGACACGAGTGTTCCACGCGCAGGGCTGGTCATTGCTGGTGGCGACCTCTTGCCACTCTTGCTCACAGAGGCAGATCTCCGCGATCTCTTCGCTACGGCGGCTGCATGGCTCCGTCTTGATGGTCACCTCGGACTGGATGCGACCAGAATCGATGCGCAGCTCCTCGCCGAAGCGATCGGTGATCCAGAGTGGGGGAGTGATATCACGTGGCACGATGCTGCTGGGCGGCGGATCGATCGCGAGAGTCGCCTACTCGCTGACGCTGAGGGGCGCCCCTCCGTCGCACTGCTGCAGATTCGCCACCGCATCGATGGCGAGGCTCTCAACGAGAGGGTTCCAGTGCCGATCCGCGCCTGGCAGCCGGCCGAGGTAGAGGCGGCCGCCGCAGCCGCCGGTCTTGCACTCGTTGAGCAACGCGGCAGCAGCCGCATGCGCTGGCTGTTACGGTCACATCATGGCTAACACGCGTCCGATCGGATTCTTCGACTCAGGCGTGGGGGGGCTCACGGTGTTGCGCGAGGCGCAGCTCCGCCTTCCAGGTGAGTCGACGATCTACCTCGGAGATTCTGCGCGGCATCCATATGGAACCCGCAGTGACGAAGAGGTGGTGCACTTTGCAAGCGAACTTGCAGAGGCGCTGATCGACGAAGGCGTCAAGGTGATCGTGATCGCCTGCAACACGGCGACAGCAGTCGCGCTTCCTGCGCTGCGGACGCGTTATCCAGAAACGCCATTCATCGGGGTGATTCGACCTGGTGCCGCCGCCGCAGCACTCTCAACGCGAAACGGGAGGATCGGGGTGCTCGCCACCGCCGCAACCGTGCGGTCTGGCGCGTATTTCACAGCAATTAAAGATGAGAACCCTGCGCTCCACATCGTGCAGGTCGCCGCCTCAGAGCTCGTTCCGCTGATTGAGCAGGGCGAGCACGGCTCGGCCGCCCTGAGGAGCGCAGTTGCCCGGGCGCTCCTTCCGTTGACGAGCATCGACTCGGCGCAGCGCGTCGATACGCTCCTCCTCGGATGTACCCACTTCCCGTTTGCCCGCGAGGCGTTCGCATCATGCTTTGGCGATACCGTGGCGATTGTTGATTCGGCTACTGCCGCAGCTGGGACGCTGCGCGAGGTTCTTGCCGTGAATCAGTTGGAGGCACCTGGCTCATCGCGTGGCACTGCAGCCGATGCTGGGCATGCGGGTCATACGGCGCCAGAGCATATTGCAGTAACTCCAACGCATCGACTACTCACGACGGGCAACACGGCGCAATTCCGTCAGTTAGCCGTGAGCCTCTTCGGTAGTGAGCGCGCCGTTGAGACTATTGAGCAGTACAAGGTGTCAGCGCGAGGCTAGCGATCTGGGAGTACCGGGAGGATCGCACGGACGATTGCCGCTGCGTTCG
>Ga0114968_10000338_pt1 | contig 34519 bp, 31 predicted proteins | sample M_130807_EF_Meta_FD_87020 | JGI IMG/M metagenome (GOLD analysis project Ga0114968, IMG submission 87020) | Freshwater microbial communities from Lake Montjoie, Canada to study carbon cycling - M_130807_EF_MetaG | ecosystem: Environmental > Aquatic > Freshwater > Lake | place: Lake Montjoie... | reverse complement strand
GCAAGTGGCAACCTTGTGCCAGGTGTTGTATTTTCTTCACCCGGGTTTCATCCAATACTCCTCGAAGCCAATACTGCCTATTGTCAGCAAACTTTCCTTGACTCTATTTATATTTTCGGCGAAGCCACCGCCGCTATTATGGTTCCGCCTCAAGTGGAGTGTTTAGGCTACACAATTTCATTCGGGAACGCCTCACAAAATGCCATGTTGTACAACTGGGATTTCGGAAATGGGCAACTCAGCAGCCAAATGCTACCCACCGTCACCTTCCCTGGCCCTGGCTTGTATCCGGTCACGCTCATTGCGGGGTCTTCGCCAAGTTGCCTAGACACCACCACCGTCAATGTCATGATTGAACAACCAATCGTCTTGAACTTAACGCATACCGACTCACTTTGCATAGACGACCTATTCAATTTTGACGCACAGGTGAGCGGTCCGGTTGGCACCACTTATTCTTGGGATTTTGGCCCGCAGGCAACACCCGCAAGCAGCAGTCAATTGACGGGCAATACCGTGTTATTTAGTCAAAATGGCAACCAACAGGTACTTTTGATAGGCCAAAATGCACTCTGTGCAGATACTGCCGTTGCGCTGGTGCGTGTTTTTGGGCATCCGAGCATTAATTTCATGTTCTTAAATGCCCTGCAATGTGCGCCCTCTCAAGCACAATTTGTGAACCTGAGCCAAAGTGAAGTGGCCACCACTTACCTCTGGGATTTAGGCGATGGTACGCAAGTTCAAGGCACCAATATACTCCATACTTATAGTCAACCTGGTAATTACACTGTAACGCTCACACTCATCGAGCAATTTGGTTGTCTAGATACTTTATTTATGGCGCAGCAAGACCTCGTGACTGTGCATCCTTCCCCGCAGGCAGGCTTTTCGATAAGTCCGGACCACGTCGATGTATGTCAGAACGAGGCGGTCTTTACGGATCTCTCCACAGATGCTGTGAGTTATCAATATTTTGTCGAGGACCGCAGCGTACAATACACAACTGCAAATTTTGTCCATGCGTATCAGACAGGCGGCACAGATTACCCAATGCAAGTTGTGTCGAATCAATTTGGTTGCACGGATACGGCCTATGCGCGCATAGAAGTGGAGCCATTTAGTATTTACGCACCCAACACCTTTACTCCGGACAGAAACGGCCGCAATGAAGTATTTAAAGTCGTGACTGACTTCGGGGTTACGGATTGGTCTTTAGAGATATTCAACCGCTGGGGAGAGCGTGTTTTTGTGAGTCAAAATGCTGCTGAGGGCTGGGATGGCACTTACAACGGACTGCCGTGCCAAGATGGGTTGTATAACTACGTTTTGAAATTCAGGCCGTGCCATGAGCCGTATATCCGCAGACAGCGAGAAGGGGTGGTATATTTGTTGCGCTAGGCTATTCTGCGCGTCTCAAGACAAAATTTTGCCCTAAGTATACTTTTCTGACCTGTTCGTCTGCAGCTAATTCTTCAGCACTACCAGATTTTAAGATTTTTCCTTCAAAAAGAAGGTAAGCGCGGTCTGTGATGGAAAGTGTCTCTTGCACATTATGATCGGTGATCAATATGCCTATATTGCGCTTTTTAAGTTCGGATACGATGGCTTGAATATCCTCTACAGCAATCGGATCTACACCAGCAAAGGGTTCATCTAGCAATACAAATTTGGGATCAGTTGCAAGTGCACGCGCAATTTCGGTGCGTCGTTTTTCGCCACCTGAAAGTCGGTCGCCGAGGTTTTTGCGTACATGCGTGAGACTGAATTCGGAAAGTAGGCGTTCTAATTTTGCTTCGCGGTCGGCTTTGTTGAGCGGACCCATTTCCAAAATTGCCATGATGTTGTCTTCTACACTGAGCTTGCGAAAAACTGAAACTTCTTGAGGTAAATAACCCAGACCCAATTGCGCTCTTTTGTACATGGGCAATTTGGTGATTTCGATGTCGTCGAGAAAAACTTGACCTGTGTCTGGTTTTACCAAGCCGACCATCATGTAAAATGATGTGGTTTTGCCAGCGCCATTGGGCCCAAGTAAGCCTACAATTTCTCCTTGATTGACCTCAACGCTTACGCCGTTTACCACCGCCCGACCACGGTAAGACTTACAGATATCAAGCGTTCGAAGTTTCACGAATCGAATTTACTAAAAATTTAGTGAGTAGCGGGCCTTGATACCGATTGGACTCGTACCCGGAATTTGATGCGTGGCTCTGTAGAGTAAATCTATGCGCAGCACTTTAAATATATTTTCGATACCAATCCCGATTTCAACATAAGGCACGCCGTTAAAGGGTTGTACAAAGGAAGGAATGAGTAAGGCTTGATTTTGCTTACTCGACAGACTGCCCAACATAATACGTTCGGTAGTGACCAAGCGAATTTTACTCTTCTTGACTAATGGAATTCTGTCAAAAAGGAGTCCTTCCCATTTGTTTTCCGCAAAGCCAATGACATATTTATCGCTGATAAATTCTAGAAAATTGACCATATTGGTGGCGCTTGTGAGCAACCATAGCGATTGATTTCCATCGTGCACTTTAAGTAGCGGATAGGCTGCAATGCCATTGATGTAACCCAACGTAAAGCCATAGCGCATGCGGCCAAGAACGCCAATTTGGGTGTTGTGCTCGAATTGGAACTCCAATTTTTGATAGTTGTAGTCGCTGCCAAAAACGTCTTTGAAACCAAAAATACCTTGAAAAGATAAAATCGGGTAGGGAGAGCGCAAGGCGGTGCGGTCAAATGAACCGGAGAGGAATTCTTCGTCTTTGGTCCAACGGATACGGGTGGTCAGTTCGGTTGTAGAAATGTTATCTACATTTAAAGTGTCAAAGCCATTGAAGCGTTTATAAGTCGCTAAACCAAGAGGGGTGTAGTTTTTCCATTCTATTGCGCCAAATACGATGAGGTCTTTTTTGATGTCTTTTTCGAGGCTAACGCCTACTTTCTGGACAAAAGTGAGTTTGTCGAATGGAGCGGTACTCAAGATGGTGACGAAGGAGGTCCCCATGGAAGCTGCTGTCGGAGAAAGTCCAATTTGCTCGATGTCGTGGTTATAATAGGTCATGAGCATGCCGCGTTTTTGTGGGGTAATGTTGTAACGAAGCCTCACATTATATTTGAATCGCTGATCTCCAAAACCATATGCGACACGGCCGCCGATTTCAAAACGCTTAGAAAAATCATTGGAGGTCCGCAATGCCAGTGCAACTCGGAATTTTTCTACGGGATTCATACTAACCAAGGAAGTAGCCGAGCCGATTTCAATTTTTTGAATGGGCCAGTAGCCGGTGGTGGCAAAGTAGGTCAGCTTGCGCATGTTTTGGTAGTAAGGCTGCGCTTCGAGCGAGTCTACCATTTGTTCAATACGCTGTTCTTTGTCTGTCAATGAAATCGGCCTAAGCTGAGCCCATTCTTCGTCGCTGCGCTCTTTGGCGTTGCTCAAGACGTCTACGGAATTATTCGAGCGATAGAATTCTTCTGGCTGGCCCGCATTAATCACATAGGCACTGCGCTGGCTGTATTTACGCCCAATGAGGCCTAAAAACTTAGATTTTTCGGTGACTTTAAAAGACAGCACCATTTTTTCGCTTGTAAGCATCCAAACTTCTTTTTGAACTTGCTCAAATGCTTGTTCGATATAGAAATCTTGAATGTAATTGAGGTTGGCGCCTGGGGCAATATTGGCTTCAAAGCGCTTTACTGCGTAAGTAGTGTCGTGGACCCACATGTGTCCTTCAAAGACCAAGTCGCCGCTGCGCTTGGGTACAAAGCGCAATTTATAGCACCAATCTGCGCCGATAAAGGTGGAATCGTCTAGGTAAAATTGATAATAGGTGCGGGCATATGGAGCCAGTGGGCTAATGAATGATTTATTGAATAAATCGTAGATGTTATCATATATATTTAGTTCTAGGTACATGTCGCCAAGAAACTGTGTCATTTGCATGTTTTCAACACCAGAAATTCTAGAAGCTTCCACCACTTCTTTTTTGAGTTTAGGATCTTTGCGGTAGTAGTAGTCTGAAACACTTTCCGATAAAACAACCGGAAGCAAAGACTTGTCTGAAGAATCTGTCTGGAGGTAATTTTTAACGAGGGACAGTCGGTCTACAAGTGGATTGTTGAGCAGGCCGGAGTCGAGGTTGCTGGCATCGAGTTGGATTTTGTTGTAGAGGTGGTATTGATAGGCCTCGAGTTTCTCTTTGTTGTTGACATTTTTGTAGGTGACGATCCGCCTATGCAGCTGTGCTCCACGAGTTTCCGTAGGAGCCTTTAAAATAACTTCTGCCACTTCTTTATCTTGGGTAGATAACTTGACGACAAGTTCTTGTGTTTGATCTTTCTTGATTTTGATGCGCTCGGTCTGGTAGCCAATTAGCCTGAAAAGTAGCGTGTCAGTGGGGTAGTACGTACTGAGGTAAAAATTGCCTAAAGTATCGGATTTTGTACCAATTTTGCTGTCTAAGAACTGGATTTGTACATAACTGATGGGCTCTCCTTTTTTATCGATAACCCTACCCATTACAACGGTTTGCTGACCCCAAATTGCCAAAAAACAGCTATTGAATAAGATGAAACTAAGTAAGCGCATTAGTTTTTTTCTTGTTTCACAACCCGTTTCGCCACTAAAATACTCACCTCAAAAAGCAAGTAAATGGGAATGGTTACGATCACCTGAGAAATGACGTCTGGCGGGGTAATAACAGCCGCCAAGATGAGGATCACTACAATGGCGTGCTTGCGGTATTTGATGAGGAAGTCTGGTGTAAAGAGCCCGATTTTGACCAAGAGAAAGGTGACAATCGGAAACAAGAAGAACAAGCCCGTGTAAAAAACAGTGGAGAGAATGGTGCTCATGTAGGATGCGATCGTCACGTCGGTTTTGATTTCGGGGGTGATTTGAAAAGCCCCAAAGAATTGAACGCTCAAAGGCGCCACTATATAATAACCGAAGAGAATGCCCAAGAAAAAAAGCAAACTGACATAAAACACAATGCCTTTCGCCATGTTTTTTTCATTGCCTTTGAGCCCCGGCTTGATAAAAGCCCAGAGTTGATAGAAGATGTACGGGAACGCCAAAACAACACCGCCCATGATACTCATCATGAGCGCATATGAAAATTGACCCGCGAGGGTGGTGCTTTGGAAATCGACGTTGATTTTTTCGACGCAAACACCCAAGTATTTGCATAGTAGTTCGAAAGTGATGAAGTGGGGGTCAACCATATTGAGGAAGACATTCTCCATGATTTCTCGTTGATAGATCCAAATTACGACCGAAAAGATGATTACTGCCACTGCTGCCCTTAGCAAGCGCCAGCGGAGTTCTTCCAGATGATCTAAAAATGACATAGGTTGGTCCTCAGACATGCAGTAAAATTAAGGATTTATTCCGAAAATGAGCAATGAAAAGAAGAACGTAAATTGTTTACGATGTGGTCAATGAACTTTGTATCATCAAAACGAAACGCTATGAATAAGAAATTTGCAATTCAACACATTTGGTTCAATAACCAAGACGTAGAGGTAACACTAGTAGGACTCATGCAAGACGACATCTTAGTCTATGAATCTAAGCTGGTCATTAAGATGTCACAGCTCAATGGCGTTGTATCAAAGCTGCAAAAAACAGCTGGCATTGAAGTGAGCGAGTATATGTGCAGATTTGACCTCGGGTTTATTACCGAATACGAAATCAAGTTCCCTGTTAGTGCACAATGCTATTTAGACCTGGAAGAAATTATTGGAGCAGATCAGAATTTGGTCAGAAGAATTGTCGCTTAAATAGCTTACGGCTGTATGAAAACGGTTTCTTCGTTTACTTTTTCGGCCTCAATTTTGATGATGCCCTGACCGGTTTTATTGCCTTTTTGCGCCTTGATATCAAGTACGGCTACACCTGCCTGACCTAATTGATACAGTTTGTTGTAGTTGAAAGTTGCAAGGCCGTTTGTGTTAGTGTAAGCGGTGTCAAATACAGCTACTTGCTGCGGCGTTTGTTGGGTGTTGGTACCATACAATACAACCATGGCGTTTGAAACACTTGCGTTGGTCTCGTCTTTGACATAAATGTGCGCAATGGTATCCATTTTTTTACGACATGCACTCAGAGATACAAGTGTCGTAGCTGCAACAGCAAATAAAAGAATCTTTTTCATGGTGATTAATTGGGTAAGTAGATGGTCTCAACTGCAGTTGTGTGCACTTTGGCACGGGTATAGCCATAGGCTACTTTGTTATTGTATTTGACAATGATGTCAAAATAACTTGTTTTGTTGCTTTCACCCGCCACAGAGAAATAGGGAGCCATATCGAAGGACGTAAATCCGGACGAATTGGTGAAGGTGGTGTCTACATAAGCTAAAGTAGCAGGTGTAGATTGTTGGTCACCAATAATGATGACTTTGGCACCGTCGATGAGTTGATTAGAAGAAGAGCGAACAAAGACCTTAATAATAGCTGGGTCTGTTGGCTCACAGCCACCCAAGATCAAGAGTAGTGAAAGCGCAAAAATGCTTGTTAGAATAGTTTTCATAGATTTAGAATGTCTCAAATTTACATTTTAATTTTTGAATTTTAAAACTTCGAAATGGGTGCTTATTGTATTTGAAGCAGTACTTGATTGCGTTCTTGTTCCGTAATTTCTGCAAGTGCCTCACCAGTGAGGCCAAAATAGAAGCCTTTTACTTTGATTTGCATAACGCCGATTTGCCCTGGCTTGTAAAAGGAACTGAGGTCAAAATAGGCTTTGCCTGAAGCATTTGAAACAGCGCTGTCTTGCACGGCAATTAGATTATGTGCGGTGTCGGTCGGTTCTGCTACGAGCCACACCTTGGCGTCGGAAATAATGGCGCCATTTGCCGTGACAACCGTCACCTCAAGAGTAGTGGGTGTTGTTTCTTTACAGGACACCAAAAAAAACGCAAGAGCAAGCAGCGAGAGAAATGCAGCGGCAGCGATAGTGTTCAGCTTTTTTTTCTTGTACATTTGCATGAATACTAAGATTTTTCGTTGTTAAACAACAAGGAGGGTCAAAAGGTTACAACAGAACCGCTTAAAAATGAATATTGAAGTTTTATCTCTCGAATTAAATCAAGTTCAGCTCCGAGACGAACAAGCGCTCGAACAATTCCGCATCCGATTTTTGGGTTCAAAGAATGTGCTCAAAGATTTGTATGCCGCCATAAAAGACATTCCCAACGACCAAAAGCGCGCTTATGGCCAGCAAGTCAATGCGCTCAAAGAACGCGCTGAACAAATCTACCACGAAGCAAAAGCAGCTTTAACCCAAACCCAAACCACAAGCGTTGCTGAAGACCTCAGCAGACCAGCAGGCGATCCTAAAATTGGGGCGCACCATCCGCTTTCGCTGATCCGCCGTGAAATTATCGAAATATTCAATCGGGTTGGTTTTGTGGTGTCTGAAGGCCCAGAAATTGAAGACGACTGGCACAATTTCAGTGCACTCAATTTTCCGCCTGAGCACCCCGCCCGCGACATGCAAGACACTTTCTTTATCTCAAAAGGAGAAAACGAACTCGCCCTGCGCACGCATACCAGCAGCGTTCAAGTGCGCGTCATGGAAGACCAAGCACCTCCAATTAGAACCATTTCTCCGGGCCGCGTGTACCGCAACGAAGCAATTTCTGCGCGCGCGCATTGCTTTTTCCATCAGGTTGAAGGGCTCTATATAGACAAAGGCGTCTCCTTTGCTGACCTCAAACAAACCTTATTATATTTTGCGCAGGCACTTTTTGGACCCCAAACCCAAATTCGCATGCGCCCATCTTATTTTCCGTTTACCGAACCCAGTGCCGAGGTCGATGTATCTTGCTCGCTGTGCAATGCCAAAGGTTGCAATGTATGTAAGTATACAGGTTGGCTAGAAATTATGGGTTGCGGTATGGTAGATCCAAACGTGCTAGAAGCATGCGGCATTGACTCAGAAGTTTATACTGGATTTGCCTTCGGTATGGGCGTTGAGCGCATAGCGCAGCTCAAATACCGAGTTACTGACCTACGTTTATACTCAGAAAACGACGTGCGTTTCTTGCGTCAATTTAAACCAGGTATGGCATGAGTTGGTTGCATTTCACAAGTCCGAACCATTGGGAAGAACTTTTGCGCGCTTCTGAGCAAGCACCCCAACTGATCTTTAAGCACAGCACGCGCTGTTCCATTTCGTCTATGGTCCTAAATCGTTTTGAAACCAGTGAATTGTTTCGTGCTGCAGGGCTGTCATGCTGGTTCCTCGACCTCATCACTTTCCGAGAAATGTCTAACCTGATCGCTACTGAAACACAAGTTTGGCATGAGTCTCCGCAGTGTATCGTCATCTATAAAAGCAAGGTTATTTACGCAGAGAGCCATGGTTCTATAGACGCCAAGGCCATTCAACAATTGATCCTCGACAAATGAAAAAAATTATCATCTGGGTACTGGTATTGGGCCTATTAGTTGGCTTTATAGCGCCGTTCTTCACTTCTTCGAGCGATAGCTCAAGCCAAGCGGCCACTTTTGGCTTCAAAGAAAACTTAGCTACCACATACGGCAAAACCATTGCCATTCCACTTAAAGTCACTGAAAACTGCACGGCACTTCAGCTCAAAATTGCCGATTCAGTGGTGTTGGAGGTGCCCAGACCAAAACAAAAAGAAATTTATTTCTTAGACACCAAAGATTTCAAACCAGGTGCTTATCTACTCGATTTACAAGTGAAAGATGCTGCCGGCAATTTATATACCGAGCAGCGCAACCTGCGCATTTTATCGGATATCAAACCCGAAAGATGGTCTTTGAAATTGGGCGCTTCGTTTCCTCACGACACCCGCAATTACACCCAAGGTCTGACATTCTGGAACGGCGAATTCTTTGAATCTACCGGCGACCCCAATCAAGATGGAAGTTCCATGGTTTCCAAAATCAATATGGCGACTGGACAGCCAATTCAACAAGGTAAAATCACCTTTAAGCAGCAACTCGACGCCACCAAATTTGGAGAAGGTATCGCTATTTTTGGCGACGAAATATTTCAGCTCACCTGGAAAAACCAACAGTGTTTTGTCTATGACCTTCAAACATTTGAGCTCAAAAGAGAACTGGCTTACAACGGCGAAGGTTGGGGGCTATGTACAGACGGCAAGCAACTCATTATGTCCGACGGTACCGAGCGCCTTACTTTTAGAGATCCCGAAACGTTTGAAACGCTGCGCACTTTAGAGGTTTATTCTGATCAAGGCCCGCTACCACAACTCAACGAACTTGAGTATATAGATGGGCTTATTTATGCGAATATTTATACGACGAATTTTGTTGCTGTTATTGAACCAACTCTAGGTAGACTGATAGCGTTGATAGATGCCAGTAACCTAGTGGCAGAGGGCAAAGGTAATGGCGAAGTCTTGAATGGCATCGCCTACAATTCTAAAACAGGAAAAACCTACATGACGGGCAAAAATTGGCCAAAAATGTATGAAGTAAGCATCATTAAATAGCATTTTATGGAAAATCTGCGCAAAGATTGGTCTGAGATCAAAAGCAATGACAGTTGGTCGATTTTTAAAATCATGGCTGAATTTGTTGAAGGTTACGATAAAATGGCAAAAGCGGGCCCTTGTATTTCCATATTTGGCTCTGCCCGAACCAAAACGGATCAGCACTACTATACCCAAACGGTGGAACTCGCCGAGAAAATTGCTAAGGCTGGATATGGCGTTATTACAGGTGGAGGGCCAGGTATAATGGAGGCAGGGAATAAAGGTGCTAAACAGGGAGGAGGCACTTCTGTCGGACTCAACATCGATTTGCCTTTTGAGCAGTTCCACAATCAATACATTGATCGCGATCACTATCTGGAGTTCGATTATTTTTTTGTTCGCAAGGTTGTTTTTGTCAAGTATGCCCAAGCATTCGTCATTATGCCCGGCGGTTTTGGCACATTAGATGAGTTTTTTGAGGCCATCACCCTCATTCAAACCCGTAAAATTGCTAAAAGGCCAATCGTGTTGTTTGGAAGTGCTTTTTGGCAGGGCTTATTTGATTGGGTTAAAAATGTGCAGCTCGCTGAAGGACTCATTTCTGAATCTGATTTAGACTTATTTAAAGTGACCGACTCAACAGATGAGGCGCTGCAGTTTATCGAGGACTTCTTCCGTTCTCATGCACTTTCTCCTAATTTCTAAGCATCTTTGTAATACATATATCGAAATCTTTATGTTGGATAAAATCAAAAGTACGCTAAGGTTGGTCATTCCTTTTATCAAGACCAAACTTTTCTGGAAACATTTTGGCCTCGTCATTTTGTTTTACTTAGTCATGGTTTTTGCCACCATTCTTTATCTCGATTTTGCCACCAACCACGGCGAAAAAATTGCTGTTCCCAATTTAGTGGGCATCTCTGGTCAAAAAGCCAAAAACCGCATTGAAGCGCTCGACCTCACTTATCAAATTTTGGACAGTATTTACGACCCATCTTTACCAGAAGGGACTGTTGTAGAGCAGCTCGTAGAGCCAACTTCACTTTCTCAAGTCTATGTGAAATCAGGCCGCATTATTGGCCTTAGGTTATCAAAAAAGAGCCAACTCGTAGAGATGCCGAGTTTGTTGCACAAGCAAATCCAATTTGCACAAAGTATCCTCGAGCAACGAGGCTTGCATTTCTCAATTCAATACCAGCCCACTGCCGAGGCCAACGGTTCTGTCCTTGATCAGCGTTACAAAGGCCGTCGCATCAAAGAAGGCGAGCGCTTGCCAATTGGCGCCGTGGTCACACTCATTGTGGGGCAAAACGACGAAGGCGAGCCAATAGCGTTACCAAATTTATTGGGCCTCACGATGTCCGAAGCCAAATATATTTTTGATACTTTGGGTGTGAGCAGTTACTCGTTCATTTGTCCGGATTGTTTAACGGGTCAAGATTCTGCAGCTGCCCGAATTTTTTCGCAGTCGCCAGAATATATTGAAGCAACAACCGTTTTTAAATCCACACAATTTATCCTCTCGATGCAAAAAGGAGGAGACGGTCAAAATCCTTAACCTATGACGCGCTTTATTTTTACTTTTTTTGCTAGTCTTTGCATCTCAGCATTGTGGTCACAAGGATTCGAAAAGGGGCCAATTTACCGCAATTTTGAGCTAGGAACTTCAAAAGGTCAATTGAAAAGTACGCTCCATATCATTGACAGCACATTTTATTACACCTCTGATACACTTAATCTACCGTTTTTTGATGAGTTTTCTACTGATAAATTTCAACAATACAACGCACAGTTCAATGACCCAGGCGTAACTTCTACACTCTATTTCAGACTCCTCGATCCGAGTACACTTGTGCCATTTACTGCGGCTCAATCCTTTACTGATCAGGCCACATTTCGCCGCACTTTTGACCAAACCACCAGCACTTTTACCGATTCTATCTTTCCAACTACTGCAGTAAAAGTAGCCGATTTCTCTGCCTTTCCCTTGAGTTTTCAGACGCTTAGTCTTTACCCGCCATATTATATCTACGACACGATCGGCGTGGCCGATTCACCCGACACAGTTTGGGTGCAAAATCCAAGTTACGTACAAGATTCTGCCCGTATTTTCTTTGCTACACTCAACGATCCGAATGCGCTTTGGCTAGATGCCCACGCCTACCGAAACAATCGATTTGCAGTTAATCCGCGCTCGTTGGGGGTTGTTACATTTGATGGCCTGAACGCCAATGGGTTCCCATATGCTATTGGCACAACATATACCAACACGGCAGATTACCTGCATTCAAAACCCCTAGACCTTAGCGCTTATACTGCCGCTGATTCGCTCTACTTTTCATTTTTGGTTCAGCCAGAAGGTCTAGGCGACGTGCCTGAAGCCACCGATTCTTTGCGCCTAGAATTTTATGCCAAAGATCTAGGGCAGTGGTTTCATGTTTGGTCTATGGCGGGCGATACCACCTCACCATTCAAAGTGGTGCATATTCCTGTCAAAGACGCTAAGTACTTCAAACGCGGATTTCAGTTCCGCTTCAGTAATTACGGCGCGCTTTCTGGCGCATTAGATCATTTTCATATCGATTACGTTCACTTGCGCACGCAATCCCATTTGGCCGATACTTTATTCAAAGATTTTGCATGGGTATATCCAATGAACACGCTATTGCAGGATTACACAGCCGTGCCTTGGGATCACTACAAAAACACGCCCAAGCCTTACAGAAATGATTTCCCTGTTGTGCTGCATAACGGTAGTTCTACGCCAGAAAACAATCAATTCCCTGGTCAATTTACCATAGATCAATTAGCCAATCAATTAGGGCAATTTTCGCTACCTGGCAGTCAGTTATCGAATGGCGATTTGAATTATGAACCCAACACGACCTATGCATCTACGCACAACATCAGTGCTTCCGGTTCTTTTCCAACGAGTGGAGCGGGCAATGAACAAGCTTTTCGTGTCAGTGGCACGCTCAATGTGCAGTTTCCGAACCTTGCACTCAACGACACCACAAGCTTTTATCAGCAGTTTTCCAATTTTTATAGCTACGACGACGGCAGTGCCGAGGCTGCTTTTGGCCCAACAGGAGCGCAATCGCGCTTGGCTGTTCAGTTCGATGCGTACGAGGCCGATTCTTTGATTGGGGTTTCATTTCATTTTGTACCCTCTGTTATTGATGTCTCTAGCAAATTGTTCTTGATCAGTGTTTGGAGCAATGAAAACGGTCATCCTGGCACGCTTCTCTATGAAGACGATGTCTTTTTTCCGAGAACGCCACTATATGGCGATGAGCGCGGCATTTTTGTACCCTATTACTTTGCTGATACGCAAAAGGTGAGTGTGGCGTCTTCTTTCTTCATCGGCTGGCGCCAACTCGATGCCGAGCGCCTCAATTTAGGTTTGGATAGAAATATTGATCAGTCAGATAAAATTCAATACAGCGTAGACGGCGGCTTCACTTGGTTTACCTCGCCTTACGAAGGTGCTGCTATGGTGCATCCGATCTTCTCTACAGCACTCGATGCAAGCTTAGGACTTTCAAATGATGCAGTTGCACCTGCAACCTGGACGGTTTATCCAAATCCAGGTCAAAAGGAAGTACATGTAGACTTGCCAATTCCTTATCAAGGCAAACAAATTATTTTGTATGACGCCATGGGTAAGGTTAAGTTGTCTCAGACAGAGAGCACTTTTGATATCAGCATGTTGCCAAATGGCGTTTATTTCTTGCGTTGCCCTCAAACAACTTTGGGTACCTTAAAGCTGATCATCAACAACTAATGAGCGAAAATTTAGAGATTGAAGTAGAGGAAGCAGACCTCTTTGAACATTACCGTTTCAAAGCAGACCCCGGTCAGGAAGTCGTTCGGATCGACAAATTCTTGTTGGACCGCATGGCGGACACCTCCAGAAATAAAATTCAGGTAGCCGCTAAAAATGGCAATATCCATGTGAATTCTCAGCCAGTAAAGCAAAATTACCGTGTCAAACCCGGCGACGAAATCGCAATTGTACTGCCGTATCCAGTCCGAGAAATTGAACTCATTGCGCAAGATATTCCCATTGATGTAACCTATGAAGATGACGACTTATTGGTCGTGAACAAAGCAGCTAACATGGTGGTGCATCCGGGTTATGGCAATTATTCGGGAACGCTCGTCAATGCACTGGTTTTTCATTTTGATCATTTGCCTACGCGCCCCAAAGACTATTTTGGCAGGCCGGGCTTGGTTCACCGCATAGACAAACACACTACCGGATTGCTCGTTGTGGCTAAAACCGAGAATGCCCTTAATGACCTAGCCAAGCAGTTTTACGACCGCACCACGGAACGCCGTTATTACGCTTTGGCTTGGGGCGATATCAGTGAAGATGGCACCATAGAAGGACACATCGGTAGGTCGCTGAAAAACCGCAAGGTGATGACCGTTTTTCCGGATGGCGCATACGGTAAGCCGGCCATCACGCATTACAAGGTTTTGGAGCGTTTTGGCTACGTTACGCTCATCGAATGTAAGCTAGAAACGGGCAGAACCCACCAAATTCGTGCCCACATGCAATCAATTGGACACCCGTTGTTTAACGATTTGGAATACGGCGGCGACCGCATCTTGAAAGGCACTAAATCTTCGGCGTATGAAAAGTTTATGGTCAATAACTTTGCCTTGCTCCCCGGACAGGCATTACACGCCAAGACACTCGGTTTTATTCAGCCGCGCACTAAAGAGTATTTAGAGTTTGATTCTGAGCTACCTGAGGGTTTTCAGCGTTTATTGGAACGCTGGAGAACCTATTGTTCGGATTTTAAATAAAATTTCTCTATTTTTGCTTTCCTTGGTTCTTAACCAAGCTAAAACTACGCTTTATGAAACAATTATTCATTGCCGCTATTTTAACGTTCTTCACAGCATCGGTAAGCTTTTCACAAAACGCCACCGATCCAAAATTCGTGCGCGAAGCCAACGAAGTCTATATCTCTGGCAATTACTTTGAAGCTATTAATGTCTGTCAAGATGCCTATAAAAAGTTAGGTGCTCGCGGTTCTTTGCGCCAAAAAGGCGACATGGCGTTCAAAATCGCTGAATCATACCGCGCACTAGAGATCTTTGATAAAGCAAATGATTGGTACGGCACCTGTATCGAACTCAAGTATTTCGATGTTGTTCCTGAAATATACTACTACAAAGCCGACATGCAGCGCATGATGAAAGACTTTGACAATGCCATCAAAAGCTATCGCGAATACAAGCGCATTGCGCCAAAGTCTCGCACCAAAGAAGTAGACGATGCCATTATGGCTTGTGAAAAGTATAAAGATTTTGATGAGTTTGAAACTTCCAAACTTGTTGTGAAGCCAGAAGTTAAAATCAATACCAAGCAAATGGATATGGCGCCTAGCTTCATGGACAAAAAAGGTAAAGTAATTGTTTTCAGCTCGTCTCGCGATGAAAGCACAGGAGCTGAACGCGACCCTATTTCTGGTGAAAAATATATGGACCTTTACATTGCAGCATACGATGTGAACGGCAACCCAACTAATGTCAAATCCCTCGATACAAAAGGCGTGGTGAATACCACTCAAAACGAAGGATCAGCTACTTTTGATTCAAAGCGCAAAAACATCTACTTTACGCGTTGCCCCAACGCAGAAAAAATGGATTTAGGCTGTGAAATCTGGACGGCAGTCATGAACGGCGAAGACTTCGATGACCCTCGTAAAATTACATTAACGATCTCAGATACCATTTCTGTTGGGCACCCGTGCTTGTCTCCAGACGACCAAATGCTTATTTTTGCCTCAGACATGAAGCAAAGCCCGAATGGCGAAAAATCGCTCGGAGGCCGCGATCTCTGGTATGTCAATTTCGACAAGCGCACCAAAATGTGGGATTCCATTCCACACAACATGGGCGCCATGTTCAATACCGCTGGTAACGAACTCTTCCCATCTATCGGACCAAACGGCCAACTCTATTTTGCATCTGATGGCTTGCCAGGAATCGGAGGTCTTGACCTCTTTGTAGCTGAGCAGGTTGCTGGTGAAAACAAATGGACAGGTGTCAAAAACATGGGTTACCCTTTCAACTCACAAGGGAACGACTACGCCATGTCTGATTTCGACGGCAAGTCTGGTTTCTTTACCTCTGAGCGCAAAACCACCAGCAACCAAGAATACGCACCAGATATCTGGAGCTTCACTACGCCTCCAAACCTTTTCGATTTGCGCGTGACCGTCTATGAGTCAGGTAAAAAATCTAAGAAATTAGCTGGCGCAAAAGTTTACGTAACCGTTTCTGACGGCACAAGCTGGGAAGGTGTTACAGATGCAAAAGGTAAGATCATCTGGAAAGAACGCCCGGACAAAAAAGGTCGTTACATTTTAACCGGTAAAGAATACACGCTTAAAGCAGAAAAAGAAGGCTTCTACGAAGACAAAAAGGGCGCCAAAATCTCTACACTAGGAATGGATCAAAGCCAAAGTTTCTTGATTGAGATGCCGTTGTTACCTGTAGGCATCATCCGCACTCCTGAAATTCGCTATGTATTTGACCAATGGGTGTTTATCAACGATGCAACTTGTATGTCCTTAGACTCGCTTAAGTTCCTAGACAGCATGCTCAAAGAATACCCGAACATCACCATCGACTTGTTTTCACACACCGATGCACGTGGTGGCGATGCGCGCAACCAAATGCTCTCAGAAAACCGTGCAAAAGCAGTTTACAAGCACCTCGTTGAAACATGTGGAATCGACCCACGTCGCATTCGCCCTGTAGGTCGTGGAGAGGCAGAGCCTGCAACTTGGGTAGACGAATCTGGTAAAACAGTTGTGCTCACTGAAGATTATATCAATCAGTTCAAGACCTCTGACAAAGCGAAGTTTGAAATGCTGCATACGATCAACCGCCGTACCACTGCCAAGATCACAAGCACCACTTTTGATCCGAACACGGCACCGCCGGCAGATCCTGAATACCGCAAGTTTAAACAACTTCCAAGATTATAAAAAGAAAGGCGTCGGAAGGCGCCTTTTGTTTTGAGCTATGAGACGACTTCTACAAAAAATCGTATTCTTTTTTGAATTGCAGTCCTTTGGTGTCTGCGAATGGTGGGCGCGCAGATTGGGTATCCGAACCAACAAAGTGCGTTTAGGCTTTATCTATCTAAGTTTCATAGGCTTGGGCTCTCCTGTCTTGCTTTACCTTATTATGGCCTGGATCCTCGAACACAAACACTATTTTAAATTTCAATCAAAGCGCAAACAATCTATCTGGGATTTATGAGAATTTTGATAACGGGAAGCAATGGCCTTTTAGGCCAAAAGCTTGTCGATTTATGCTTGGCTAAGCAATTAGATTTCCTTGCCACTTCAAGCGGCGCGAATCGCTATTCAGCTTGTCCGACAGATAAGTATCAAACCCTAGACATCACCGACGAGCAAAACATACAAGCGGTGCTCGAAAGTTACAAGCCTACGCACGTGATCCATACGGCAGCAATGACCAACGTGGATCAATGTGAACTCCAGCCCGAGGCTTGCGATTTAGTCAACCGCCAAGCAGTATGGATGTTGGCCAAGTATTGCCAACTGCACCACATTCATTTGCAGTTGCTTTCTACCGATTTTGTTTTTGATGGCCAAGACGGCCCTTATGCTGAAACTGACGAGCCAAATCCGCTGAGTGTCTACGCACGCTCAAAGGTAGAAGCTGAAAAAATACTTCAAACAACCGAAGGATTGCGCTTTTCTATTGTTCGCACCATTATCGTTTACGGCCAAGGTGAGCAACTCTCTAGATCAAACCTGATCCTTTGGGCTAAAGAGGCGTTGCAAAAAGGCAGTCCGTTACAAATTGTCAATGATCAGTTCCGGGCACCAACTTGGGCCGAAGACCTTGCGTGGGCTTGTGTGCGTATTTGTGAACTCAATCATGTCGGTATTTTTCATATCGCCGGACCAGAAGTACTCTCTATATATGATATTGTGGCCCGCGTAGCTGCGTTTTACAAGCTTCCGATACAACAAGTCACTCAACTGTCCAGCGACACCCTGCAGCAGCCTGCGAAGCGCCCTGCACGCACAGGTTTTGTGCTAGACAAAGCAAGTGCGCTTTTAGGTTACCGTCCGCACACACTAGAGCAAACTTTTGCTTTATTGTAATTCAGAAAAACTTTTATCTTTACCTACCTAAAAAATAGAATATGAGTGTTTGGAGAAAAAAACCGGTAAGTCACTTTGAACGTGACATGAAAAAAAATGACCTCAACCGCGTTCTGACCCGTTGGGGTCTTACTTCATTAGGAATCGGCGCTATTATAGGTGGCGGTATCTTCACCTTGACAGGAATTGCTGCCCACGACCACGCTGGTCCGGCATTGGCTTTGTCTTTTGTAATCGCAGGTGTGGGCTGTTTATTTGCCTCGCTTTGTTATGCAGAATTCGCCTCTATATTACCAGTAGAGGGTTCGGCATATGCTTATTCTTACGGTACTATGGGTGAGCTTTTCGCTTGGATTATCGGTTGGAACCTTATCTTGGAATACATGATGGGCGCCACTACTGTTGCGGTCGCCTGGAGTGGATATTTTGAAAAGTTACTGCATCAATTTGGCATACATCCGCCCATGTGGCTTATGAACGACGCCGTTACTGCTGCAGAAAAAGCACATGAAGCAGGCATTTCCACACCCGAGTTTGCATTTAATTTACCTGCATTTTTAATCACTTGGGTAGTTACAGCTATTCTCATTAAAGGGATTAAGGAAGCGGCAAAAACCAATAACCTGATTGTCATCCTCAAGGTAGCAGTTGTATTGTTTGTGATCTTTGTAGGCTTCTTCTTTATTGATACAGATAACTATGTACCATTTATCCCTGAAACCGAACACAACGCCGACGGTTCCTCTTCATTTGGTTGGTCTGGGGTAGTAACTGCCGCCACCATAGTATTCTTTGCTTATATTGGTTTTGATGCCGTTTCAACCCAAGCCGGCGAAGCTATTAATCCGAAGAAAGATGTTCCGTTTGCCATTATTATGTCCTTGGTCATTTGTACCATACTGTACATTGTAGTTTCTTTGGTATTAACCGGAATGGTCCCTTACAACGAGCTTGACATCAAAGCTCCTGTTGCCTCGGCTTTTGAAGGCATCGGAATGCCATGGGCCACAACACTTATCACCATTGCTGCTGTAGCGGGGCTTACGTCCGTGATGTTGGTCATGATGCTCGGTCAAACCCGCATTTTCTTGGGCATGGCCAAAGACGGCTTGCTTCCATTTAATATGTTCGGTAAAATTCACGAAACGTACAAAACTCCGTTTAGAAGTACGATTCTTGTCGGAGCCATAGTATCTGTTGTTGCGGCTACAACACCTATTGATAAAGTATCTGAAATGTGTTCAATGGGAACTTTACTTGCCTTTGCCATGATTTCAATTGCTGTTTTAATCATGCGTATTCGCCAACCAGAATTGGAGCGCCCGTTCAAAACGCCAGCAGTTTGGTTTGTGGCTATCGCTGGTGCTGCGTTCAACTTTGGCCTCATGTATTTTGTGCGTCCAGACACATGGGTCGCCTTCATTGTTTGGTCTACCTTAGGCCTCATCGTTTATTTCTTGTATTCGCGCAAGCACAGCAATCTCAACAATTATGCTTTTGAAGAGTCTCTCAAAGGCCATGATTCCATTGTGAATGCTTCAGAAGAAGATTAATGCAAGCAGACGCTAAAAAAACGCTCGGTCTTCTCGATGCCACCTTATTGGTATCGGGCTCCATGATCGGTTCGGGTATTTTTATTGTTTCTACACTCATGCTGCGCGATATCGGATCGCCGGCTTGGTTGTTGGTCTTGTGGGTTCTCACAGGTCTTATCACCGTTTTTGCGGCGCTGAGCTACGGAGAACTCGCAGGCATGATGCCAAACGCAGGTGGGCAGTATGTGTATATTCAGCGCGCTTATGGCAAAATGGCTTCCTTTCTCTACGGCTGGACTGTTTTTACGGTCATACAGACAGGCGTTATTGCTGCTGTTGCGGTGGCCTTCGCTAAATATACAGCCGTCTTTTTTCCCGAATTAAATAATGTAGTTTTCTCGTTGCCATTTTTGGCGGTGACCTGGGCCCAATTGCTCGCAATTGCTTCTGTTGTGTTCCTGACCTACTCGAACGCAAGAGGTGTTCAAAATGGCAAAGTCATTCAGTTTGTATTCACTTTTGCCAAGCTATTTGCATTAGGAGCATTGATTGTATTGGGGATTTATTTAGGTCTTAAAACCGATGTTTTTGCACTCAACTTTAGCGATGCTTGGAAAGCCACTAAAACTGTAGTTGCTAATGACGGAGCTAAAGTTTTTCAGATGCCGCTAACTGGTTGGGCCCTCGTTGGGGCATTAGGCGCTACTATTATCAATTCTTTGTTCTCTGCCGATGCCTGGAATAACGTCACATTTATTGCGGGTGAAATCAAAGACCCCAAAAGGAACATCCCTAAGAGTTTGTTTTTTGGCACCTTGATCGTGACGGTCATTTATATTTTAGCCAATATCGCTTACCTGGCTTTATTGCCAATTAACGGTAGTCCTGATGGGCTCAACCCAATCGATCAAGGAATGCTTTTTGCCAGTAACGACCGCGTTGGGGCTTCTGCTGCCTACGTTATATTTGGTGACGCCGGCATTCTGCTCATGGCAGGCCTCATCATGGTTTCGACTTTTGGCTGCAACAATGGCCTTGTATTGGCGGGTTCGCGTTTGTTCTACGCGATGTCCAAAGACGGACTATTCTTCAAAAGTGCAGCGCAGCTCAATCAAAATGGCGTGCCTTCCCGTGCGCTCTGGATCCAGTGTGCTTGGGCGAGTGTACTTTGTCTTTCAGGCAAATACGGCGACTTGCTTACCTACAGTACTTTTGCCAGTTTGTTATTTTATATCTTGACTATTTACGGCATTTTTAGATTGCGCAAACTCGAGCCAGATACTGAACGTCCTTACAAAGCCTGGGGCTATCCCTTCATACCTGCACTATATATTGTGCTCACACTCGCTATTTGTGTCGATTTATTGATCTACGATTTCCGCAATGCAGGTATGGGCCTATTTATCGTTCTGTTGGGCATTCCGGTATATTACTTAATCGAGTCAAAAAGAAAGGTTGCCTAGCCAATAAGCCCAGTAAGTTCTCGTTGAGGCTTACATGAAAAAACCATTTGTCATTTTTACCAAACGTTTAGAGCGCGGCACCATGCTATGGCTATTAGTTTGTGTGGTGGTCATTTTTGCGCCCCGAATAGAGGCGTATTTATTGAAGCCCGACTTGAGCTACACTTGGCATTACAAGATGGAGCAAAAAGTGCGGCAGGCTTTTCAAATACCTTCAAAACATACAACACGGCGTTCCTATTCCAGGCTTTGGAAGCGCTGCAACCCCGAGGGACTCACTGCGGCCGATTGGCAACGTTTAGGACTGAGCCCAAAGCAAGCTGCCTCATTACTGCGCTTCAAAGAAAAATATGGCCTGCATTCGCTGTCTCAAATGCAACATATCCGGGTCCTGCCTTCAGAATTACTCGATCAAATATCGGATTCTTTGTATTTTGACCCCACTCCAAATGTCAAGCCAGGCGTTGTCGATACGGAAGAAAGTGCATGGATGGAAAAAAGACAGGAAGACAAGGTACAATACGGCAAGTTGGATATCAATTCAGCAACAGAAACGATGCTAGTGGCCTTGCCGGGTCTTGGTGCATATACAGCAGCAAAGATCATTGCTTATCGCGAGCGTTTAGGTGGTTTTTTAGTCCTCGATCAACTGCAAGAAATTCAAGGGATCAGGCCAGAAATACTGCAAAAAGTGCTGCCATATTTGGTGCTAGAACAAGGCGTCAAACGCATTTCGATCAATGAGGTGAGCTACGAAACGCTCAAACAACATCCTTATCTGACTTGGAATCAGGCCAATTCCATCATCAAAATGCGCAAACAAAAGGGAGTATTTAAAGAAATAAAGGAGCTCAAAGAATCTGTATTAATTGACGACGAGACATACAAAAAACTCTTGCCTTATGTATCTTTGTGACATGACAATTCACGAACAACTCAAAGCGGTTATCCGCGATGTACCAGATTTTCCAAAGCCAGGCATCCTCTTCAAGGATATTTCAACTATTATGCTTAGTCCTGAAGTATCCAATGCGGTCCTAGATCATTTGGTTGCTCAATACAAAGATGCTGGGCTTGACGCTATTGCAGGTATTGAAAGCCGTGGGTTTCTTTTTGGCTATCCGTTAGCCATGCGTTTAGGCTTACCTTTTGTACTTATTCGCAAAGAGGGCAAACTGCCATATGACAAAATCAAACATGCCTACGACTTAGAATACGGCTCTGCTGTCATAGAAATGCACACCGATGCCATCAAAATAGGCCAGCGTGTCCTGATCCACGACGACCTGCTCGCTACAGGCGGCTCTGCTGCTGCAGCGGCTACGCTCATCGAAAAAAGTGGCGGGGTAGTAGGCGGCTTTGACTTTTTAGTAGCCCTTGATTTTTTAAATGGCGCTGAGCACCTCGCCAAATTCAGCGAGCAAATTTCCGCCATTGTTCATTATTAATATGAGCACATGACTTCATAATTGCAATTTATATTTCATCAATAAATAACAACAACCTTCAATCAACAACATGAGTAACTATTTTACAGAACAACAGCAGCTCCTGGCCCAGATGGTTCGGGATTTTGCAGAGCGAGAAATTCGCCCTCAAATGAAACACTGGGACGACCACGAAATTTTCCCGATCGAGGTCATGAAAAAAATGGGCGAGCTAGGCTTACTAGGTATTTTCATCCCAGAGCAATACGGTGGATCGGGTTTTAGCTATAACGAATACGCTACCGTCCTGATGGAACTTGGAAAGGTTTGTGGCGGCGTGGGCCTCAGTGTAGCTGCACACAACTCGTTGTGTACAGGCCATATCTATTACCACGGTTCAGAAGCTCAAAAACAAAAATATTTACCCAAATTAGCAAGCGGTGAGTGGATCGGTGCTTGGGGGCTCACCGAAGCCAATACAGGCTCCGATGCCATGCGCATGAAAGCCACAGCGGTTCTTGATGGCGATCATTGGGTCTTGAATGGTTCAAAAAACTGGATCACACATGGGCTCTCTGGCGATGTAGCAGTTGTGCTCATTCGCACTGGCGAACTACTCGATAGCAAAGGCATTACTGCATTTATTGTAGAAAAAGGTACACCGGGCTTTTCAGCCGTTAAAATAAAAGATAAATTAGGCGTGCGCGCAAGCGAAACCGCCGAGCTTATTTTCGACAACGTGCGCATCCCAAAGGATAACGTAATTGGCGAAGTAGGACACGGTTTTGTACAAGCCATGCAAATTCTAGATGGCGGCCGCATCTCTATCGCTTCTTTGAGCTGTGGTATTGCCAGAGGCGCATATGAAGCTGCTGTTAAATACGCCAAAGAACGCGAGCAATTTGGCCAGCCTATTGCCCAATTTCAAGCTATTGCCTTCAAATTAGCCGACATGGCGACTCAAATAGAAGCTGCTGAACTCCTTACTTTTCAGGCTGCTGCAAAGAAAGACGCCAAGTTGCCAGTTACCAAAGAGGGTGCTTTTGCCAAGTACTTTGCCTCAGAGGTTTCGGTCAAATGTGGCAACGAAGCCGTTCAAATTATGGGGGGTTATGGCTATACCAAAGAATATCCTGCAGAGAAATTCCTGCGCGACTCAAAACTCATGACAATTGGGGAGGGGACGTCTGAAATCCAAAAGTTGGTTATTTCTAGAGAAATATTGAAATAATTTTTGCAGAATTGAATTTCTCTCGTATCTTTGCGACCCTAAGTTTAAAACAAAGAAATTAAAGCATATGTTGATCATTCCAATTAAAGAAGGCGAGAACATCGAACGCGCATTGAAGAAGTACAAGAAAAAGTACGAGAAAACCAATGTAATGAAACAATTGCGTGCCCGAAGAGAATTCGTGAAGCCATCTATTTCTAATCGTCAGGAAGTGATTCGTGCGGCTTACAAACAAAGAATGCAAAGTCAGCAACTGTAACCATTTGCTACAAGATACGTATGGAAAGGAGCTTCGGCTCCTTTTTTTATGCTCCAAGAATTCGATAATTATTTGCGCCAAGAGAAACGCTATTCAGCTCATACCTGTTTAGCCTATCTCCAGGACCTTCACCAGTTCAGTACATTTGCAGGCTGCGCTGAGCTTTCCGATTGGCAAGAGCAGAATAGTGCCATTATCCGAGGCTGGATGGTAGCGCTACTCGAACAAGGCCTGAGCAAGCGTACGGTCAATCGCAAACTCGCCGCCTTGCGCACCTTTTTCAAGTGGTTGCGCAAAGAGGGTAGGCTCGCCGACAACCCCATGACACGCATACAAGGCCCCAAAGGCGAAAAACGCTTGCCAGTTTTTGTCAAAGAGACAGAACTTGCTGCTCAGAATGTTAGTGCGCTTTTCAGCTCAGATTTTGAAGGACTGCGCAACGAACTTATCGTAGAACTCTTTTATCAGACGGGCATGCGTCTGTCTGAGCTCATCGACCTCAAAGAAGCTTCTGTCAGTGCGCAGCATCTCAAAGTGTTGGGTAAGCGCAACAAAGAACGCCTCATTCCTATTGCCCCTGAACTCGCAATAAAAATCAATCAATATCGCGCAGCAAAACATACCATGAGCCTCGATCACCCCAATTTATTGGTGCGTCGAAACGGAATGGCTCTGTATCCGCAACTTGTTTATCGCCTCATTAGAGAAGTGCTCGGAACCCTGAGCGGTGTAGAGAAACGCAGTCCGCATGTCTTGCGTCATACTTTTGCCACACATATGCTCAATAATGGCGCTGGGCTCGAGACCCTCAAAGACCTGTTGGGCCACGCTAATTTATCCGCTACGCAAGTCTATACCCACAATTCATTTGCCCAATTGCGTAAGGCTTATGGCAGCGCACATCCAAGAGCACTGAAATCACAGTAAATTAATAGGCAAAGCGCTGAAATTGCCTATCTTTGCGGCACAATTTAGAATTATGAATTTAGCAGCAGTAGGTAGTGTCGCATTTGACGCCATCGAAACACCATTCGGTAAAACAGACAAAATCGTAGGTGGCGCAGGCTCTTATATCGCCTTGTCATCCTCTTTCTTTGTTAAAGAACAGAGCCTCATTTCTGTTGTTGGCGGAGATTTCCCCAAAGAGTTCCTTTCCTTATTACAAGCAAAAGGGGTGGATATCAGTGGAATTGAAGTCAAGCAAGACGAAAAAACCTTTTTCTGGTCGGGTCGCTACCATACCGATTTGAATTCGCGTGACACCCTTGTTACCGAACTCAATGTGCTTGCCGATTTTGCGCCAGTAGTCCCAGCGAAAGCTCAAAATGCTGCGTTTTTAATGCTCGGCAACTTGAGCCCTGCCGTTCAGTTGTCTGTAATCAAACAAATGGCAACACGTCCAAAGCTCATCGCTATGGATACGATGAATTTCTGGATGGATATCGCTCTTGACGACCTCAAAGAAACAATCAAGCATATCGACATCCTGATCATCAACGACGAAGAAGCGCGTCAGCTCTCAGGCGTTTACTCGCTGCGCAAAGCTGCTGGAATTATCCGCGCAATGGGTCCGTCTATTCTTATCATTAAAAAAGGTGAACACGGCGCATTATTGTTTCACGACGCAAATGTATTTTATGCACCTGCGCTACCTTTAGAAGAAGTTTTTGATCCAACCGGTGCCGGAGACACCTTTGCCGGAGGATTCATGGGCTATCTCGCCGCCGCACCAAACCTAGATTTCGAGACCATGAAACGCGCCATTATCGCAGGTTCTGCACTTGCTTCATTTTGTGTGGAGAAATTCGGAACCGAGCGTTTACTTGAAATCAATCAAGAAGATTTAAACCAGCGTATGCAAGAATTTGTCGCTTTATCTACCTTTCAACTGGAAGCATAATGGAATTACAGCACTATACCGAACAAATTGTGGCTTTGAGCCAACAAGAAGACCTTTTACAATTAGGCCGCACTGCGAGTGAGCACAAGCAGCATTTCGAAGATCTATTAATTGAACTTGAACGACAAGAGCAAGTCAAGCGACTAGACGCCGCCGATCAAGGTCAGACCTATGAAGAAATCGATTACAAGCCGCAAAAAGAAGCGTTTTTTGAAGCTTATAACGCATTTGTAACGAAGCGCAAAGCACAACAGCAGCTTCAGCAGTCCCTCGAGACGCAAAACCTCAGACTCAAACGAGACCTCATAATTAGGCTCAAAGAAGTTATTGACAACGAAGAGAAAATCGGTACTGCTTTTCAGGCCTACAAAGAAATTCATGAGACCTGGAAGAAAATCGGAGCTATTCCACGAGAGCAGCGCGAAACCATCCAAAAGGAATATTCGCGTTTGTTGGAAATCTTCTTTTACAATATTAAGATTTACAAAGAACTCCAAGACCACGATTACCGACGCAACAAACAACTCAAAGAAGACCTCATTTTCAAGCTCAAACAGTTGCGCGTGGCCTCACTCGAACAGCGCGACCTAGAAGCGCAGCTTCATGTGCTTCAAGACGAATGGGAAGAAATCGGCCCGGTTCAGAACGAAGATTGGGAACTCATGAAAACGGCTTATTGGGAAACCGTTCGCAGCATCTATGACAAAATCAATGAACATTACGAAGCCCAAAGACAAGTCCTTAAAGCCAACATCGATGCTAAGAAAAAATTGGTGGACGACCTAGCTGAGCGCTTGAAAGAAGTTGCCCAATGGAACAACTTCAAGCACTGGGAAACTCAAACTGCTTTTGTCCTCGATTTACAGGCCCAATGGAAAACAATAGGCTCCGGAAGCCGTAAGGAAAACGAAGCGATCTATCAGGTTTTTAGAGCGCATTGCGACGAATTTTTTACAGCAAAAAAGAACTTCTCTAGGGATATAGATGCTGCAATTCAAGACATTGTCACAAAGAAAAAAGGCTTGATAGAAAAAGCACAAGCCTTGAGCAGCTCTACAGACTGGAAAAATACCGCCGACCAACTTAAGCAACTCCAAAAACAATGGCAAGATTTCGGCTCAGCTGGTCAGCGCTATGAAAATAAACTCTGGAAAGATTTTAGAGCGGCTTGCAACAGCTTTTTTGATGCGCGCCAAGCACATTTTGAAGAACAAGACGCAGCAAATAGCGAAAACCTCACCGCTAAGCTCGCATTAATCGAAACGCTCAATCAGTTTACATTACCTACTGACAAGCAAGCGGCATTGTCGCAATTGCGCGATTTTCAGCAACAATTCAACGCAATTGGTCAGGTAGGCCTTAAAGAAAGACAAAATGTTTATGTCGCGTTTAAAACGCGCATGGATGAACTTTACAAAGACCTCAAGCTAGTAGGTCAAGAAAAAGAACGCGTTTTCTTTCAAGCAAAGCTCGAAGGCCATTTAGCTTCGCCAGAAAAACAACGCTTACTGCAGTCAGAACGTCAAGAAATCAGAAAGCAAATTGACTTCTTGCAAAAAGAAATTTTCACGCTTGAAAACAACCTCGGGTTTTTTGCACGCTCAAAAGGCGCAGAGCAACTCCGCCTCGAAGTCCAGAAGAAAATTCTTGCAGCCCAAGAAAAAATCCACGGACTGAAGGCTAAGTTCAAACTCATTCCGAATGAATAGCTTCATCAACTTACTTTTGTTGGTCGTGAGCTTGCCAACGCTCTTGTTTTCTGTTTTTGTCGGCTTTGACCTGCCCATCGACTTTTTGAATACAACAGGTGCGCGCCTCCCATATAGCAACGAAGTGTATCTTGTTTTGGGTTTGGTGATTTTAATCATAGGGCTCAGACGTACAATCCGCCGCTGGATGGGCGTTTCAATGGTCAAGCAAGTTAGCAAATTTGTTTGGAACGCACCCATAAGCAAGGAGCGTCGCATGCGCGTGTTTGTCTACAATTCAATAGAAGGTGTCGTCTTTTTGAGCCTTTCTTTTGCCCATTGGTTCTTGACCCCATCTGCTATTTTTGTGCTGCTGATTTACCTCATATTAGCACTCGACTCCTTTCTATTTGTCTTGATCAATCACTCAAATTTTAGGGTGGGGCTAAGTTCCAAAGCCATTCTTGTTGCGGACCGAGAAGTCTTGCTCATTTATCTTAATGGTCTCAGAAAAGTTTCTGTTAGCCAGCAAACGGTTTACTTTGATTATAGTCAAAACCTTCAACTTTCATTTCCGCTCGATTGCATCGAAGAACCGCAAAAAGCTAACTTCTTTGAGGCCTTAGAAGGTCAGATCGACCGCGACCGCGTGCTTTTTCAACACACAAAATAGATTTCGTACTTTCGTAGCATGCGAGGTGCCGCTCCACAGAAAATACTTCTTGTTCGCCTGAGTTCTATTGGCGATATCGTTCTGACCTTTCCTGTTGTAGCGGCCATTAAATCTAACTTTCCGGGTTGTAAAATAGATTACGTCACCAAAAAGCAATTTGCAACTTTACTTGAAGCTTGCCCAGGTATCAATCAGGCTATTTTCTTTGATCACTCATTGGCGCAATTGCGTCAGCAGCTAGATTTCAAGCAATACGATGCCGTTTTTGATCTCCACCACAACCTCCGTACACGCCTGTTGCTTTTAGCTTGTGCGGCACCAGTGTATCGCTTCCCAAAAAACAACATCCAAAAGTGGTTGTTGACCAAGTTTAAGTTGCGCCCAAAACAACGCACGCATGTGGTCGAGCGCTATCTAGTACCGCTGCAAGATTTCGTACATTATTGGAAGCCGCTGAATGCCGCTTTTCAATATGAGATTCCTAATATTGCGCAATTCGACATCGAAAAAAGATTTAGCGTTAAGCCGAAAACCTATATAGCTATTGCTATTGGCGCACAGTTTGCCACCAAGCGAATGCCAACAGATTTGCTCATTCAACTCATTGGGCAAATGAGGCTGCCAATAGTCTTGTTAGGAGGGAAGGAAGACATTCAAACTGCTGAACTGATCATCGAGAATTGTCGTCAAAATGAGTTGGTTTCTGCTGTGGGCAAGACAAACATTCACGAGTCGGCGTGGTTGGTTCAAAATGCAAAAGCCTTGCTCACCCACGACACCGGCCTCATGCATATTGGCGCTAGTTTTGAGCTGCCTATTCACGTCATTTGGGGCAATACAACCCGCGACTTCGGGATGTATCCTTACCGTTTAGAACAGGAGGATGTTTTCCATTATGAAGTGGCCGATTTAGCCTGTAGGCCCTGTTCCAAAATTGGCCATCAGCAGTGTCCGAAAGGGCATTTTGATTGCATGCGCAAGCAAGATTTAAAACAAATTGCGGCGGTGCTGAATCAGTGATCGTTGTCTAGAAATAATTTTTTGAGTTCAGTGGCCTCAGAGGGCTTCATTTTGCCGGCCAAGATGAGTGCCAATTGTTTGCGTCTGAGCGCGCCTTCATAGCGTGTTTTTTCTTCTTCAGTTTCCGGAATAAGTTCGGGAACCTGAATGGGATTTCCATTCTGATCCACAGCCACAAACGTATAAATGGCCTCGTTACATTTCTCGCGTTGTCCGGTAATGGCATCTTCGACAAATACATCTAAAAAAACCTCCATTGATGAATTAAATGCTCTAGATACTTTGGCTTCTATGGTTACTATAGAAGCGTGGTTGATGGGTTTTTGAAAAGAGACATTGTTTACAGATGCTGTCACTACAACACGTTTGGAGTGACGGTGTGCAGATACACTTGCAATAACGTCCATCCAGGCAAGGAGTTGGCCTCCAAAAAGATTCCCGAGCGTATTGGTGTCGTTAGGCAATACAATTTTTGTTGTAATGGCGAGGGTGTCTATGGCTTTGTTGGCTTTCATATGATAAAGTTAATAGATTATAGGTAGTAATTAATTTTTGAAACGGCAATATTAAAATTCAGTAGACTTATTGTATTTTTACAACAAACTATCATGCTCTATCAAATTCAACTATGAAACGCTATTCTATTTTACTGCTCTTTCTTGGAGCAATCTCTTTATTTTCAGCCGTTCTAGCTCAACAACCACAACGAGTTTTGGACGTTCAAAACATGCGCGAAGGTGAAAGCGTAGAATATTGCATCACGCACAAAAAACAAGCTGCTTTACTTCAAAATCCTGACTACGTTAAAGGTCAAGCTATTGCTGAATCGGAATTCGAAGCGGTCTCAAAAAAAGGTGAGGGTCAGAAAGCAACTATTTACATCATTCCTGTTGTATTTCATGTACTCCACTTTGGTGGCATAGAAAATATTTCAGACGAGCAAATCCTAAATGCATTGGCAATCTTGAACAGAGATTACCGGAAGCAAAATGCAGATACCGCAAATGTGCATCCCGATTTTCAAGGGATGCCTGCCGATATAGAAGTAGAATTTAGGTTAGCTACAATTGCTCCGAATGGTCAATGCTTTAACGGCATCACCCGTACATTTTCTCCTATGAGTATGCAAGGAGCAGACGGTGGTAGCCAAGTAGATGCAATCGTAGCTGGAAACAATGTTTATAATGGCCAGTGGCCAGGCAACAAATACCTCAATGTTTTTATTTGTGCCGAAATTGGTGGTGCCGCAGGCTACACTTACAATCCTAGTAATTGGGCTGCCACAAGTATGCAAAACGGCATCTGGATTCTTCACGATTATGTCGGCGCAATTGGTACTGGATCTGCAGGAACAAGCCGTGCGCTCACTCATGAAGTTGGCCATTGGCTCAACCTCGACCACACTTGGGGAGGGAATAACAATCCGGGTAACGCATCAAGCTGCAGCAGTGACGACAACGTACAAGATACTCCTAATTGTATTGGTGTAACGGCTTGCTTGCTCAATTCCAATACTTGTAATTCAGACAACAACTATTGGGGCTTTGACATCCGCGACAACGTCGAAAATTATATGGATTACTCCTACTGTTCAAAAATGTTTACTGAAGGTCAACGTACGCGCATGCGCAACGCACTTCAGGTGACGAGCACTGGTCGTGCAAATGTGGTTTCTGCTTCCAATTTAGCAGCAGTTGGTGCATCTGGAACGCCCTATTTGTGTAAAACCGACTTCAGCGCCGACAAAGCCACAATTTGTCTTGGCAATACCGTTCAGTTTCAAGATGAATCTTATAATGCAGTTTCAAGCTGGAATTGGGTCATCACACCATCGACGGGTTGGTCTTTTGCAAATGGCACATCTGCAAGTTCAGCAAATCCGGCAATCACTTTTGATGCACCCGGCATGTATGATGTCCAACTGACCGCAACTGATGGCACTAATAGCGACGCAGAGACTAAAACAGGATTCATTCGTGTGTTGGGAGCACCTGCAAGCATTCCTTATTGGGAAGGATTCGAGTCGTATACATCTTTGAGTAATCTACCAAATTGGGAATTGTACAATGCGCCACTTAACAACGCGTTTGTAATTGAATCTAATTTTGGTTATTCCGGAACAAAATGTGCCCGCCTCAATAACTTTGGCCAGGCAGCTTCAAATATTGATGAGCTCACTTCTACCAACATTGATTTGTCTGGCATCGATACGACTGCCGGTTCGGTAACACTTTCCTTCCGCTATGCGTACCGCAAAAAAACGACAAGTGATTATGAATACCTTAAAGTATTTATTACTGGAAACTGCGGTGAAAACTGGGCCCAAAGAAAAACCCTTGGAGGGAACCAACTTTCTAATCTGGTCTCTTCAACTGCATGGGCACCTTCAAGCCAAGCAGATTGGGTCACCGTTCACATGACCAATGTTACCAACAATTACTTTACTGATAATTTCCGCATGCGTTTCAAGTTTGAGGGCGAGGGCGGCAACAACTTCTTCCTAGACGATATCAATTTATATAGTGGTGGCCCTTCTAATGATTTGGTGGTGGCCTCAGTTGGCCAAAATCAATTTGCGGATTTAAATCTTTATCCCAACCCAACAGATGGCGACATCCATGTGCAGTTCACAGCACAGGTTGGCGGTTCAGCACTATTACGCATCACGGATATCAGTGGTAAAAGCATTGCTCACTATCCTTTGCAGGTCCAAGCCGGTGCTAACTTAATTATTACCGAAACCAAGCAATTGGCTAGTGGAAGCTACCTCATGGTGCTTGAACTCAATGGCGAATCTAGTATCCGTCCGTTTGTTGTCAAGTAATTTTGGTTTAAAGATGATTTTAGACTACAGAGTTTAAATCAACTCATCCTTGTTCTCACTGAAGAAATCAAATAGGAGTTTTGCTTTTGCAGCTCCTATTTTTTTTGTGATGAGTTCTGGCGCCGCCTCCTTGATTTTTGTCAAAGATTTGAACTCGTGGTAAAGTGCTTCAATGGTTTTGGGACCCAACCCTTTTACCTCATCAAGGGCTGATCCGACTGCATTTTTACTGCGGCGGTTGCGGTGATGGCTCAGGCCAAAACGGTGAGCTTCGTCGCGGATTTGCTGTACTAACTTTAATGCGAGTGAGCGACGGTCTAAAATCAGTGAACGAGAGAAGCCAGGCTTGTATAGTTCTTCTAATCTTTTGGCTAAACCAACAAGTTTGAGTTCGTGCTGCAAACCAATTTCCTCAATAGCTTCTAATGCTGCCCCAAGTTGCCCTTTGCCGCCATCAATAATAATGAGGTCGGGTAGTGGCTGCCCTTCGGCTTTTAAGCGACTGTAGCGCCTGCCAACAGCTTCTTTCATGGTACTGAAGTCATCGGGCCCTACAACAGTTTTGACATTGAATTGGCGGTAGTCTGCTTTACTCGGTACGCCATTCTTAAAAACAACACAGGCCGAGACCGGATTGGTGCCTTGTAAGTTTGAGTTATCGAAACATTCAATGTGCTTCGGTGGCTTGGACAAGCCAAGTGCACTCTGCAGTTCTAAAACAGCCTGCATCGGTACATTTTGAACAGCTGTACTCTTGTTCATGGCAGCTTTTCGGGCCTGAAGCTGTGCATGTCGCACGTTGTCAATGGCCATCTCGAGTAATTGTTTTTTTTCGCCTATTTTAGGAAAGATACTCTTGGCGTCAGCGAGTAAAAGTGGTTCCTTGAGACCTACTACAATTTCTTTCGAACTGCTTTCAAAATGACCACGAAGCTGTGGAATAATTTGCCTGTATAAAGTTTCAAGCGGTACATCCAGCGGATCGGACACTTTGGAAGTGTAAGCATGAACAATACTTCCTTCACAAATAACGAGGTAACTCAGCCACGCATCCGGCTGGGCTTTTTCGACAAAACACACGTCAAAATTTTGTGTATGATCCGATACCATCATCGATTTAGCTTGGTATTTCCCGAGTGCCTCTATGAGTTCTTTACAGCGTTGTGCGGCTTCAAACTCCTGGGTGCTCGCATGGGCTTGCATGTCTTTTTTTAGTTGATGGATCAAAGAAAAGTTTTTGCCTTCTAATAATAGGCGAATGGTTTGCAAAGTTTGGTCATACGCAACGCTTGTTTGCTTGTGTTCACAGGGCCCTGCACATTTGCCAATATGATATTCAAGACAGACTTTATATTTGCGCTGTTCGAGTTTCTGCGTCCGCAAGTCGAGTGCACAAGTTCTGATCTGAAAAAGCTCGCGAATGAGTGCCAGCAATTGATGCATTTGCTTGACATTGGGGTAGGGGCCATAATAGGTAGACCCGTCATTGAATTTGCGTCTAGTCGGAAAAACCCTCGGAAAAGCTTCATTCTTAATGACAATCCAAGGATAAGTTTTGTCGTCTTTGAGCAAAACATTATAACGTGGTTTGTAACTCTTGATGAGGTTATTCTCGAGCAATAAGGCATCGAGTTCGTTTTGCACGACCGTAAAGCGCAAGTCGCAAATGAGTTTGACTAATGTGCGCGTTTTACCGTCTAAATGGTCTTTTTGAAAGTAAGAACTGACGCGCTTTTTAAGGTCGATAGCCTTCCCCACATAAATAATCGTTCCCTTTTCATCCAAAAACTGATATACCCCGGGGTTGTGTGGAAGCGTATTTACTTTATTGGCCAATTGGTCTTTGGAAATCATGACTCAAAATTAGAAACATTGTGCGGAATATCTTGCTCTTCTTATCTTTGTTGCATGCTAGATGAATTTATCAAATCGGCCTTACAGGAAGATATCCAAGATGGTGACCACTCTTCTTTGGCCTGCGTGCCAACAACCGCCAAGTCAAAAGCAATATTATTGATCAAAGAAGCAGGGGTACTGGCGGGCATGCAAGTGGCTCAAAGAATCTGTCAAATTTACGACCCTAGTCTGCAAATGACCCCTTTGTTAAAAGATGGCGACCGCATCAGTTATGGGCAGATTGCTTTTACTTTAGAAGGATCGGCGCGCTCGATATTAGCAGTTGAGCGCTTGTTGTTGAATTGCATGCAGCACATGAGCGGCGTCGCCTCCAAAACCGCACATTATGTGGAGCTTATTGCCGGTACAAATTGCACTTTATTAGATACTCGAAAAACCACCCCAGGCCTGCGTTTTTTGGATAAATATGCGGTAAAAATTGGTGGAGGGGCGAATCACCGTTTTGGGCTCTACGACATGATCATGCTCAAAGACAACCACATCGACTACGCCGGCGGCCTCAGTGCGGCACTCGAGCGCACGAATGCATATCTTCACGATCACAAATTAGATCTAAAAGTTGAGGTAGAGGTGAGGTCAATGGATGAATTAACGGAGCTTTTAGCTTTAGAGCAGTGCTATGACCGCATCATGCTCGATAATTTTACGCCAGAAGCGCTCAAAGTTGCCCTAACACTTATTCCCTCAAGCATCGAGACTGAAGCATCGGGGGGCATTACCGAAGCAACAATTAGAGCTTATGCAGAAACGGGTGTTCAATTCATTTCTGTAGGGGCGCTCACACATTCGGTGAAAGCACTTGACATGAGCCTCAAGGCGCAGCTTTAAATTTGGCAACGGCCATATGTAGGTCGATGGTTTCGTGTATTTCTACTTCAATCTCATGTTTTTGCGAACCCTGTTGAACAATTGCGTTTAAAATTATTGTTTCCTCTTTT
>Ga0114968_10000335_pt1 | contig 34690 bp, 27 predicted proteins | sample M_130807_EF_Meta_FD_87020 | JGI IMG/M metagenome (GOLD analysis project Ga0114968, IMG submission 87020) | Freshwater microbial communities from Lake Montjoie, Canada to study carbon cycling - M_130807_EF_MetaG | ecosystem: Environmental > Aquatic > Freshwater > Lake | place: Lake Montjoie... | reverse complement strand
TATCAATAAATTGATTTAGTAGAATTTTCTAAATCAATTCTTTATCAATAAATTGATTTAGAAAAAAACAGCATAAAGAGAAAAAATCCATAAATATATTTATAAAATGGACTACACAATAGCTCTCAATAATAAAGACATTTGGGAATTTTATGATAAGCATAAACATCTGGACATCGAAGAGATGAATCTTACTATGATCAACATCTTAGAACAACTTTTCGAAACAACCAACCCATCTCTCAACACAAATATTGCAACACAACTTATCGATAATATGAAAATCATTCAAACACAAGTGTCTACTGTCGCCGACATGTTCTCAAAATCACAGCAAGATATGAACACAAATTTTTCTCTAAAGTTTATGGAGTTTAAGAAGGACTATATGGAAGACTTGAAGATGATTCTATCACACAACACATTGGACAAAGTTGCACCTATTATAAAAGAACACAATGATTCGCTCTTGGACAAGACAAGAATCATGATGAATGAAGTGATCCCCAAAAATCAAGAGTCTTTGTCTAAGGAGATTGAACATTCGATTAAATCTCTATTCTCAAGCATACATCAAGATACGAATGTACTCATGAATTCTTCTATTAACAAGGAGACTCTTGATAATTTTATGTCTTCACTGGAAGACAAATTCTCCAAGACTCTTCTAAGCTCTCAGAATATTTTAAATTCGCTTATTGCATCTAGCGAAAACCGTCTCGATTCTAGATTGTCAGAAATAAAAGACATCTCACGATCAAATAATTCTGCACAAACCACCTTACAGAGTAATATCACAGATTTGCTTAAAAAGATGGAAAATTCTTCCTCCAAAGGAAAGATTTCGGAGAATATTCTGTATAATATACTCTTATCCTTGTATCCTAGTGCACAGATCGATTCGGTTGGTACTACGAAAGAAACCGGCGATATTATCCTTATCAGAAAAGATAAACCTACAATCCTATTTGAAAATAAGAACTATGATAAGAACATTGTCCAAGAAGAGGTCAAAAAATTCTTGAGAGATATTGAGCAACAAAACTGTTCCGGTATTATGTTGGCACAGCATTATGGTATAGCTAATAAAGAAAATTTCGAAATAGAACTGCATAACGGTAATGTGCTCGTATATTTGCATAAAGTAGAATACGATGCAGATAAAATCAAGGCGGCTGTAGATATTATCGATAATTTCAAGGCTACACTGGATGATAGTGGTCGCTCTACTGGCAATATGTTAAATATAGAGAAGGACACACTCGACGATATTAATAAAGAGTACCAACTGTTCGTTGCTAGTAAACTATCGCATATTAAAACGATCAAGGACTTTCAACAAAAACTAATAACACAAGCTGAGGATTTTAAATTTCCCAACTTAGAACAATATTTGTCCAAGCTATACGCATCCTCTTCATCAAGAAATGATGTGTGTGAATATTGCGGTTATGTTGCAAAAAATTCAAGAGCACTGGTTGCGCATTATAGAGGATGCTCACAGAAAAAACAAACTGCAGTCAATTCTGCACAAGTTTTGAGCAATACTTTACATACCGACGCATAGAATACATTATTGATTGTCATAAATTACTTTCGATGACAAAAAGGACAAACAATTTCAGGTTCTCTCTGAAATTGTTTTCATTATAGTTTTGAAACGGGTTTTGTCAAAAGTATGCTTGCAACATGTGGTTCAAACCATATGCAGCATTGGTATTTTCTAAAGAGTAGTATCTTTTTTAGTAAAATAATATTAGATGTGTCCAAGAAGAATGGTTATTTCAATTTTTATCCAAAAAACACTCGTTTTTTGATATTTTATGTATTACACATTTTATCATTTAATGTCTATCGGTAGATAAATGTATTATCTACCGATAGACATATAGAGAAATCCACCTTTTTGTAGACACGGATAGCCCTTAAAATACCCATTTTATATTATAAATTGTATATTATCAAATAAAATATTACACCCTTGCCATCCTGCTCTTTTAGCGGTTATAGATAATGGTTTTCTTGGCATAATACAATTTGAACTTATATTTTCATTTTTAATATATAAAATATTTATAATTTTGTAAGATTGTTTTTCATATAAAATGATCAAATAATCTATTTGTTCATTAATGTTTCTTAACGTTGTTGAATATTCACCTCCAATTGTCCTAAATGTATTTTTATTTTTAATATTATTAACTTGTTTTTGAGTAGCACTTTTTGCCTTTATTTGAAATTTTTGATTGCAGCTAATACAAATTAAATCTTTTGATTGTTCATTTGTTTTATATTTTTCAAAATTGTTATCATTACATCTAACACATTTTATATTATTTTTTATATAATATTCGCACGCCTCACCAACTATTCTACTTTCACTTTTCCAATTATTATTTTCTTTAACTTGTGAAATAATTTCATTCAATTCCATATTATTTAATTCATAGATAATATTACTATAATTTATTTCAATTTTATTATAAAAACGGGTGTTTTTTTGAACAATTAGAATTAAAAAGTGCAAATCTTGGACAACTAGTGAAAAGATTTCCCAAAAGTATCTTCCAAAAAAGAAAAAACTTTTTATTACAGATAACATATATAAACCCATCCCGGTAGTCTTGTCCAAGGCAGACACAAGATAAAATATGCATAATTTGCTATATTTTATCCTTTTTAGTTTATCGATCCCATTGGTTCAGGGATTTCATATTCGTAATTCTTGGACAACCAAGAGATCCACTATTATACAAGCTACCAAATACCCACTTTCGCAAAATTACTATGAGAATATGATACACAGATTGAATTCTAGAAACCTAACTGTCCAAGATGCAACCATTCTTGGACTCGATGAAAATGCGATCGATTTTTTGGATGCATTAAACCAAACTATGTCTATGAATAATAGTTCTACTGGATCATCGTCTAACAAATCAGATAAATCCTCTTTACCAAGAGGTGGTATCCGCATTATTATTGGTAGGGATGGTATTCGCGGTATACCCGGTATCGGCGAATTCAACTTCAACCGTGTTTCCGGAAGCCTAAATACGAACAGTGATTATGATGACGATGGTGAAGATGATAGTGGTGATGAAAGTGATAATTATGCAAGCTACAAAAAGCGCCAGTCCAAGAAGTCGGAGAATTTCGAAGTGATATCCAATTTCCCTATCAAATTTGCCGATGTGGGTGGGTATGAAAATATTAAAGCCGAGCTTGGACAATGTGTAGATATTTTGTCGAATTTTACCAAATATACCAAATACAATGTACGTGTCCCACGCGGAATCATTTTCGAAGGTCCTCCGGGAAATGGTAAGACTATGATGGCAAAAGCCCTCGCAGGAGAAGCCAGAATCCCTTTCATACCAGTATCCGGTGCACAATTCCAAGAGAAGTATGTGGGTGTAGGTAGCTCCCGTATTCGCGAACTCTTTGAGCTAGCCAAGAAACACGCCCCCGTCATCATTTTCATCGACGAGATTGACGCTCTTGGACGCAAAAGATCCGGTGATGGAGAATCGTCAGGTTCTGAACGTGATAATACTCTGAATGAACTCTTGATTGCTATGGACGGATTCAAAAACAACACCGGTATTTTTATTGTGGGTGCAACCAATCGCGCGGACCTCTTGGACCCAGCTTTGTTGCGTCCCGGTCGCATTGATAAACGCATTTTCATCGGCAACCCAGATCCAAAAACCCGCGAACAGATTTTGCGCATCCACACTCGCGGAAAACCCTATGATGCCAAGATTTCCCTGTCTGATTTAGTAGATATGACATCTGGTTTATCCGGTGCACAAATCGAAAACTTGGTAAATGAAGCGATGCTGAATGCCTTGCGATTCAATCGCGAGATTATAGCAACAGAGGATATTGATCTTATCATGAACAAGATGATGGTGGGTTGGCAACCCAACGAACACCTTTTTACGTCCGATATTATTGATCATATTGCAATTCACGAACTGGGACACGCTGTTATTGGACTATTGTCCAAGCATCATTCCAAGATGACCAAAGTCGTTATCAATCTTTCTGCACCCAAATCCCCCGCGTATACAGTGTTTGAGAATGCGGAGACCCCCATTTATACTCGCGAAGCCTTGTTCGAACACCTGATGATTCTATTGGGCGGGCGCATTGCAGAAGAGGTGTTTTACAATGTTTCGGTTACTACGGGTGCCATCAATGATTTCGAAGAAGCCTTGAAATTGGCCGAGAAGATGGTGGTCTATTATGGTATGGGAAAAACATTGATATATCCAAGCAATAGCGAAAAATACAAGGCTATTGTGGATGATGAAGTGTCTACTCTTATTGAAACGGCTTACGCGGCGGCGTATAAAATTGTGGCGAAATCAAAAAACTTTATTGAAGAAGCGGTAGAGATTTTGAAGCGGGATAACATCATTCGCGCGGATGCTTTGTCCAAGATGATTCGCTGCAAATATCCGGAATTGTTGGATGGATAAAATATATGTGTTAAGGCACTTAAAGAATTTAGATCTATATCAGATATAATATAGATCTAATGGAAAACGTATCACTGTCTATTGTGAATTTGCGATCTAAACGGGAGGTAGCTATAGCCGCAGACCAGGTCTTTTTGAATAAAAATCCTACTTTTCAAAGAGAATATGAAGCATGGGATGACAAATTGAGAACACGTTTTGTGGAGTCTATTATTTTGAACCGAGCAACAAATCCTATTTGGACGGTATTCAATGACGAGGAAAATTCTGAAGAAATATTGGATGGTATGCACAGAATAACTACAGCACTTTCTTTTTTGAACAATGAATACTGTATACATGCATCCTATTGCATGAGTTTAGACAGAGAAAGGTACAACAAAAAATATTTCAAAGATCTTGACCCCACCGATCAATCACAAATTAGAAATTATAATTTTCTGTTCAATAAATTAGATTCCTCTTACCGTAATGATATGAACAAGTTGCGAGATATGTATGAGATACTCAATCGTTCTAGCAAAACTTTGACTAACTATGAGTTCAATAAAGTTATTTTGAATCCGTTTTACTCCATTATAACGAGACATAAAGAAATATTGATTAGAACCAAATTCTTCGATTCAGTAAAAGATCAACGTGGTATTCTTGACGATGTCATTATTCAAATGATTATGTTGTCTCATGAATTACCTTCTTGTTGGTCATCTGTTTCCAAGATGACTGGTGATTGGATAAAAGATTCACTAGGAGAAACTTCACAAAGCGTACAACAGTTTGTTCAACAAAATGAGATTGATATTGAAAATAAAATTAAACTGATGACAAAAATGATTTGCGATTTTTATCAAAAGAATCTATTTTCTGATGTCAAAAAGACATTCAATAAATTTTATTTACCATACAAATTTGTAGTTTCTAGATGTTGTTATTTTATCAAAGATTATGCAATATTTAATAGAATATCTTCCAACATTGTACAAAAGTTATTATCAGAAGTATTCATTGATAATATTCAATCAATCTTGGATTGCAATAGTAGAAATGCTGTATTTCAACAAAAAATTATAGAAAAAATAGACAAAATTATCCAGGATGAATTGAATCAAGAAGGCTCAACTAGAAGATTTCCCAAGAAGATGATTTTGGAAAAACTAGCCGAACAAAAAAACATATGTCCTGGATGTAATCTCGCCATAAAAGAAGGGGATAAATATGAGGGAGACCACATTGTGTCATGGACAGCTGGTGGAAAAACTATTTGCGAAAATCTACAGGTTTTGCATCAAAGATGTCATCAAATAAAATCTAGTGGATAATTTTGTTAGAATATATTAAGGGTTATCGGTATATAAATGTATTTATCTACCGATAGACATTAACTCTAATAAAATAAGTTTAATTATTTGATTTGTCAATTGTAAAAACAATATCGTCATAACGATCTTTATTTTGTCTTAAATCATATACTTTGATAAATTTTTTTAAATTTTCTGGAACTTCATTTTTAAGTGTATCTATCCAGTCCCACGATTGAACGTCTTCAATTATAAGTATTCCATCCTCCGTCATTATTTGTGAATATAATTTTATAAATTGTTTCATACTTTCTAAACTATGAGGACCATCATCTAACATAAAATCAAACTTTATATTTTTATTTAAGAAATGAGTAATAAAAAAATCATTATCATACGCGTCAGTTGATGTATGTAATATAATCTTTTCATTATTTTTTATACATTCCCAAACATCATTAATATGCATAATATCTAAAGCATAAACATTTGCATTTGTAAAAAAATCACTCCATAATTTTATACTACCTCCATGACATATTCCTACTTCTAATACATTTTTAGCAGTTTCCTTTTTAGATATCAATAAATTTTGATAGAGTGGTAAATAAGAATGTGTTGTATTTTTGTCGGTTTTCGCATTATCAACTATTTCTGATAAACTCATATTATATTATATGTTATATATAATTATTTATATAATTGAACGAACAATCTGCGTTTGAAATGTTAATGTCTATCGGTAGATAAATGTATTTACAAAACAGATAGAAATCCACCTTTTTATAGCCATTTGGTTACAAAAAGGTGGATAGCTCTTAATAAACGTATTTTATTTGAAAATTGTGAATATGAAGGCAATTATGTCATACAAGCAAATAATTCAACAATTGTATCAAAACCTAAAGATTTACCATTTACCGATAATATATTTGATACCATTATATCTAGTGAATGTTTTGAGAATAACCTTAAGGAAATCACCTTGTGTAGTGCACAGCTGGTGGAAAAACTATTTGCAAAAATCTACATTTTTTGCATCAAATAAAATCTAGTGGATAATTTTGTTAGAATACATTTACGTGATAAAATTGAAGAATAAATCTTTTCTTTCTTGGAAAAAAAAGATCTGAACTAATGCAAACACGAAGCAAAACCATGTCTGAAATGTGTTTGAATCAACCACCTTATGAACCCGCTAATCAGTCGACCATTGTTCGTCAAGAATTGTCCGTGGATATTGACTTTGACGAGGCTAGTCGTGCTTGGAATGCAAATAAGCGGAGAGCCGGTGCGGGATACTATTATGTGTGTGGACACGTCTTAGCAAATGGGGAAGGATTTTGTAGTAGACGTAGGTTGAAAAAGGACAAAAATGGTTGTGATACGCTGTATTGTCATTTACACGCATAGTTATACGAAAACCAAAATGATATAAAATGTTGTATTGTTGATTATGTAAATACAAAATAATATATACATAATGTACACGGCAATTATTGTTGAACCTAGGAAACACCCCGCATTATTATTTGTATTAAACAATGTATTGACAAATTTATCAGATGACTGGAAAATTGTTATCTGTTGTGGAAATAAAAACCAAGATTTTGTTATGAATATTATTCACGAAAAACTTTCCCAGTTTATTGATCGTATTTCATGTTTCAACCTAGGTGTAGATAATTTGACTAGAGACCAATATAGTCTTCTACTAACCAACCCAAAATTCTATGATATGATTCCTACGGAAATATTCCTTATATTCCAAACCGATTCTATGATTTTTTCCAAAAATAAAGACCGGATCAACGATTTTTTAGAGTATGATTATGTAGGGGCTCCATGGGATAATTTTCCGGTTGCTTCAGAGAATGTTGGTAATGGAGGGTTTTCGCTTCGTAGAAAAAGTAAAATGCTAGAAATTATATCAACCACACCTTATAACACTACGGCTGAAGATATTTATTTTTGCTATCACCCCACTATTCCATTGCATAAACCCGATTTTGAAAAAGCTAAACAATTTTCAGTAGAAGCCGTTTTTTATGAACAACCATTTGCATGTCATCGTGTTTGGGCCGCATTATCCGGTTCAAATACAAGAAAATTGTGCGAATTACATCCAGAACTGTATCAATTGATTCAGTTGAATACAATGAAATATTGACATTGATATGCGATTAAGGGCTATTGGAGGTTTTGTACCCATTTGACTAGAAACCAGTAGAAAGGTATAAAATATTATACAAATAAAAACATATAAGCACAATTTTGTATTTTACATAATAATAATAATAATATAGTATCAATATGAAGGTCCTATATAGAATCAGTGATTCCGGATACAATAAAATAAAACCTTATTATGTGAAACAGAAAAATGTATTGTTGCATTTTTTAACAGTTTTCAAGGGACATGATATTTATGTTATTGCCGATAATGTTAAAGATGCTACATATGATTTTTTGCGAGAAAATATTGATGCAGACCATATTATAAGAACATCACTTTCAAATGCAGGATCTTTCATGTTTGCATGTCAATATGCGTTTGACCATTTTGACGATTCTGACACGGTCTATTTTGCGGAGGATGACTACATTTACACACCGGATGCTGCAAGAATCATAGAAGAAGGTCTTACTATAGCGGATTATTCGTCTGGTTATGACCATCCAGACAAATATATCAATCATTATGAAGGTGGGCCGAATCCATTTATTCATGAGGGTGGAGAAAATACACGTGTTTTGATAACCACGAGTTGTCATTGGAAACTGACAAATAGTTTTTGTATGACATTCGCATCAACTGTCAAAACTGTTAGGGATGATTTTGAAATTTATAAAAAATATTGCTCTGGAACCCATCCACACGATTTCCAACTTTTTTGTGAATTAATTCAAGGGAAACAGAGAAAACTCGTTAGTTGTATTCCCGGCGTATCTACACACGGAGAAAATGCTTGGTTATCTAAATTTGTTGATTGGGAAAAAACGTTTTGGGATTCACTAGCACCATTGAATATTGTGCCTGATGAAAAACCTAGATTTACTATAGAATATTCAGGATAGGGTTAGATATGTGTGTGCGTGTGTGTGGATGGGGTTAGAATTTGCATTGATTCTATTTTATACATGTGGGTGAAATATGTATAAAATAACCTTTGTTTATAATTACATGGATATTTTCATTTTCTTGGACAAAAAATGCTACATAAAATGAGTGATGAACAACGTGTAATCTTGGACTATATACGCTCCGGGTATAATGTTGTTGTAGATGCCTGTGCTGGATCGGGAAAGTCAACAACCATTCTCTCCATTGCAAAAGAAATGTCCGGTAAAAAAATCCGACAATTCACATATAATGCGATGTTGCGTCATGAAGTCAAAGAAAAAATCAAGGAGCTTGGACTAAACAATATTCAAGTCCATACGTATCACAGTTTTGCTGTGAACTATTATTCTGATATGGGACATACGGATACCGGGATTCGTCATATTTTGAGTGATAACTTAGCGCCAAGAATACCTATACCTATTGTGGATATTATCGTCTTGGACGAGAGCCAGGATATGACCAAACTCTATTTTCAACTCATTGTCAAAATGTGCAGGGATATGATGAAGACGGGAGTTAATAGCGGAGCGGCGGTGAGTGGTGGCGGTTCGGTGGGAATAAAAACACCATTTCAACTCTTGGTCTTGGGAGATTACATGCAAGGACTCTATGAATTCAAGGGAGCGGACATTCGTTTTTTAACCCACGCCGATCAACTGTGGTCGGGTTTGCCCGGTCTCCAAACATCGGTTTTTAAAAAATGCACCCTGAAAATGTCTTACCGTATAACGAACCAGATGGCGAAATTTGTGAATCGGGATATGTTGGGCGAAGACCGTCTTTGTGCCTGTCGCGACGGAATGCCAGTTGTTTATATTCGGCGAACCACACACCAAATCGAACAAATCGTGGTCTATCAAATCAACCGTCTGTTATTGGAGGGTGAAAGTCCATCCGATATTTTCGTCTTGGGCGGATCTGTAAAAGGTGCAAATAGTCATATTCGCCATATGGAAAACACTTTGACGATGAACAATATACCCTGCTATGTTCCCATGTTTGAAACAGATGCAATGGACGAGCGCGTAATTGATGGGAAGGTCGTTTTTTCCACGTTTCATACTTCGAAAGGTCGCCAACGTAAATACGTCTTTGTAGTAGGGTTTGACCAAGGCTACTTTTATAATGCGCGAAATTTGCCGAAAACCGTGTGTCCTAACACTTTATATGTTGGTTGCACCCGTGCTACACACGGTTTATTTTTGTTGGAAAATGACAATTCGCGTCCACTAGAGTTTTTAAAGAGGAATCAACACGATATGAAACAGAGCGATTATATCGATTTTAAAGGAATTCCGCAGACTATTTTTCATACTGCGGATGATTCGGGAAGAGATGGGATGGGTGGTGGAGGTGGAGGAGGCGACTCCATAGTTTTGATTCCTACCTACCATGTTGCTCCAACAGAATTGATCAAATTTGTCCAAGAATCTGTGTTGGAAAAAATAACGCCCGTCTTGGACAGAATCTTTATTAAAGAGTATGAATACTATGCAAAAAACGAAATTGTTATTCCTACCATTGTTCGTACTAGTCGTGGATTACATGAAGATGTTAGTGATTTGAATGGTATTGCTATACCGGCTATGTATTTTGATGCAGTCCTTCCGGGTAATCTTGGTTCTGCGGCTATTCGGCAAATGATACAACAGTCTGTCCAAGAAATGAAACCGAATAAACACGGGTTTTTGAAACAGTGTATTAGTGAATTACCGGAAATTTTGAATGACCCCGCGGACTATCTGTATTTGGCAAATGTGTATAATGGTGTCCAAGAAAAACTGTATTGCAAATTGCGACAAATCGATCGTACAGAATATTCTTGGATTACACCGGAAATTATGAGTAAATGTATTAGTCGTTTGAATGAACACATCTTTGAACAAGAATCTATGTCCAACTCTCAGAATTCGGTTCTCATTGAACATTCTTTGATCCATTTTGTCCAAGATGAGAATCATGCTTCTATTGATGCCGCATTATACCCCTATTTCAGCTATGATATGAAATTCCGGTTTAGTGCACGCGCGGACTTGATCACAGATTCTACGCTGTGGGAGCTGAAATGTACTAGTAAAATAAGTCAGGATCATTTGATGCAATTGGTTATTTATGCTTGGATTTGGAGATTGACACACACCAGTGTCCAAGATGATAATAATGACAATGATAATAATGACAATGTGTCTAGTAAAACATTCAAAATCTTGAATATTCGAACTGGGGAATGTCTCCGTTTGGAAGCAACCATGGATGATCTCACATTTATTGTGGTCGAATTGTTGAAAGGGAAATACGGTGAACAAGAAGTCTTGGACAATGAAGACTTTGTCCAAGATTGTATGAATCATATCTTGGAAAATGCATGATAATATATCTTCGTCGGTGTAAATATAGTAAAGTAATAGTATCTATATAATGTATTTTTCCAACAAAATACATTATGTTTCTGGTTAAATGTCCTCATTGTAGTCAAGCAATCGAAGTAGTAGAAATCAATTGTAAAATCTTTCGATGTGGTGTGTACAAAGGCTCGTGTAAACAAATCGACCCTCACATGTCCAAGATTGAATGCGACATATTGGTATCGGAATCCAAGATTTATGGTTGTTCTAAACCTTTCAAACTCGTTTCTGTCCAAGATGCATCCGGTCTTTGGACCGCGGTCGAATGCGATTATATTTGAGTAGACACTTGATTTGTATTTGGCACAATACCATTGCCTTGATTTGGTGATTGAGACGAACCCGATGATATTACGGATTCTTGTTTCTTATCATCTGGGTATCCTTGTAAATATTGCATCCAGGTTCTTCCGCCTTTTTGTGTGCGTCTTCTATTTGTTGAACGTATTGGAACGAATTTCTTGTTATATTGGATCGCGCGTAGCAAACGCAACTGTTTCATGGCGTTCTTCTTGGACGCACACTTTGCCATCACTCTTTTGGATCTAGTATTCGATACGCGATAACAGTTTTTATTTGGTACTTTTCTCATTGTGTATGGCATTTTATTATACAATGATATATTTATGGAAAGATATAGATATAATATAACATAAATACTTTATTATACAAAATATTATACAAGTTGCTTAAAGCATCTGTCATATGTCTACATCTAGATCTAGATCTAGATCTATGTCTAAAAAACATTGGTCCGACATTGAAGAAAAAGGGTTTACTATTTACAGATCTGGTGTATCAGTAGACTCTGGTACGTTGAATGAAATGAAACGCCAAATCAACGAAAAACGCGATTCGTCTCCTATTTTCAACAACGCCGGTCGTAATGACAACAAACGTATTCAATGTACGGTAGATATGAATAAAAATAACCTGTGGTTTATGGATACACTTCAATCGTTTGTGAACCAGATAAATCCTTTACTAACGTGTAGCCCTTGGGTAGTGATTCATTCTAAATCAGGTTGTTTACGACAACAACCTCATTTGGATTATATTTTGACGGACGATTTGCGAAAACTCTTGGACACTGTTGAAAAAGTACCTCTATTAGTCTTAGTAGCCTTGGAAAACAATACCTATCTGGATCTCTGGACACAATCACCTGGGATTGTCCAAGAAAAGTGGGACATGATGAGTGTAGCGGAATCTACAATAGTTGATTTGTCAGCGGGTGATATCTTGGTATTTCGTGCGGACATGATTCATGCAGGGAGTGCATATTCTAGTGAAAATACTCGGCTACACGCATACTTGGACAGTCCTTTTTTGAAACGGGATCCAAACCGGACTTGGATTGTGAAACAACATGGTTCGGACTATTTCAAGTCGCTCATCTTGGAATGCTGAGTTTATTACACCTTTCTCATTTACACCGATGAACATTTTACAAGTCAAGTTATAAATTGATTTATCGGCAACGTTTTCCTTTCACTTCTTGTGGGACGCTTTTTAGCGTCCCATTATTACAAGTTATAAAATGTTCAAGGGTGTAAAACGCCCATTTTATAAAAATATATTATAATTTATAAAAAATACTACAAATAATATTATACCAATTGTTTCAATAAAAATATGATAAGGAAAATATGGATATATTTTTAGCATTTTTTCACTATTGTATTTTTCATTCAAAAATAAAAGTATAATAACGCAGACAAAAAATATGATTTGATATACACTAGTTTGAATAAATTTTGGTAATAACGGAAAGTAATATAATAATAGTGAAATAAAAATAGCTGATAGCCCTTAAATAGTTTTGGATTCTACATTATGCGTTTTGAGTATTTTTCAGCTAGATTACTTGTTGAGAAAAAATGCCAGAGGGAAGAACGTTTATCAACAATAGTGTTATGAATAAAACTATATAAGAGTGTTTTGTTAATATAATATAATAGTATAAAAATGAAAACGTATGTTTACATACACGTGTGTTGCATTAACAATTGGAAGGAGATTTTTAACAATATATTATCTCATATAAAAACGAGTGGACTACATGAATCAATTGAAAAAATAAGATGTAATATCTTAACGCAAAATAAAGACGACATTTCGTGGTTTCAAGACGATAAAATAGAGATTATTGGTACAAGCCACAATCTAAATCTCTACGAAACATCTACAATTAACTTATTATATCGAGACGCAACCATGGATGATTTTCATGTGTTATATCTTCATACAAAAGGAGTAAAACATAATAACAGCAATCAATGTGTGAATGATTGGGTTGAGTTTTTGTGCTATTTTAATATCCAAAAACACGATATTTGTCGAAATCAACTGGAAAACTACAACTGTGTAGGAGCAAATTTAAGTACATCTGATTGCATACGTCATCCAGTACATTATACCGGAAATTTTTGGTGGTCGACATCCAATTATATTCGATCTTTAGAACCGTGCATACAAAAAACTTATAATTCACCTGAATTTTGGCTTACTGAAAACCGGCAAGGACGATTTTTATCTTTATGGAATTCCAATTTAGATCATTATTATGATAGATATGATTCATCCAATTATGTAGACAAACCTTTTCAAAATATTGAAGTTATAATTACATAATTACATAATTATTTGCGAACAGTTTTATTCTTTTTTTGTTGTGGCTGTGGTATCTTCTTGGACTTGGATTTGACAAACTGTGTGATATTCTCTTGGTCTTCTATAAAACGTTTCACCATTTCTTGATAGAATCCGCGAAACTCTTTGATTCTCGATTTCATTTGGTCCAAGGTGAACCACTGGATTTCGATTTTCTCGAAAAGTTTCGTTTTATTGAGTAGTCTTTGGTTCATGCGCGACCATAGGAATCGGTGATTTTGATTATAGTGTTTTGGTAGATTCTCATCATACTCGTGTGCAAAAATGTGGACATGGTAGGTGTCGACTGTTATATTATAGGTGCCGCCGTTTTTCTTGATGAGTGCACGGAGTTCGTGTTCATCTCCTAGAAACCCGGTAAGCTCTTCGGCTCCCTCGCGCATTGCGGTGTCGTAGGGTGTCTCATCTTTGTCTACACCTCCTCCGAAATCGGAAAACCCTTTTGCCGAATCTTCCATCGGATTCTCTTTTCCGAACAAAAAATAGAGTTTACCTTTATGCCATGCCACTGGTAGAATACTTCCTGCGACCATGATTTTTAATGTATAATGTAGTGTAATATGTAGCGTATGGTATATATTACAATAAGATTTTATTCAATGATTAGCGATTTCTCTTTTTGCTCTACCGTCCAATGTTTTTTATTATTGTATAAATATTCGGTAGCTTCATGGTTGAAACAAAAATGAGGATGATAATCTATTCCATAAACTCTGTAGGACACTCCGTTTGATTTGTATGTTATATCTGTTGTTTTGTTAATATGATTGTGTACAATCATTTTGCCTTGAAATAAATCCATATGTAATTCATTAACGGCTCTGGAATAAACATACGGTCCGGTCATCTTGTGTATTTCATTTGGATATATATTGTATTTTATATTTTCAACAATGAGATCTATTGTTCGTTTTAAAATAGGATGGCCTTTCCCAAATATGAGTGCCCATTGTACATATGTATACATATGAGGGTTTCCTTCTGCTGTTATAATTGCATCATCTTCGTCTTTTATTAAGGTACTCAATGATGTTTTAATGCTAGAGTCCATATCAAGATATACACCACCGTATTTGTAAAGAACCAAATATCTCCAAAAATCCACCTTTGCAACAATTATATTCAATTTATTATAGCATTCGGCTATTTCACCTGGATAGTGTTCATTCACAAACTTATCCATATCTTCATCCATATATAAATTATATGTGTATTCCGGATTGAGTTTTTTGAAATTGTCGATCTCTTTTTGTACTAATGGATGTAAATCCTTTGTATACCACGATTGAAATATGTTTTTCTCTATCATTTATTGGTGTTATGGTTTATTGGTGTTATGGTTTATTGGTGTTATGTTTTATTGGTGTTATGGTTTATTGGTATAATATAAAAAAAAGATAAAAAGTTATATAAAATAACCGCATGTCTTTACATCATTATAGTAGTAGTAGTTGAAAATACTAGACGAATATGTGGTTTATATTATCGTCTAGTGTAATCACACTTATTTCTGCATTTATTATGCATAGAAGAATTGCACCCTCCTATTTTCAATCATTATCTCCGCCGATTTTTCGTTCGTGGGGTCTAAATTATGATTGGGAAAAAAGGGTTGAATATAATTCACCTTGTGTCTCTTTTTCCGTTTCACACGGTACCACATGCAATGACATGTGTAAATTTTGTGAAAAAAATCTTGGTCAAAAATGGTTTTATTTTACAGATAATGTTTGTTTAAGGAAAGGAAATGGTATGATGTGTCATGGGCATCCTGTTCCCTCTACTAATTATACATGTTGTATGTATTGAATCTATTGAATATATTGAACACTACAATACAATTCGTTTTACATTAGGATCTAGTGTTTGGCCTAGTTTTTGTTCACTTGATATTGGTATTGGTATTGGTAGTATTCTCGGAGGTGATCGTTGTGTATCCAAGAATCTACATGCAATTTTTATATCATCATATCCGATTTTATTAGAGATGGATTCCTTGATTGTTTTTAATGATACACCAGAGGGGTCTAACTCATTATATATCACATTATAAGCTGCGCTAATTTCGTCAAATGTTTGTTTAGGCATGAATAGATCTACGGTCAATAATGGATCAGGTATATTCTTGACCAAATGCTCGCGAATAGTAGATAATTTTAGTCCGCGTTCTTCTGCTATTTTAGACATAGATTTTCCTTGTTTGAATAATTCAAATGTTATCTCGTTTGTACTTAATTTTCTATTTTCTTGGACAGATTGTATTGGTAGAAGCTGTTTCTGTGAAATAGAATTGTTATTGGAAACAGAGCAAACAGAATTTGAATCAGACTCGTTGTATGCATATTTGTTGAATACATTTTCGCAGGAGTTTCTTTCTAAATCGGATTCATCTGGTATAGGAGGAATAGGAGGAATGCTCTTGTAAAATTCTTGGACTTTTGGGTTTGCGCGAATCTTCTGTGGATGAAACGCCGACAAATAGAGTCCATCCAAACTCTGTACACGCGATAGTGCAACATAGGTTTGTCCGTATTCGAAAATTTGCCCCCCTACATCAATATCGGCTAGAGCTAGCGTTGCACCTTGGATTTTGTGGATGGTTAATGCCCACGCAAGAGTGAGAGGTATTTGACCTACAGCTAGGTTTGGGTATTCATCCGATTGACGAAAATGGGGTTGAATCGTTTTTGTATAACCATTGTAGAATTTTACAATTGGGCACATAGTAGGAACTAGGATGGGTGAGCTTGGACCTGGATTTATTTGCACAAAATCAATCACAATTCCCTGTGATCCATTACATATTCCTTGGTCCATGTCCAGGTTCACCGTACACATAACCACGGCACCCTTTTTCAGTGAAAGTGTCTCTGGTATAGACGAGTTCTGCATTAGCTGTTGTATTTCATATTCGCGTTCTTGCTCTGTTATATTTGCGCATTTTTGTAAATGCATTATGGATAAAGGTGTGTTGTTTTCCAAATAGGTGCGACAATTCGTTTTCTTGGTGCATTCAAATATATGTTCGGGTTCTTGGATTTTTTGAAACATAGTCGCATTCAAGAAATCCGCTTTTGTGCGCGTCGGATATAGTTTTGTAGGAACACATCCGTTGTATTTAGCCGGATCATATTCGCGTTTCACATACGTTTTGAGAATGTCTTGGTTCTCTTGTGTCAATGTATTGGTTCGGATCTCTAGGAGAATCGAACGGTACAGAGGATCGGTTTGTCGGAAAATGGTTTTGAGTTCAATGCAATTTTTTGTAGGGAAAATGATGGGCCAAAGAGGGCTTTCGAAACAAAAGAGTTCGGTATCTGGATCACTCGGTGTACCTACTGGTGGGAGTTGGTAAAAGTCGCCTGTAAACACGACTTGGATGCCACCGAATGGTCTTGGATCTTTTCTAATTGTACGAGCGATCTCTTCTAATAGTTCAAATATTTTTGATGATAACATGCTCACTTCATCAATAATAAGGATTTTTACCTTTTTCCAGGATGAATTCGCTTGACGATTCTTTAGCACATTTTGAACAATTTGTCGGTTTGGACCTTTTGCTAATCTAATTCCGCTCCACGAATGTATTGTGCGCGCATTGCATTGTGAAAGTAATATAGACGCACATCCAGTTAATGCGCAAACCTGGATATTCTCCGCGTTTGATTTAGCATAGTTTGTAAAATATTCAATGAGTTTTGTTTTTCCTGTTCCACCTGGACCTGTTATAAATAAATTTTCTCTTTTTGTAAACTTTTGTAAAGCGTATGCTTGATCTTTAGATAACTCTGGTTGGTTCATTTTCGTTTGCAGACATATAAAATTATATGAGGTTAATCAATTTTATATTTGTTTATGGATTAAGGGCTATCGGAAGTTTTGTAGCAAAATGGCTACAAAAAGGTGGGTTTCTCTATATGTTTTCGGTTGATAAATGTATTTTCTTATTATATACTACATAATATGAGAGTCGTATTTCCTCTTCATCTAAGACAACAACGTCAGGCAATAAAAGCTTCTGTTAACCCCGTTGTTAACCCAGTTGTTAACCCCGTTGTTAACCCCGTTGTTAACCCCGTTGTTAACCCCACTGATAATAAACCTAGTGTAAAACTTGTGAATCACGTTATTGCTCCTGCTCCTGCTCCTGCTCCTGCTGCTGAACCTGCTTCTAATAAATTGTTGAATACACACGTCAGCTTTAAGAAGAAAAATAAAATCACTCACTTTTCGGCAACTACTAACAATAAAATACATATATAGATCCCCTCCTTTGTATCTACATTAAGAGCTATCCGTATTTTGTAGCCAAATGGCTACAAAACTTCCGATAGCCTTTAATTATTTTACTTATCATAATGCATAGTAAAATAATCAATACTTCATACATTCACATGAAATAGATTTATTTATGATTAGTATTATTGTAATATTTTAGACGCTTTTTTACAACGGTTGATTCTTATCCTGAAAGATTATTCTATTTCTTATATTTTTTTATTAGTATTGTATATTATACAATGTCTCCTTTTCCAATTCCAATTACCGGAAACACCGGCAATTTGATGCAAATTGAAAAAATGACTATGAGTCTAGATCAACTTGATAGTGTTTGCAATCCTGAGGGTAGCAATTTGTCTAAGGAAGAGCAAATTGTTTTTTTTGAGACGTCATTATTGACAAAAATGATCCAAGGTAAAACTGCATTGGATATTGACGATTCGGGGTATGATGTTTCGGTTAACTTTAGTAATTATGGTCCAAATAATATGGACGTTAGCTACCAAAATCTTTATAATGCCACATATGGTTATTCGACACCTGGAAGTAGTATTTTGATCAATAATACTATAATCGATACTCCTAATTTGGCATTAATAACTTATTTAGACGCTTCTGGTTTTGAAGTATTTGATAATAGTTATGCGATTGGAACAAATAGTTCGGGAACCTTCTATGGTTCTATTGGTGAATTAGATCCCAGTTCTACTGTTTATATAAATGAAACACTCAATTTTAATTTTCAAGCTGCGGCTGATATATCCAACTGTGATAGTTCAGAAAAATATTATGTTAGTTTTGACGACTCAAGTTTAAATAATTACTGGTTATCGAAAGCTATCAATTCTCATTTGAATGCACGCGATAATTGTGGTAATGGTATTTATCCTATAAAAGTTATAGAACCCGAGTTTAATCGTGGCAATGCTATGGGTGGTTATCATTCATCAGTAGAATCTGATGAGCCTTTTTCATATTACTATCCCGATACTAGTCTTAATAAACCCAATGTAAATGATTTTGCACAGGATTTTTCGAATAATATTAATCCAGATAATGGTGAAACTATGTACGCTATGCAAAATTTGCAGTCAAATGGAACTGGAGAAGATGTATTATTCCCAAATAACAATTTTGGTACATGGAAATTTCGATATGACGCCACGAATACAGTTTCTATTACTGATTACGATGATAATCTTCCATTTTTCCAGGGTGTTAAAGATGGTGCAACGATTGATTATGATCTTGATGCCATGCCAAATACTCTTACCGACACGGAACTTAATGGAATATTCCCTGATGCAGATTCTAGCGAATTCATATTTAACGTTGAGGCAGTTCCTGGAACTGGTGGCGGATATCATTTTTATGTAGAATCTGCATCAGGAGACTATTCTTCCAAAACTCTAAATAATACCGTAGAATTGAATTTTGAAAATCTTGAAAATAATCATACGTATATGCAAAATAATTACCACAATTCAGATCACTATTTAAGTATCACGAATGGATCATTGGTTGTATCTGGAGACACTGATGCCGACGTTTCTAATACTATTTTTTTGAATAGTGGTTTAGGATTAGAATCCGAATATTTGAATTACGATCAAAACATTAACGGATCAATTGAATTGCGTGTTCATGAGCCTAATGACCGCGTAGATATTAATGACAGTCGAAGCACTAATGATAACTTGACTAATATTTCCGTCTACTATGAAGGAGAAACCGAACCATCTAACAGTTATCCCGTTGGTCATATTAATGATAATAATAATCTAGATTATTATAAAACATCTAACATCAACATTGGTGCAACATGTTTATTAGGAGGTTATCATTATGATGATAGTGAAAGTGGTTATATGTATACATATGAAAACCATTCTAGTGTTTCTGACAGTAGGTTTTCTCGTGCTACTTTGTACGTGGATGAGAATGTAGTATATGATATATCTTTTGAGGCTGGCGGGATTAACAGCAATAATTTTTACTATATTACCATTGATACAAGAACGGATTTACTTGATGTTTCTTCTACAAATTTACTTCTTGATATTTCCGCAAGCCCTTATGGGTATCCTATACCGCCTAATAGTTATGAACCATTAGTTCAAGGAACAGATGATGTAAAAAATGGCACTCATTGGTCGCCTATGGATGTTAACGCGCATAATATTAACCTTGCCTATTTGAGCTATACTAACTTCAGAGCTGTGTTTAGACCTAAAACAATATCAGACTTATCGAATAATAAAAACGGTTTTATTCGGGTTGATGAAAACACAGGTTGGAGTTTGATATATGGAACAGCCGGAGCTAATGGTTCTTCTGAACAGATGTTTACTCCCGGTGTCTCAGAAGAAGAGGGACAGTACTTATTTACAGCACATGATAACATTGAATGCACAACAGTTTTCCCAGGTTATACTGGTGCACCCCGATCAAACTTTTTGAGTACCTCCGATTTAATTGATCAAGACAACACAAATCTTGATATTTCTTACTGTTTTGAAATTTCATATGTCTCTGCCGAAGAAGCCGGATTTACGTCAGGATCAAAATCCGATTTTATTAAATTTACACCTATTAATGATACTGAATCTGCAGTAAGCGCACCCTTCAACTCTGATTTTTATCTTCGAGCTATAAAGCTTTCTAATAGTGATTTAAATTACTCCTCGGTGGTTCAAGTTCCCTTGGGTTTTTACTATAATCTTTACTTACAGACTCCAGAGTTAACTGTAACTAAAAGTGATGGAACAGAGAGTTATGAGACAGTTGATCCGGAAAAATCATTGCAAACAACTTTGACATTTTCAAAGGGTGGTCTTTTGTCTTTGTTGGCCGCTATACAAGGTAGTAATGATCCAAATTCAGACTACAGTAATGCATCATACACTGATAATGGATGGGAAACTTTTTCTAGTCATGAAGAGTCTGGAGACCCCCTAGAATCTAGTATAGGTTTGTATAATGATTTTCAAGCAGAATTATATATCTCTAATTTATTCCCGAGTCAATATCAAGGATACATTCATATCAATTCTACATATAATCCAAATGTATCTACCGGTGATTCTTATCATTTGGTTTACCCCATGTATGCAATACAATTGAATGGAACTTTGGAATCATATTTTGATATCAATGGATATAAATACGTAAAGAATGATACTATTTTAGGTGATATTAACACGGATTTCAATGCGGCTTATTGTACAGATTTCAACAATCTACCTACTAATGATCATAATACTGCTATCGCATTTACATATAATATAAGAAATGATCCGGAAAACGCTGGTCCAAATTATTTGGATATTTCTGGAGTTTTTGATGGTAATGTTTTTACTGCACTTATAACTTCTATGGCTCCTTTTAGAAGCAATATGGCTATTTGGTACAACCGATATGATATTTATCAAGTTAACGTTTCTTTGAGTGGATCGGGTAATTCATCAAATTATACCAATACAACCTATGTGGATGGAGTACTTGGCGGATTAAACAATAACCGTGTTGTATTAACAACAGGCGTTTATTTAAATAATACGCATTATGTCAAACCAAATGATTATGTTGATTTCAATATTAGAGGTGATGATATTCGTGTTAGACTGTCTGATAATAATACTGTTTATGATAATCAAAATGCTTACTTTAGTTCCTCTCCTGTGCCAATCTCTGATGCTAATGGTGGATTGGTAATTTCTACAGATGGCTTGACGCGATCATTGACATTGGATAGATATCGTGGTTTCTTCAATAACGGACATACACAATTTTATACAATTAATCGTACCCCAACTACTGCACAATTTGTAATTGTTGGTAATTCTAAACCAACACAAAGATACGATTTTGGTGCTATCAATATTAATACTAATGAAAATATGTATTTTTCATCAGATGATACCAATAGTGTAGAAGATATTAGTGGTCTTGGTATAGATATATCATTCAATATATCTATGTATGCTGATGAGGATATTAGTTATGGTTCTACCTACGACAGTTACGTAAGTGTTACTGGTGATCAAGTTTATGTTTATTTAAAACAAAATGGTCATACACTTATAGATACATCTACTAAACATCTCAATGATGAAAATGGATATATATATGATTTTGGACCAGATACAACAAACGAATATAATGCTATCTTTGCCGGCAAAGTCATTGCTAACAACAACGGCGATAGAGAAAAATTTAGAATTTATAGAAGCACTCAACCAATTCTTATTACATACTCTGAATCCTATATTGGAATACCTAGTGATTTTGAATATTCTGGTGAACAGTCAGTGCCTTATCACGAGTTAAGCAATGGACAAAAGTTGAATCCTTCCATAATAATTTATGGACCTAGTGGATCTCTCACTTCCCAAAATACACCCGATACATATTTGGTAATACCTCCTCCTTATTTGGGATTCAAAGCACTAGCCGCAGATGCAGTTAACAGCGATTATACAGGATTGCCGTTCAATTTTTATGATTCTGATCAATGCGACCTAGACAAATATTATACTTACTATCTCCCAATGCAAACCAATGTTAATGATGACACTGTTTTTACTTCTTATAACCCATTTACGGATTTTGCTTCATCTTTGAATGATATGACCTTTTCGTTATTTGACAATTATAATTTGACTGATTTTGTATCTAATGGGTATACAATCGATTATAGTTTTGATTTGAATTCGCAGGGTAATTACTTGACTCTAACTGAATATTGTAATGATCAAACTAACACGTTGTATGAAGACTTTCTTCAAGATCTAACCCCTAGTAGGGTAAATGGTGCAAATAATAATTATGATGGTGATATTGACAGCAATTTTGGAACTCAAACATATACTATTGTATATGCACAGGATTTGAGATCGGCTGGCGTGTATAACGGTGCAAATACAAAAATAACATTAACAATAGTAAATGCTTTTTTGCATGATATTCCAGATATTTCAATTAATAGATCTATTAATACTACTACAAATTTATACGGCGTTTCACCTATTGTGAATAATGAGGGTAAATATGCTCAAAAACTGTACAAATATGTTAATAATTCAACTGATTATGGAAATATGTCTTATTATAATACTGGGGCTCTATTTTATGCTAATCAGCGTTATACAAGAGACGCAATACAAGTTCCAGATCCTTCTTTTGGAGACGTCGCATACGATTTGGACACCCAAAAAGAAAAATTGACATCGTCTGATATTGATCCTACTAATAATCCTTGGATACTTGATGAATCTTTTAATTCACAAAATATTAATTTTGAAATTGCCGCTCTCAATAATTCAGGTGCATCTACAATTCAAGATATATTTCACACAGCATTTCCAGATGTAGCTATTAATTCAAACTATATTACATTGAACGATATTATGAACATAAAATCGGCTGATGGTGCTCCAGTCTTTAGAGTGTTGTATAATGGAACTACAATCGCCCCTATGTTGTCTACTTCTCAGATTATTATTAACCCTATTTCTGAATTTGAAAATCTAAATGCTCAAGATCCTGGACATGAACTTGTTGATTATAATATTGGAACAAACGTAGGAATTATGGCTGATGCTTCTGGTATAATCTACGAGTAAATCTTACGGTATTCTTATCCTCTATCGGTGGATAATATATATTATCCACCAAAAGAACCTTGACTTTCTAATGTTTTGTAGCCATTTGGCTACAAAAACACGGATAGCCCTTACTCTGTGATTTGGTAATAATATGATAATATAATAATAATAATATAATATGATTTCATGTAAATATTACATGATATCATAGATTGATTACTCGTATTCCATCTCTAAACAAAACGAAAAATCGAGTCCATTCAAATTTAAAACAAGACCTTCTTCGTTTACTAACTGTACCTTCATGCGCTGTAAATTCACTTTTCCATTATAACTTCGTGTGTCTGTTTGTAAAAGTCCGTTTAATGTATTTACTGGCAAAACTGTTCCAAATGGATAATCGCGATGGATGGTTATCCTGGCCAAAATATTTTTACTTATTGCCGAATTTTTCAGTAATGAATGGAATGAATTTTGATTTCCCGATGTGTACTCATCTACTACTAGATAAATATATCTGGGTCCATTCAAATCTAAAAATGATGTGCTTATCAACTGCATATTTGACGGAACCGTGTATTCAAATTCCGATTGCGTATAAGGATAGTTTGCCGTGGATTCGTTTACAGGTCGAAATCCTAAAAGCCATCCTAAAGTGAAACGGTGATCTGTGGTAGGGTTTGCAAAATCGATTGTATAGTTATGACTAAGGTCGTAATTTAAGAATGTAGATAGATATGGATTAGCGGAAGTAGAATATTGCATGATGATAGAATTGGCCTGTATTTTACTATTTATTATTTGTTGCAATCCAGATGAATCGTAATGCCCATCAGGGATTTGTATGATTGTAGAATGATTGTTGGATAAATTAATGATAGTAAATGTATTGTTGCCTAGATCCGAGGAAATATTATAAAACGACAAAGGCAATTCTAAATTAGTTACGCGAATTGTTTTAATTTCATTGATTCGTTCTGGAAGTGTTATCGTGTAGTTGGCGGATTGATTTGTTGCCTCATAATTATCTCGAAACCTCGTATCAATTGTTATGTACTTCTTTTTTGTTGACTTTTGTACGTTTGTCATTACCATATGGCTTCCATATTGTTTTACTGTTGGTTCCAAGAACAATGGTTGATTATCCACATATTGACTCATATTTATTATCTTATATACTATATCTCTTTACTTTTTTTTATACTTATGAAACATATTTGTAGTATGTTTTAGTATTATATCCAGAATCGACAAAACAAAATTGAAATCTAATATTATTGTACAGGTGTTTCTATATTTCTAGATACACGATGAACTTTACTAATTCAATCATTGATAATTCGTCTACATCGTCTCATTCGCCTTCTATACAAACCTGTGTCTATTGTAATCGTGAATTTCGTCATCAAGACTTGTTTGCTCAACACTTTATAACATGCCAGTGGTTCTTCAAAAATCGTCGTGATCGTGATCGTGAAATAGAATCGTTTGAGACCATTCCAAACTCCCAGGATATGTACCACTTGATACAACATTTGGCTCTGCAAGTATCTTCCTTGCAAACTGAAGTAGCGCAACTTCGTCAAATCACGATTGCTAAAAAACGCAAAATGATATTGGATTGGCTTCAAAGCCCATCCAATCCTTTGATGTGTCCTCCACTCTGTTTGGTAGACTGGATCAAGCAAACACCTGTTTTATCAGAACACTTGCAGACGGTCTTTTCAGTGGACTTGGTGGAAGGTATGAAGATGGCTATTTCCGCTCATTTGGCGGCGTCTGGATCTTCTACACCTATTCGTGCTTTTCATCAAAAACCGGGTACCATTTTCGTATACCATAAACCACATGTAATGGAATCTACAACTGACACAACAGTTAAATGGCGTATTATGACTGTGGACGATTTTGATCGATGGATGGATCGTCTTGGAACTCGATTCTTGCAAGAATTCTTGAAATGGCAGATGGAGAATGCTCACACGATTCGTTCTTCGATGGAAGAAAAAGAGAAAAACCTGGATAATATGCGTAAGATCAATGGTCTTAGTAAATCACATGAAGAACGACGTCGTTCCGAGTTGCGAAAGTGGTTGTATACTCGCTTGGTAGTTGATTTTGTGCAGTATGAATGATTTAGGGCTATCGGATGTTTTGTAGCCATTTGGCTACAAAAAGGTGGATTTCTCTATATGTCTTCGGTATGTTGTTTCGATATTCTTTTTTTCGATTTCATGATAGTGTTGTGAAAAATATTCGCAAAAGTTTACAAAATTGATATTCTTTTTTGTAGAATGATAAAGAACAATTTGATATTTCTAAAGTTATTATCGTTATTATCGTTATTATCGTTGTCTACATAAAATGTCTTCTTTTCGTCCGGTTCCTGATACTCTAGCTAAATTGAATGCGCACGAGCGTGATGCGTTCATTACATTCGAAGAAAAAGCCCATAAATATACCGTTCATGGAGACACTTCGTTTACTTCGGTGACCACTTGGAATCACACTCATTTTCCCAAATTTGATGCGAATGCCATTGTGGACAATATGATGCGGGGTAAAAAGATGTTGGATCCTACTTATAAATACTTCGGTATGACCAAAGAGCAGATCTTGGCGGATTGGGATCGCAATCGGGACTCGGCGTCCGGTGCTGGTACTAACATGCACTACGATATCGAGTGTTATTTCAATGGTCTTGATGTATCGAATACGAGTGTAGAGTTTGCCTGGTTCTTGCGATTCGTTGCGGATTTCCCCGAATTGAAACCTTATCGCACCGAATGGATGGTGTATTATGAGGAACTCAAGTTGTCGGGGTCGATTGATATGATTTTCGAACTACCTGATGGAACCTTGCAGATATACGATTGGAAGAGATGCAAAGAGATAACCTATGAGAATGGTTTCAACAAGACTGCTTTGACACCTTGCATTGCGTCCATGCCGGACACTAACTTTTGGCATTATTCTTTGCAACTGAATATGTACAAGACCATCTTGGAACACAAATATGGGAAGACCATTTCGGGACTCTATTTGGTGTGTCTACATCCTGATAATGCGTACAAAACCTATGAACGCATCGAGGTGCCTTTCTTGGACAAAGAGATGCAGGATTTGGTGGAGTATCGAAAGGAACAAGTAGCTTCGGGTAAGTGCTATGCACGACATTAAGTGCTATGCACGACATTAGTTGTCCTCTTGTTATTGTATTGATTCAAAAAAAGTATAAAATAATCGCGATATCTACGTCTATGTTTATTTATATGTTTTTTCATCGCTTCTTTGGTTTTAATTCCATTTTCAAGTCTATTTTTAATCCCGGGGTTAATCTCTATCGGTGGATACTATATATTATCCACCAAAAGAACTTGGACTTTCTAATGTTTTGTAGCTATTTGGCTACAAAAACACGGATAGCCCTTGACGCGACAACTTCTCTTATAAATATGGGATTTCAGTTGCTTTCGTTTGGTCGGTCTTGGATTATGGGTTATAATACAAAACAAATAAAAGAATCGGTTGTGCAGCTTCATCCAGAGACTGCTTATATTGAGAAGCAAAAGTCGCGATTAATGGCTACTTTTTTAGGAGAAGATACTGGATCCGTGTATAATGCATCCATTGATCCGCGCTTTTATTCTATTGAAATGTATGATTCTGTTGTCCAAGATGCAAATAACGAACTCGAAGCATCTTGGAAAAGAAGAATATTGATTGAATCTACACCTCGTGGTTCTGTTATGATGTATTATGATGCTTTCAAACAAGGTTTTGCTTATTATTCTGATCAATACATTCCGTATGCCGTCGTAAATGCAGTTGCCATGAAATATGTGGTTGTATATCGATGTCGCGATTTTTTCTTGGACGAGACTATTTTATTTGACGAAAAACGATCTCCGTTCTTGGATCTTCAAAAAGAACAAGAACGTGCGGAAAAGGATAAAAAAATGGTTGCTAATAAAGAAAAGGGTTTAGCGTCGATTGATGTTCAAAAAGGGCCATTTGCGAAATTGAAACATTATTCTACTAATCCGGTCGATGGAATAAAGGGTGATATAGTAAAGGTCGATACAGATACAAAAGAATACGCGAAAAATCGTGTCATCCATCTTGGCAAATGGACTAATATGAAGATATTAGCTACATCCTCGTTCAAAAAGTCGGCGCCTTTGAAGAAATTGTCTGAAATCCCTTTGAATTTCAAGGATTATATGGCGATGAAGATGCAACTAAAATCGTAGATTGTTCATTTGTAGAAAGGATCGCTGATGGTTCTTTTTGTGTTTTTTTCCATTCGATAAATCCTAAACTTTTTTCTAAATCAAACGATGATCCTAAATGAGATCTAGCAATCATATACCCTTGGTATTCTTTTTCGGTTAAAGTTGCGATATACTCTTCCGTTAAAGATGGGGTTGAATTTGTTGGCATTGATGTTGACATTGGCATGAATTGTTTTTTATAATTGTCGTTTTATAGATATAGATAGTTTGTAGATCAATTTTTTATTATATGTATATTATAGACGAATTCTATTATGGTATATACATCAAAAAAACGGATTTATAAACAGAATACTTTCAAACATAGAATAAAACGTAGTAAAATAGTGGGTGGTACACCTCTTCCTGTTTTACAACTTTTATCCGTTTCTCAATTAGATCAATCTTTACAAGATATGATATCAAAAGTTGATCCGTCCGCATTGTCTGGATCGGCTACCTCTCTTCAAGTCGTTATTTTACCAACTGATCGTCCGTTTGTTTTGAAACATCTTCTCGATGTATTTTTATTTCAACCAAAAAAATCGGAGAAAGCTACGTTTTCGGATAAACCCAGTCTTCAGTTGCCATCGTTGTCGGCGTCATCTTCTTCTGAGGATATAGCTGACTTTGTTATTGATAAAATAAATGATATTTTATTACCGGAAAATGTTTCTCAATTAGGTGTCAAATCTATAACGGAATATTCTATTTTAAAGGATAAAATTTCTGGACTTTATAAAGATATCAATATAGATCAATTACAGGTTGTTGAACTACCAGATAAAACCTCGGTTGTTATGAAATATGATAGCAGTTCGGATGTTTTTATGGTAAACTTTTAGTTGTTTTTTCTTATCATTTATGGTAATAAAAAACTTTGATGAGATGAATTGTAGGGTTGTAGGGTTATTCCATTTATATAGGCATACCACATGCAAAAGGCGAACGTTGTACTGGTGATAAAAAATATATTGTATCGTGGGCAGTACATTTAGACTCTAATTGAGAAATGTACTCGCTTTGATCCATTGGTTTGAAATCGGAATCTGCTTTTGTTATATCATTACTTGTTATATGATATACATCTTGATTGCTTTGACAAACATCCGGCGTTTGTTGTAGTGCTAGTCTGCGAACTGTAAAAATATAATCTCCTTGAGTATTATTGTTAAATGTATTATCAGGTTTTACTGTTGCGTAGGGTTGAGGACGTGTAGTCCATCTATACTTGGTTGCTATCATTCCATCGTTTGATAATACAGAGGATTTTACTACATTGTTATTGTTCGTAGATTTTACTGCGGATTGAACAACATGTGCTAGAGGAAAAGTACCGCAACATCCTCCATGGCCTCTTGGAACATTTCCGTTAAACAATGTTCTTGGAAGTGATCGAGAAATAACAGATTGCCCTACGTATCCTTGACTTCTATGTGTTCCATTTATTGAAAACGCTTTTTGACCTACACTCATATTTTTGTATTCGGTTGCAGCTTTTCTTTTTAATGTTGCAATTGACATTATATGGTATTTATTGTATATTATCTGTGTATTATCTGGATATTATTTTTTTCGGTGGGTCGTTTCGGTGGGTCGTTATACTCGATTTGAACTATATAGTTGGGTACATATCAATGATAATGACCAATCTCGCCCATTTAAATCTACTAGATATCCTCGATCATTGATAAGTCGAATAGCTAAACGTCGAATATTTACACCTCCAAAATAAATTCGATTGTTGTCTTGTAAAGTACCGCCAATTTCTACGTAATTTTGTCCTTGTTGTAAGCCGGTCAATTTTAACTGAATGACTGCAAACATATCTCTTATATTAGGTGCCGGTGATGTGTATAATGAATTCGTTGCGTTCATGGAATTATTCATTAATATTTGGTTTGCTGCATATAATTGATTTTGTGTTAATAGTTGATTTGGCGTTCCATAATTTGTGGTATACAAAGATACATTTAAATCACCCGTTTCTTGATTACAAACTAAAGATGTTTTATTCGAATAAGAAGGTAGTGGAATATAGGTTTCTTTCTTTGTCGTTGTTATTACACCATCATTGATATGATTTTGCGTGAAATCGTCTATGGTTATGTAAAAATGATTGTTAAATGGATATACATTCAATGGTACATCTCCGGTTAGTGTAATAATATTGTATGGAATATTGTCTGTCAAACTAGGTATAATTTTATAAGAATTTCTTGATATATAATCATTTATGTTTGCACTATTTTCCGCAGAAGTCGAAAGGAAAAATTCTGGATAACTGTGAAATCCCAATATCCATCCAATAGTCGTATTCCATAATGTGTTTGTTATACTAGAGGTTCCATTGTTTCCAACAATACAACTTTGCGGTGAAGGCTGATCCAAATAAACTATAGTATAATCTTGAGAAGAGAACATTTTATTAATATTTGTTCGAAGCTTTACTCGTTCATTTCCATTATTGTCCATAAAACTATATAATATTGATCCATACGTTAATGAATCCGGTACGTTTAATTGATTGTTTATTTCGTTTATGAGTTGGTATTTGGTATATATCTTTGGAGGAATGGTTATAGTTGTATTATTCGCATTTGTTGTTGAATATAGACCTATTTTTGATGGTAATGCATTGAATTGCAACGTATTATTGTTTGGTGTTATATTTATAGATACATCTATAATATCATTTTCGGCAGTTATTATGTTTGATGTACTCAAAGAATAACTCGAGTCTGTAAAACCTAGGTAATAGTTCCAAGAAGTGATGTTCTCTGGAAAAAATGACGAACTATTACTATCACATAATTGTATTATATAATCGTTTTCTATTATTAGATTTCTTTCGATGTAATTGAAAACTACATCGTAATTATTGGGGTTTATAGTGTTGGGAGTTATACTTATTCTACTAGATGCCATATTAAGACCATGTAAAGGTGTATTTTTTATTGTATTGTCCGTTAAACCTTGAATTCCTGCAAAAGTTTTATTTATAGCGTTTACTAAACTCTGTACAGTTTTGTACGTTCCTACGGGTAAACTTGCAACATATGCAGGTAGACCCTGTAATCCAATTACAGATGATCTTGGATAAATCGTAAAATCTTTGTTTGATGTGTTTATTATATAGGGCGGTGTTTGTGTTAAAGATGAATTGAATATGACATTTGATGTATCGGTTGTATTTATTATCTGTGGTAAATTTAGAACTGTATTTAAAAAACAACTTGTTAAATTTATTGTGTATGCGGTTTGATCGTAAATTTTTTGCATGGAGAATAAAAATTGTGTTCTAGGCCAATTATAAAATACGTTGTTCGTATTTGTTAATCCATAACTGTCTGCGCTAACAAAGTTAAATAAAACACTATTTATTTTGTCTAAGTATTCAAATAAAGTGTAGTCTCCGTTTGGTATATCAACTCTATAATTGTTGGTAGAGTTATAAGACCCATCGTTCAATGTTAGTTGAATATAGGGAGATGTATCAATACGATAAATGTATTGTGGGAGTGGTTCTTGTGCTATAATATTATTCATTTCATTTAATTGCGATGATGATGCGGGCGATGGATCAAATAAAAAACAAGAACCTATGCCAGTCCATAAATATGGTGTTTGAGTTTCTGTGGGAAAAACAACCACTTGTTTCATATTTGGTACATTGTGTATTTTATTTCTATCTAAAACAACATTCAATTCATATTGCTGCATTCTGTAATAATTTGAAGATGCATTTATGTATGATATATCAATCACTTGTAAAAGTGATTCTGATGTGGTTGCCGTTTGTAGAGAGGCATTTATCGCGTTTATAATATTATTGCGTGAGTAGTATCCGGACGTGGAAAAAAACGAAACTGTTATTGTATCTAATACATTTATATTGTTCAAAGTTGGGTCAAATTCATATGGACCTTCATGCTGTTGTTGTTGTTGTTGTTGTTGTTGTTGTTGCTGTTGTTGTTGTTGTTGTTGTTGTTGTTGCTGTTGTTGTGATAGAGAATATGAATAATTTTTATCTTGATAATTATAAATAGTAAAATAATTGTTTCCGACTATTCCATTCGATGGGTCATTTATTCTTATGTAAAATTTGTTTGTTGCATTATTGAATCCATTTGTATAATCTATATCTGAAATGGGCGTTGTACTCGGAGGTGAAATTGTTGTATTATATGCATGATTGAAATTGGAATGAATTGTTTCGCACGTGTAGGTTGTATTGAGAAATCCTAAAAATCCGGGGATTGAATTAAATCGATTTGCGGTTAAAGGATTTGTCCAAGTTGGGAAATATAGTTCATAATAGGTTTCTGTGAAAATGATATTAAGATCCAGAGTAAAAGTTGTTAATCCTGTACTACTACTGTATGATACGGCGGTTGTACCGAAATTGGTTCCTGGTATTTCACTTGCAACAGCTGCTATTGCATTATTAATGGTTGTTATGATTGTATTCTGATCGTAATTCCCTGGATTAATTTCTATTTTAATATCGAAATTGTTATTTGGTGTTTCGGAAATTCCTGGTGATGTTGCTCGCAATGTGAAAAAATTGGATCCGTATGATTTACCTACTATATACCAACTATATGGAATGATAACAGATGATAATTTTAATGATACCACATTTGGTAAAGGATCTAACAAGTCGATAGCAAAATCGGTTGACATTGGATTTGATATTTTATCGCGGAATTGACTATCTATTTGAATGACACGTGTTATTGTTTCTTTTAAAATCGGATTGACCTGTCCCTTTCTGTATTCTATGGATTGAGTATCTATTATTTGCGGTTTATTTTCGTTTGATACTGATTTCATTTCTTGTTCTACCTCCATCTGTACGCCGTGTTTTAGTTTTTTAGGTTGTATTGATGTGGTTTTTTGTCCTTGTACTGTTGTGAATCCTTCTTCTGTTGTTATTCGTGTAGTTTCATTTTCATCTTCTTCGGTGTTTTCCAATTGGATTTGAATATTTTCTTCATCTTCGCTAGAATTGTTTGCGTCTGTATCCTCAAAAAAATGATCATAAATATCTTCGAAGAATTGCAAGAATTTTTTTCCTTGATTTGTGTTGACGGATTCATAACGTTTGATCATGGATATTATTTTTGCTTCTAATACTCGATCAGATGGATTTGTTAAATCTAGTATTTCGAATAATTCCGCGTCTGAATATTCAGATACGTCAAAATTGTCGTTCATTTGTGTATATTTTTGTTTCTTGGATCTAGTTATAAGATCCGTTTATATTTTTGTTTTATTGTTTTGATTTTGATTTTGATTTTGATTTTGATTTTGATTTTGATTTTGATTTTGATTTTGATTTTGATTTTGATTTTGATTTTGATTTATTGTTGGGGATGGGGTTGGGGTTGTTGGGATTGTTGTGGCTGTGGTTGTCTTTTTTTGAACATATTCTTTACAAAATCTACTAAATCTACAATCCTGCTGCATCTGAAAAGCATATCGGTTGGAAATGCCTTCAGTCCTTGTAGTCTTTTCATGTGTCGAGAACCAGTAAAACACAAGACATCGAATACTTTCATAATTCGCTCTTCTTCCTCTGTCATTTCTGTTCTGTCGATACGATATTTTCCTGTATAGCAATATCTGTTGTAATTTGGATCTGAGTATACCGAATGTCGTCTTGGGAATGAACGATTCTTAAGTGCTCCTATACCCATTATTGTGTTTGTATCATTGTTCATTTCCAATACAAAAAGGACTGCATCGTGTGGTATCTTGGAACTATTTTCTTGAGGTGATGGATATATACATCCATATTGTGGATTTATTCTTCTAAATGATTCATTTTCCTCCCATGTATTCTCATTGAATCTTGTTGTCATGATATAGGTTATCTGATTATGTTGATATTTTCTCAGACTGTTATTCAATTTATATTGATTCCTTCGCTGTTGTTTTGACGATATTTTGTGTTCGGTACTTTTAGTGATTTTATCGTTGGTTTCATTCTCTTCAGGGTCGTAATGAGTTTTTGAATCCATGGGTTGGTTATTTTGTTTTTATGGGGTTCATTGTCCAAGATTTATTGCCCTCAATTTTATATAGGATACATATATATTTCATGAATTTTGATAATATTATTAACGACGATTCAGAAGAATGTATTGATAATACTTTTGTTATGCGCTTACACAATGATTTGAATAGACTTTCTGAATCTGCATCGATGACGGAATTGGGCGAAAATTTTATACCGATTCATATTGTTGATAATATTGATAATATTGATAATATTGATCATTGTGTTAATGATACAGGGAATTTTATTCTGACTAATAACCTTGATTTTTACCAAGAATATGATAACTACTACGACAATGATAATGCCGGGAATAGTCCTTTATCACTATCTGATAATGAAGATAGTTTAGATAACAGTTCGTCATCTGCATCGCATTCGAAGTATAAAAGTCGATCTTATTATCATATTAGCAATGGGCCTGGGGCTGGGTCTGGGTCTGGGTCTGGGGCTTTCAATGATTCTTTTTTATCAG
>Ga0114968_10000332_pt1 | contig 34725 bp, 34 predicted proteins | sample M_130807_EF_Meta_FD_87020 | JGI IMG/M metagenome (GOLD analysis project Ga0114968, IMG submission 87020) | Freshwater microbial communities from Lake Montjoie, Canada to study carbon cycling - M_130807_EF_MetaG | ecosystem: Environmental > Aquatic > Freshwater > Lake | place: Lake Montjoie... | reverse complement strand
CCAGATATCGCTGGAAAAAATATCGCTAATCCTTTGGCTTCTATTTTATCGGCCGCAATGATGCTAGATTATTCGTTCAAGCTGCCAGAGCAGAGCGCGCGTATTCAACGTGCGGTTGCCGCGGTGCTAGCGCAAGGATATCGCACTGCAGATATTTTTGAAGCTGGCACTAAAGCCATCGGCACGGCAGAGATGGGCGATGCAGTGGTCGCTGCGTTAAAAGCATAAGCACTGGTGCTCGCCAAAGGCGGGCGCCTTTGCGGGCCATTTGTTGCTGGTTGCGAGCGTGTTCAACCCAAATTGTTTTAGATAGTTCACTGCGCGAATGACGCCAGCGTGAGTCACCCAGACAACATTTTGGTGGGCCGAGCACTCGTTGAGCGCCTCGTATGTTCGAGTAAGTACGTCGCGCACGCTTTGCGCGTTGCCAAACCGGTGTGCATCAAAATCGTCTAGCCATCTATCGAAGGCGGTCTGAGGAATCGCATCCCAAGCGATGCCTTCCCAAGTGCCAAAATTCATTTCATTTAAGCGTGGATCGACGTTCAGTATTAAGTCATGGCGCAATTCATGCAAGGCTTGCGCAAGCTGTTGCGCGCGTTGCAGGGCAGAACAGTAGAGCATTGCCTGTTGAGGCAAGAGTGGCGCAATTTTTGTTGCAGCCTGCTCGGTTGCATTCGGGTCGGCTGCGATGTCGAGCTGCCCATAACAGAGGCCCTCTGCGATCAGAGGTTGCGCATGACGCACAAGCCAAAGCTTCATTGAGCGAGCCCTAGCAAGACACCAAGATAAAAGGCGAGCTCGCATACCTGTTGAGTGGCGCCGAGCCCATCTCCTGTGAAACCGTTTAGGCGACGGGCAAATAAGCGCAACATCAGCGCAAAGGCAACCAAGCTACACCCGGTTGCCCAAAGTAAAAGGATAGATGTGTGCCGTGAGGCAAAGGCGAGGTCGGCAAGTGCTAGCCAGACTAAGGCAACGAGCAAAGTGTACAAAGATATTTTGTTGGCGAGTGGTTTGGTTTTAGTCGTGATATCGTCGCCAACGTTGGGTAAGAGTGCTGCAATCAGCAGAGGCATGACTCTTGAGCAAACGTGTGCCGCAAACAAGCTCCAGGCCGCCAGTGCAAGATTGATTTGCCCGAGCATTGTGAGCAGCGCGAGTTTCGTTGAGAGGGCCAGGATAAGCGCTGTGGCGCCGTAGCTGCCAATGCGTGAGTCTTTCATGATCTCAAGCGCGCGCTCTCGCGTGACCATGCCGCCCAAGCCATCTGAAGTATCGGCTAAACCATCTTCGTGAAAGGCGCCGGTGAGCATCACGCTCAGTACTGTGCTGAGGCAAGCTGCAAGCCAGGGTGCCGTACTGGCAACCGGAAGCAGTGTGGCAAACAAATAGAATGCCGTACCGGTTAACGCACCGACGATGCACCCTACTCCTGGAAAGTGCGCTAGGCTTGCCCGTTGCATCGTGGCGTTAAATCCTACCCAGCGCGCCACGCCTGTCGGTAAGGGGATGCGAGTGAAGTACTGCAAGGCAAGTAAAAAATGACGCACGAACTGCATAAGCGGCTTTCCTGTTTATGAACTGACGCGAGAGACGCCTGCTGAGGCGAAGCTTGCCATCTGAGACAGTACGTTACAGGCGGACACCAGTAAGGGCCAGGCCAGCGCTGCACCCGATCCTTCGCCTAAGCGCAGCTGCAGGTGTAATAATGCTTTGGCATGTAGTCGCTCAAGCAATAACGCGTGACCACGTTCGTCAGAGCTGTGGGCAAAGATACAACGCTGCAAGACCAGAGGTTCGAGTTTGCTAGCAACTAGCACAGCCGCGCTGGTGATAAAGCCATCCACGACGATGACACGATGGCTCGCGGCCGCCTCAAAAATGGCGCCCACCATGGTTGCAATTTCAAAGCCGCCAAAGGCGGCGAGCGCTTGCAGTGGCTCCTGCGCGTGTGCGTGCAGCGCAAATACTTGCTGCAAAACCTTTGTTTTGTGTTGGATGCCTTGCTGATCTAAGCCCGTGCCAGCGCCGACGCACTGTTCGAGGGGGAGGCCAGTCAGTCGTGCGAGTAGCAGCGAGGCGGCTGAGGTATTGCCGATCCCCATCTCGCCCAGTAACAGTACATTGCCGGGTAAGGATTTCACTAAGTCTTGCCCATTTAAAAGTGCTTGCGCACATTGTCCGGCAGACATGGCAGCTTGTTGGGACGAGTCGGCAGTACCGTAAGCGACTTTGCAGGCATACAAGCCCTGTTGTGGCTCGAAGGTGTGCCTGACTCCACAGTCGGCAATGGTGAGCGTCAAGCCATGCTGGCGGGCAAGCACACTGACCGCCGCACCTCCGGCTAAAAAGTTGTTGACCATCTGCCAGGTGACATCACTGGGGTAGGCTGATACGCCCTGTTTTGCCAAGCCGTGATCGGCGGCAAAGACGACCAACTGAGGAGCTTGTAGTAAGGGCGACTCTGTTTGCAAGATCAGGCCAAGTTGTTGTGCGAGTGTCTCTAACGCGCCCATCGAACCGACCGGTTTAGTTTTGTTATTGAGCTTGTGTTGCAACTGTGCAAACAGTGCTGGCTGCTTTAAGTCTTGAAGCTTCGGTTGGATAAAATTCATACGTGACCTATGCTTGATCAAGCAATTAATTGTTTCAAAAAACCTGGGGCGATATGGCGGTCAAGGGCGTCGGCCAAACCCTCAAAGACGGTGTCTAAGGTGGGCACCTCTATACGGAACAAGGCGGTGAGTGCAGACGGATCTTCAAACAGCCCGTGAAGATAAAGGCCTAGCACTGCGCCCGAGGTGCTTTGCCAAGCGAGGTCTTTGATGATTTCGTGCGCTTGACCAGAAGGGGAGTGTGTGCGCCCTTGATGAATTTCATATCCGCGACACTTGACTTTTGAAAGTGCGGCCCAAACGCCAGAGAGCGAAGCAAACTGCACTTCAGTGTGCCGAACAGTTTTAATCTTAGAAAACTCAGTCACGAGAGGTAGCAGCCCCAGCCCCTCGGCAGCGCCATCAACGCCATGCGGATCGTGTATACCCTGACCTAACATTTGAAGTCCGCCGCAAATGCCGAGCACGGCACCCCCTTGTTGGGCATGGGTCTGTACCGCGTGCGCTAAACCCTGTTCATGCAGCCAACTGAGATCAGCGCTGGTCTGCTTAGACCCAGGCAATATTAGCCAGTCATTCTTTGTGAGCGCAGAGAGCTGATTGAGATGCCGCACCCACACCACTCGTAGACTGGGTACTTTTTTAAGAGGTTCAAACTCATCAAGATTGCTTGCATAAGGGTAGGCGATAATTGCAACCGTTCGCGCGTCTTGAGCAAAGGGCTGACTGCGGTCGTCAAACAAACCGTCTTCTTCGGGTAGGCCGTGCTCTCGCCAGTAAGGTAGCGTTGCAACGGTTGGGACACCGGTTAACGTTAAGAGCTTTTCTGGCGCAGGGCTCAAAAGGCGGGCGTCTCCGCGAAACTTGTTCAAGACAAATCCATGAATCAGTGCTTGGTCAGCCTTAGCAAGCAAACTCCAGGTGCCATACAAGTGCGCGAAAGCGCCGCCACGATCAATGTCAGTGATCAGTAGACAACGTGCTTGAGCGTACTGTGCGACCCGCAGATTGACGATGTCACGATCTATCAAATTGATTTCAGCCGGCGACCCCGCACCCTCGATTACCACCACATCGTTTTCGGCACGCAGTGCGTCTAGAGACTCGGTAATAAAAGGCCAAAGTGTTTCGCTGCGATCACGCCAAGGTATGTTTGTCAGTTCTGCGCTGGCTTGACCCAGCAAGACCACCTGACTACCCGAGTTTGCCTCTGGCTTTAACAGCACGGGGTTCATACGAACCTCGGGCACAGCGTGGGCCGCCAGGGCCTGAAAATACTGAGCTGAGCCTATTTCGCCCACGCCACTCGCCGCCGCGACGACGCGTGCGTGGTTACTCATGTTTTGCGCTTTAAAGGGCGCGACCTTTAAGCCCTGACGTGCATACCAGCGACACAGCGCGGTCGCCAGCCAACTCTTGCCAGCACCGCTTGTTGTGCCAAGCACCATCACGCAACGTGCTGTCATTTGTACGCTGTCTGACAAAGTGATGCCAGCAGCGCGCGAGTCACTTCAGACAAACCTTGCCGGGGCTGTCGCGTACATCGACCGTTATTAGGCGAACACATTAATCTTCGATTCCTCGCTGTGCGGGGATACCTGCATCGAAGGCATGTTTGATCATGGTCATCTCAGTCACAGTATCTGCAAGCTCAATGATTTCTGCTGGGCAGCGGCGACCCGTGATCACGACGTGCACCTCTGGTGGGCGAGTGCGTAAGGTTTGCAAGACTTCTTCAAGCGGAACCCAGCCAAAAGTAATCGGATAGGTGAGCTCGTCAAGCGTCACCATAAAGAACTCGCCGCTCAAGATCGCTGCGCTTGCCTTGGCCCAGCCATCGCGTGCGAGTTGTGCTGAATGTTCAAGATCTTGGCTCTTCCAACTAAAGCCATCGCCTAAGCCTTCGATCGGAACATTTAATTGTTCAAACACGCGGTGCTCGCCAAAGCGTGCACTCGGCACTTTCATAAACTGAAAAATTTTGACCGCTTTGCCGCGTCCGTGTGCCCGCATCGCTAAGCCGAAGGCGGCGGTGCTTTTACCTTTACCGTCACCGGTATTGATGATCAGCAAACCGCGGCGTTCACCGGTCGATTTTTCGTACGGTTTTTCGGTGGGTGGAGTAACAATTTCCATCGTGTAGGATCCAGTGTTGAATAGGTGTTGAGTGAGCGTTAAGAGAGTGTCGGAAGCGCCACCCAATGAGTGGCGAGAGGTTGTACGGCGATGCGGTGCTCAAAGACGGTTTCTATGGCGCGGTGTAAAGCAGGCTCATCGCGTTTACCTGCGTATTGGATTTGCCCGTTCGACATGACGATCAAGTCATCGGCGTAGAGGGCGAACGTCACTTCGTGCAATACGCTCACTACCGTTTTACCTTGAGCCACTAATTCGCGCACCAATATGAGCCAGTCGGCCTGATGGGGTGGGTCGAGGTTCGCCAAGGGTTCATCCATCAAGAGGATGTCGGCCTCGACGGCCAGTAGCCTGGCCAGCAGCACGCGCTGTTTTTCACCGCCAGACAGCGTGCCGAGCGCACGTTCGCGCCATTCCCACACGTGGGTCAGTTTAAGCGCGCGCTCGACTGCAGCGTGATCGGACAGACTTTGGCCGCCAAGCCAAGACTGGTGGGGAATCCTACCCAGCATCACAACATCGTAAGCGGTGAGGTCGTCTGCACTTTGTATGGCGCTTTGGGCAAGCCAAGCGATGCGACGTGCTCGGCTCTGTGGTGTGTGTTGTTGTAACGGTTGACCCAAGAGGCGCACTTCGCCCTGAAAGGGCAAGATACCCACGAGCGCCTGCAGGAGTGTTGATTTACCGGCACCGTTTGGCCCGACAATGGCGCACCAGCGTCCGCTGTTAATCTTCAGGTTGAGGTGTCTCAAGACGGATCGTTGACCACGCTTGACCTCAAGCTGTCGAGTTTCGATGGCTAGAATTTCGCTGCTGGGCTTGAAGGGGGTCTCAGTCATGCGCGAGGCCTTTACGGTTCATGAGCCACATCAAATAGCCACCACCTAAAATGGCAGTCAGCACGCCTACGGGTAGTTCTTGCGGTGCGACTAAGCCTCGGGACAATAAATCAGCGAGCGACAACAATAAGGCCCCCATCAAGCTGGCTAACGGGAGTAGCCATGCGTAGCGAGTGGTAACGATTGCACGCACAACGTGCGGAGCCGCCAAACCAACAAAGGCGATCAGGCCTGTTTGGGCAACAGCGGCGCCTGTTGCCAGTGCCAGAATGCCAATCAAGGCGATACGCAGCTTAGTCAAGGATAGCCCTAAGCTTTGTGCGGTCGCTTCGCCCAGTGCTAAGCCATCTAAGGTCCTAGACAGCGCGATCGCAGCGGTGGCGCACGTCAACCAAACCATGGCCATGATTGCGCAGGCTGACCAACTGACAAAGGCTGTTGACCCAAGCATAAAGGCTTGCATCGCCTGCAAAATATCGGGGCGAGTCAGCGAAAGTAACGATGTGAGCGCGCCCAGCACTACGCCGACGATGACGCCCGCCAACAGCAGTCTCAACGTATGCTGAACGCCTCTGGCCAAGCTGAGCGTCAGACATACCGCGAGTACTGCACCCACAAATGCTGCACCCGTCAGCCCGAGCTTGATAAACCAATGAGTGGCTAAAGGCGAAATGCCAAAGCTCACTAACATGATAGCCACACCCAAAGATGCACCCGAGGCGCTGCCTAATAAAAAAGGATCTGCGAGTGGATTGCGAAAGAGCCCTTGAGCGATGGCGCCTGCTAAGCCGAGCAGTGCGCCGGTGAGCAGAGCGCCGAGCGTGCGCGGCGCACGAATATCCCAAATAATTTGCGCCGCAACGGAATCGGCGCCGAATCTCCAAAGAGGCTCATAGCCCGTGCTACCCACGCTCAATCCAACGAGTAAGGTACTGACGCACATCAGGCTTAACAGCCAGATGAGCGTTGCGGCGCGAGGCTTATACAGACCGCGCTTTGTACGGGCTCCTTTCACGAGGCGAACCGTTTCAGACAGTTGGCCATCAGGCGGGCCGCTTCAGCCATGCGGGGGCCAGGCCGTACCAAAATTTCTTGTTCGGTCGTGGCAAAAGCACAAACCCTTTTGTCTTTGACCGCCATCATGTTTGACCACCCCGGACGTGCAAGCATGTCAGCCACATCGCGCTCGCTGATCATAATGAGATCGGGTTGTGCGCGAACAACAAACTCAGGATTGATTTGCGGGAAAGCGTCTGACTGAGTCTGTAAGACGTTTTGCGCACCTAAGCGGTTGAGCGTTTCACCCATAAATGATCGTGGGCCTGCACCGAAGGGCGCGCGATTGACTTCGATATACACGCGAAGTTGCTGAGTACTTGCCGGAAGGTGTTGCGCTTCTGCAGAAATATCATGATTGATACTCTGCCAAAGCTGTTGCGCTTGTGTTGGCATCACGCCGAGCACTTGGGCGACTTGTTCTAACAAACGCTCGACATCTGAATGGCTTTTGGTCTCTAGCGTCACGACTTTTAAACCGAGTGCCTCAAGTCGTTCTGCGCTACGGGATGACTGTGCGGCGAAGACAACGTCTGGCTTTAAGGTCACGATGGCTTCAATATTGGGATCCATGCCGCCCCCAAGCGTTGGTAAGCTTTTTACTTGGTCGGGCCAGTTTGAATAGCGATCAATGCCGACTAAGCGTGCACATTGCCCAAGCGCGCAGACGGTTTCGGTGAGAGAGGGCAGTAAGGTGATGATGCGTTGGGGTGGCGTTGCCCACCGCGTTGTGACGCCACGGCTATCGGTCACAAGCGTTTGCGCTCCGGCTGGTGCGACCGCTAAGCAAAGCAACGTGAGTAAAAGAAGACCAACAAAGGCGACCCACGCTTTGTCTGCCACCGCCGAGTAGGGCTTGGCAACAGCCTTCGAAGCTGTAACGGTATTCAAGTCGGTCCCTTGAGCGTCAGTGGTAAACCCGCCGCCATGAGTGTGACGCGCTCACAGGTTGCTGCCACCATTTGGTTGAGTAAACCGAGCGCGTCGACAAAGGCGCGTACCTCTTGACCTAAAGGGATGACGCCCAAACCAATCTCATTGCCAACTAACACCAAGGGCCCGCGCGCTTGTGCGATCGCAATGCATAAGTCTGTAGCTAAAGCCCGCGAGGCCGATGAGGAGTGACCATCCGTAGAGAAGATAGTATCCGTCGAGAGAAGGTGATTGATGGGTGGATTGAGGTCGCCTACGGGACCCGTTTCTGGCGCCCGGGTGCAGTCTGAGTCTGGCGGCATGAGATGCGCTGTCAGCCAAAGGGTTAGGCAATCGACAACGATCAGAGTGTTTGGCTGACTATGGGCTCTGATTGTTTCGGTGAGCATCAGAGGCTCTTCGATGGTGTGCATACCTGGTATTCGCACCAACCGGTCTTGGCGATGACGCTCAATGCGTAGCCGCATCTCGTCGTCAAAGGACTGAGCTGTTGCAATCAAGAGGGCCGAGCGCTGTGGCGCCTCAGCCAGCCAGTGTTGGGCAAGCGTTTCTGCGCGGCGCGACTTGCCGCTCTTTTGACCACCTAGAATGAATTCACTGCGCACGACATGAGTCATGTGGCTAGATCCACAACAACGGCAAAGCCCTTGACCGCAATCCCCGACGGTACTTGGGTGTTTCTGCAGTGTGGGTTAGCACACACTACAACCTTGTTGGCCGGTATCCGGGCTAACGAAGCAACCTCTGTCGCCTTCCCAGTCGTGTGTTCAGACGACCAGTGGCAAATGTGACAGAAGCGAAGCCGTGAGGCTTGTTCGCTTGACCGTTGCGGGGGCAGCGCAGGCTAGACAAGGCACGCAAGCGGCGAGGTCTTTCTGCTTCCCGTTGAACTGCAGCCTGTGAACAAGCCTGCGAGCACCAACGTTACTATTTTACTGGTAAAGGCCGTTTAGGCTTCGATTGCCCAAGACGACGCTAGAAAAGTAGTTTAATTACGGTATGCATTCAAAAACAAAGGGAAACTCATGAACGGACTCGTCAAACGGCTTGGCTTCTTGGCACTGCTCGCGCTGTGTACGCAAACTGCGGGCGCGCAGGCGGTTTATCCAAATCGACCTATCAAATTGATTGTGCCGTTTCCAGCGGGCGGGGGCACCGATATCGTGGGTCGAATTATTTCGCAAAAATTTGCTGCTGAATTGAATCAGACCATTGTGATTGATAACAAAAGCGGCGCCGCTGGGATGATTGGCGCCGAGATCGCGTCTAAAGCTGCCCCTGATGGCTATACGCTTTTGCTGTCGACTAACAGTACGCACGTATTGGGTCCTTTGCTGAACCCTGCCACCCCCTTTAATCCGACTAAAGACTTTAGCCCGATCGGGTATGCCGCACAGTCGCCTTCGATGATGATTGTGCCGTTAACATCCCCGGCTAAGACGGTAAAAGAATTTATAGAACTTGCGAAGCAACAGCCCGGCAAGCTGAACTTCGGTTCTGCGGGCACTGGCGGTATCCCTCATCTGTCTGGCGAGCGGTTTCAAGCCTTGGCGGGGATTAAGATCACGCACGTTCCTTATAAAGGCACAGCTTTGGCCATGCCCGACTTAATGGCGGGGCGCCTGGATGTAATGTTTGATAGTTTTTCGTCAGCGTACCCTCATGTGCGCGATGGAAAGGTCAGAGCCTTGGGCATTTCTGCGTCTGAGCGTTCGGCACTCGTGCCGGATGTGCCGTTGATTTCACAAGACTTGCCGGGGTTTGTATCGTTGACGTGGTTTGGTGTCTTTGGGCCAGCTGGCTTAGTACTCGAGATCGTGTCCACGTTGAATCAGGCGCTGAACAAAGCACTTAAAGATCCCGCTGTTGTCCAGCAACTCGCCGGGGTCGGCATCGAGGCCGTTGGCGGTAGCGCTGCCGACTTCACACAAAAAATTGCAGAAGATACGGCGCGCTGGTCAAAGGTCATTCAAGACGCGAACATTACGATCCAGTGAGGTCGCCTGCCTTTACGCCTTGCGATGCAAAAAGCGTTCGGTCAGGTCGCCAAAATTGCCGCAGCCAATTTGCGTGAGTACGGCGTCGATTTCGCGGCGCATGATGGCAAACACTTGATCGGCGCCGTCTTGGCCCAAGGCGGCGACAGCATACAAAGTGGGACGCCCAAAAAAACAAGCTTGCGCACCTAAGCATTTTGCTGTGATCACGTCTGAGCCGCGTCGCACGCCGCTGTCGAGCATGACGGTCATCCGATTACCTACCGCCGCGCGAACCGCGGGTAGCATGGTGATCGGCGAGGGCGCCGCGTCTAGTTGTCGCGCCCCGTGGTTAGACACGATGACGCCATCTAAACCGTGTTCGGCTGACTGAATCGCATCGTCGGGATGCAAAATCCCTTTGATGACGAGTGGGCCTTCCCATTCGCGGCGAATCGCTGTGACGGTATCCCAGCTTGTCATGGGTGCGGGGGTTAGGGTGCCGTACATGTCGGCCACCTCATCGGCGTTTGCCCCCTCGCGCGCATAGGGTTGCCAGTTGCTCATCATCGGCATACCCCCAGACTTTAGGTATTCCAGCAACCAGCCCGGACGGCTCAAGGTATCAAGCATGATTGAGGGGGTCATTCGAAAGGGGCGCGTAAAACCGTTGCGACGGTTACGCTCGCGATTTGAGTTGACCGGCACATCAACGGTGATGACCAACACACCTACGCCGGCCTCGCGTGCGCGGCGCACCAGATCCATATTAATTCGATGGTCGCTTGTGGCGTACATCTGAAACCAAACGTTATCGGCTGCAATTTTTGCAGCATCTTCAATTCTGAAATTGCTTGCGCTCGATAATAAGAAGGGCACATTGGCTTTTTTAGCGGCTGCGGCGAGCATGCTGTCTGCACCCACGCGAAACAGACCCGCCATCCCTGTAGGCGAAATGCCGATCGGGCTTGAGTACTTTCTGCCAAACAGCGTGGTTGATTGATCGCGAGTCGTGACGTCATTGAGGTAACGCGGTAGCAGCTGATAGTCGCTGAAGGCTTCGCGATTGCGCACCATGCCAAGCTCGTCGTCAGAACCGCCGTCGATAAAGTCGAAGGCGATCTGGGGCAGTTTACGGCGGGCCATCGCCCTGAAGTCGTGCAAGTTAATAGCAGGGCGCATGAGAGCTGATGTCCTAAAGGGTTTGCCTAACCGACACGTGCAGGTGGTGAGGTCGAAAAAATCATGTTAAAAGATTAACAAAATAATACCTAATCGTTGATCGGAGACCTAAATGAAAAGTACCCAGATATTTAAGACGTTTGTGCTGTTTGCAGCCACGGCCCTGTTTGGCTTGGGCGTTCAGGCTCAAGGGGTTTACCCCGACAAGTCGATTCGGATGGTGGTGCCGTATAACGCAGGCGGGGGCACGGATGTGCTTGCGCGCGCGATCGCTGTGGGCGCCGGTAAGGTCTTGAAGCAAACGATTGTGGTCGATAACAAGCCAGGTGCCAGCGGCATGATTGGGTCTGATTTCGTGGCTAAAGCCGCGCCTGACGGTTACACCATTTTGATGACCGCGGCAGATACGCACTCGATCAACCCGCACGTTTACCCTAAGATTGCGTATGACGCACTGAAAGACTTTGTGCCAATCGCTCAGGTCGGCTTGCTCCCTTACGCCTTGGTCGTTAACCCTAAAGTCTCCGCAAAAAATATAAAAGAATTTATTGCATTGGCACAAAGCCAACCGGGTAAGCTGACCTACGCTTCGTGGGGCGTGGGTAGTTCGAGCCAAGTGGCGATGGAGATGCTCAAGGTGATGAGTAAACTCGACATCTTGCATGTTCCCTTTACCGGGGCGGCGCCCGCAATGACTGCGGTCTTAGGTGGGCAAGTCGATGCGATGTTTGTGCCGCTTAGCTTAGCTGTGCCCAATGCCGAAGCCGGCAAAGTCGTCGTCATCGGTTTGGGTGCCCCAGCGCGGTTTGTGGGCGCGCCCAATATCCCAACCCTCGCAGAACAAGGCGTCAGCGTCTATACCTCGCCTTGGATTTCAATTCTTGGACCAGCAAAAATGCCCAAGGCTGCGGTCGATGCGATTTATAACGCTGTGAACGAAGCTGTTAAAGATCCACAAATCACCGAGCTGATGATTAAAGGTGGCTTGCAGCTCGAAGTCTTAAATCCTGAGCAGTTTGGCAAAGTGCTGGTGTCAGAATTTGACCGTTGGGGCGCGACCGTAAAGACAGCAGGGATCAAAGCAGACCAGTGATTAGGGGCAGAGTGCGTTGAGCTTGAGTCAGTCGGCAAGCGCAACGCCTCGCGAACGCTAACGTTGACTGAAGCCTGACGCCTATGGAAGTCTAGAATTTGTTCAAGTCTGTCTAAATTAAATTAACCAGGAAGTCACTTATGAAATTAGCTTTTTCTCCTGCAAGTCCCTACGTCCGTAAAGTCATGGCCTGTGCGGTTGCGCGCGGCATAGATGGCCAGATCGAGAAGTGGGTGATCCCGTCAACCGATGCGGCGCTGGTGCCGGCCAACCCCTTGTCAAAGGTGCCCACGCTGGTGCTTGCAGATGGCAAGAGTCTGTTTGATAGCCCAGTGATTTGTGAATATTTAGATAGCCTTGGTTCTGCCAAGCCACTGTTTCCTGCAGCAGGCCCTGCACGCTGGGCTGCGCTGCGTCAGCAAGCCATAGGCGATGGTATTTTGGATGCGAGCCAGCCTCGTCGCCGTGAAATCGCCCTGCCACAGGATGAAGGTCGTATCGGCTATATCCAGTTGCAGCAAGGTAAGGTGAAAAACTCTTTGGACGATCTTGAGAAAGATGCTGCCAACTTAAATAAACTCGACACGATCGGCGAAATCGCGATTGCCTGCGCGCTCGGTTATCTTGATTTTCGCTTTGCGAACGAGCCTTGGCGTCCTGGTCATCCGAAGCTTGAGGCCTGGTACGCGTCAGTGGTGAACTTGCCAGCCTTGGCGAAAACAGCGCCTGTTGCTTGAGTCATCGTTCAATAGAAAGAAAAAGGCCAAGGCATGACTGTTGAACCAAGCGCGTTGTTTAGCCCGTATAAAATTCGCGAAACAACGCTACCAAACAGAATTGTGTTGGCCCCCATGATGCAGTGCAAAGCCGTTGATGGCTTTGCTTCTGACTGGCATTTTGCGCACTTCAGTAAATTTGCACTGGGTGGTTTCGGCACGGTGATGACCGAGGCCATTGCGGTTGAACCACGTGGTCGAATCACCTATGGTGATCTAGGCTTGTGGTCTGATGAGTTTATTCCTGACCTCAAACGGATCACTGACTTCATTCATGCGCAAGGTGCCTTGGCGGCGATTCAGCTCGCGCATGCTGGGCGCAAAGCCTGTTGGCAGCGACCCTGGGAAGGCAACGGCCCGTTGACTCAAGCGGATGCTGCGAGGGGAGAGGCCCCTTGGGGGCTGGTCGGCCCTAGTGACTTGGCGGTTGGTGAAAACTATCAAATCCCTCACGCGTTATCGGTCAGTGAAATCCGTGAGATCGTCAAAAAATTTGGTCAAGCTGCGGCGCGTGCAAATGCAGCCGGCTTTGACATCATCGAAATTCATGGCGCGCACGGCTATTTGATTGCGAGTTTTTTAACGCCGTTAGTCAATAATCGCCAAGACGACTATGGTAAAGATCGCGCGGGCCGCATGCGTTTTGCTTTAGAAGTGGTTGCCGAGATACGTGCTAACTGGCCTGCTAACAAGCCTTTGTTTTTTAGAGTTTCTTCTGAAGATGGTGGCGGCGAAGGCGGGTGGGGTTTAGAGGATTCGGTGGTGCTTGGCCTTGAACTTCACAAAGCGGGTGTTGACGTTGTGGACTGCTCGTCGGGCGGCGTGCGTTTGTCGGCGACCCTCGCGAATCAGGCACGAGGCCCTGGCTATCAAGTGCCCTTTGCAGACCGCATTAAACATGGCGGGGGCGTACCCACCATGGCGGTGGGTTTGATTCTTGATGGTCTTCAGGCAGAGACCATTGTGCGCGAAGGGCGAGCCGATCTGATTGCGATTGGTCGTCAGGCGATGTTTGATCCCTTTTGGGCACATCACGCCGCGCAACAGCTTGACGCCGATGTGCATTTTGAAAGGTGGGATCCCTCTGCTGGTTGGTGGCTCGACAAGCGAGTGGGTGGCTTGGCGATGGTAGGTTATGACTCGAGCGGTAAACCCAAGGTGAGCACGTAAGCGAAACTGTCTGATGCATGTTTTGTCATGGTGCGGGCAAAACAGCTTCGTGCTTTTAGGGGGGCGCTCACCGAGCAGCCCAGCGCCGCCGAGTATTCTGGCGCGAGGGCTCGATCAGCCCAGCCGCTTAAAAGTGAGACATTAACTTAGTAAAGCCGTACATCTTGTCTTGAATGCCGTTCATGCGTAGCGCATGCCAGTAGGTGGCAACGTTCACACTAATGACAGGTTTATTTAACCAGCGTTCGGCTTCATCGGCCAGGCGTGCCATGGGCAGGTTTGCACCAAACTGTACGATGGCCTCGATGTCATCCCCATCGATTTTGCGCATCCCTTCGATCATGTCTTGCGCAGTCAAAATCGAATACGAGGCAGGGCTTTTGCCGCGCATGTGGTTAAAGCGTACCACTTCATAACCATGCGGATTCAAGACCCCTTGCATGCGTGGCTCAATCGAAGGGTAGTAGGGTTCCATCACCGCGATTTTGCGTTTGATACCGTGGGCTTTGAGTGCAGCCACGATGGCATCGCTCGCAAGTGCGACAGGGATCTCCCAGCCGGCCACTTTGCGAATGCGCGCTTTGAGTTCATCGCCCCAAGCTGCATTGCCACCCCAAATCGACAGGGCTGAAATCCCTAACACGAAGGCATTAGGTTTGCTGTCCATCACACGCTCGACGGCGCCTTCAAGTGCTGCGTCAATGAGTGCAATAGACTTGTCAAAATCATCGTTATTGTTAATCGCCATGTCAGGAATCACCATCCGCCCCAGGTGATTCGTGACTCCTGGGGGGCGCATGTCATCGTATTCGGGTTGAACGACGGTGTTGGTCGAAGGTGTTGTCACGCCAAAGGCCAGTCGCCAAGCTAGATAGTCGCGCATGTGTTGTTTTCCTTGTTGGTTGAGTTATTGATCATTGAATAGTTTGATCTTTTAACAGTTTGATTTTCTTTGATCTTTTAATCGTTCGTTTTCAGCGGTGCCTAGCTTCTGCAGTACCTAGCCTCAATCACCCCTAGGGTATGCACTGCCTTTCGTAAGAACGTATTAACTTGACAGTACCACCGCTAGACGTTAAAACTTTTCTCAGAATATAAACGCAGATCACAATCATTCACAATAATGATCTGCATAAAACCCGAGACTTAGTCGTACCCGTTCTTGATCAGAGATTGTGCATCGCAGCAGTTCGCTGCGGCGTAAGTGCATTCGGCGAGTCAAGTCTTAATCCAAGGAGAAGTCATGCGTCACCTTCAATCACTATTAAAACTCGTGCTGCTCTTCGCCGGGTTTAGCTTGTTGTCGCCCGTTTCGGCGCAAACCAAGTGGGACATGTATGCGTTTCCTGGGGCTAGTCATCCGATCACGGTACGGCTCGGTGAGTTTGCCGCTGAAGTGCGCAAACAAACTGAGGGTCAACTCATCATCACGGTGCGGCCTTCAGGCGAGTTCCCTTTCAAAGCAACTGAGGTGGTGCGTGCAACAGGTACTGGGCAAGTGCAGATGGGCGAGGGCTATTCGGGCTTTATCTCTGGCTCAACACCCTTAGCCTCAATTGCGAACCTGCCATTGCTTGTGCGCAATTCAGATGAGCTTGATAAAGTTTGGCCGATCATTAAAAAATATGCTGAGCCTGAGTTAGAGAAAGCCGGCGTGAAGACCTTGTTTTATTTTTCGTGGCCGCCACAAAACCTCTTTGGTCGCGGCCCGCAAATTAAATCGATCGAAGAGTTTGCCGGTCGAAAATTTCGCACAACAGATGGCAAGCAAAGTGAGATGCTCAAGCGCTTAGGTGGTTCGGCAGTGTCTTTGACCTTAGCCGAGGTGCCCTTGGCAGTTGAGCGCGGTGTGGTGGATGGCTTTATGACTGCAGGCTTTAACGTAGTCGGTGCGAAATGGAGTGAGTTTGTGAATTGGGGCTACATCCCCGGTATTCATGCGGGCGGCCCTGACTACATCATGGTCAACATCGACGCGTATAAAAAACTGAAGCCTGATGTGCGCGCTGCGTTAGATAAAGTTGCTGCAGTGTGGGGCCCTAAGATGACGATTGAAAACGCGGCAGACGAAACGCGCGATCTTGAAATTTTGAAAACCAAATTCAAAGTTGATTTGTTTGTGCCACCACAAGAGCAGATTGATAAGTTGACCGAGTTGATGAAACCCTACTGGACATCGTGGGCAGAAGCGCAGGGCCCGAATGCCGTGGCCGCCGTGAAAGAAATTCGCGCAGTACTAAATCGTTAATAGGAGTAGGCCATGTCGGGAATCGCCTCAAAAATCGTACAAGGCACTGGCTATTTGGCGGGCCTCTCGACGGTTCTAATTTTATTGTTGGTATGCGTAGAAGTGATTGCGCGCTTCTTTAACCATTCGACGCAAATTGCCGACGAGTACGCAGGTTATTTAAATGCGGCTGTGATCTTTTTGGGGCTCGGTTATTCTTTAAAAGAAGGCGCCTTTATTCGGATCGAATTGCTGTACGACAAGTTGAAAGGAGCGACTTTTTTCTGGGTCAAGGCCTTGATTACGATTTCAGCACTGATCTTTTCTGCCATCCTGACTTATTTTTTGATTCTGCACACTGCGTATGCTTACACGCAAGATGTGCGCGCCGTCTCGATTTTGCAAACGCCTGAATGGGTGCCAATGAGCATTGTCGTGTTGGGCTGTGCGGTCTTAACGCTGCAGCTCGCAATTTTCACTTTCACAAAATTTAAAAATCTACCTTAGTGAGATTGCCATGAGCTCAGAAGTCATTATTGCTGTTCTATTTATAGCCCTAGGCGTTTTTCTGTTTGTCGGTCAATGGACCGCGTTTGCGCTAGGGATTGTTGGCGTCATCGTCATCATGATGACCAAAGGCTGGGTTGGATTGCTGGGCTTAAGCTCGGTCGTTTGGAATAATGCCAACAGCTATATTTTGATTGCAGTACCCATGTTTTTATTAATGGGCGAAGTGATCTTGCGAAGCGGTACCAGTAAGGCCTTTTACTCGGGGATTGTGAAAGTCTTACACAAATTGCCGGGTGGTTTGTTGCATGCCAATATTGTCGCCTGCGCGATTTTCTCTGCTGTGAGCGGGTCAAGCGTCGCGACAGCCGCTAGTGTAGGTACTGTTGCCATTCCCGAGCTTGTTAAGGCGGGCTATCAGCCTCGCGCAGTGTATGGTTCGTTAGCGGCTGGCGGTACCCTAGGGATCTTGATCCCCCCCTCAATCATCATGGTGTTGTATGCCGCCTTGGTTGAAGAGTCGGTCGGTCGCTTGTTTATTGCAGGGATCTTGCCTGGCTTGTTGATGAGTTTGATCTTCATGATCTACATCGCAATCATGGTGTACAGAAATCCAGCGATCGCGCCAATGCCCGATGCCAAACTCAAAGAGGCTTCTGAGCTTCTGTCGGATAAGTCAAATCCCCTTTGGGATGTGATGCCGATTGTGTCGCTGTTGGTGTTGGTGCTCGGTGGGATCTACTCCGGCTTGACGACACCGACCGAGGCCGCTGCGGTTGGGGCCGCGGGCGCCCTAGTGATGGCAGCGGGCTATCGCAAGCTGACTTGGCCGGTGTTTCGCGACTCGGTGATGTCAACGGTCAAGACGACCTGCATGGTGTCGATGATTATCATCGGTGCCCAGATTCTGTCGACGGCCTTGACGTTTTCGGGCGTGAGCCGCGAGATTAGTGAGTGGATCGTTGGCCTTGGCCTCAGTAAGTGGGAGTTCTTTTTAATCTTGGTCGTGCTGTATATCATCCTCGGTTGTTTTGTGGATGGGATCTCGATGATCTACATGACCTTGCCCGTGCTCTTGCCTGTGATTAAGGTGTTTGGCTTTGATTTGATTTGGTTGGGTGTCATCATTACGGTCTTGATTGAACTTGGGCAGATCACACCGCCCGTTGGTTTAAATCTGTTTACCATTCACGGCATCTCGGGCGGCGCTAAGTTTTCAGAGGTCGTCGCGGGCTCAACACCCTATGTCTTTTTGATGTTAATTGTGATTGCAATCTTGACCGTGTATCCAGAGATTGTGACCTGGTTACCTGAGACGATGCGAGGTAAATAGCTTCATTTCGAGCCGAAACCATCTGAAACAGATGAGGCTCGGCTCGAAACATTGCTGAAACGAGTGGCGTGAGACGATGTGTTTGCGTAACAACACAGGAGTTCACGCCATGAAATACACTTCAGCACGTTCATTGATCGCAGGTTTGGGTTTCACGCTCATCGCAGCAAGCGCCTTGGCGCAAACGAGTGCGGGTCAACCAACACAACCCTCAGCAACACAATCGCCAGCAAGCCAAACAGCTCCGGTTGCGCCAATGCCAGGAATGGGGCCAGGCTCAGCAAACTCAGATATGCGTTCGCAGATGCCCCAAGGCGCTGGCCCACATGGAGGTATGCATCGTCAACATCAGGCTGCAGCGAAAGGTGGTAGCGAAGGCCCGATGGGGCAAATCCCTCAAGCTGTGATTGATCAGCTCGCCTTAGCACCAGCCCAACAGGCGCAGCTTGATACAGCACAGGCTGCGCGTAAAGAGTTACAGGCTACCAAACAGTCGCTGCGCGCTGAGCAGCGTAAAGCGATGCAAGAGCAGTTGACAAAAGACATCGTTGATCCAAGAGCTGTCATGGCTCAGCAAAAGACAATGCGCACTACGATGGAAGCCAAAATGGATGCCGTGCAGCAAAAGTGGCTCGCCTTCTGGGATGGCTTGTCAGCGCCACAAAAAACGACGCTTTCAAACTATATGAAGTCTAAGCACGCTGCGCATACGCAGAAAAAACCTGCGGCTGCGAAGGGCTAGGGTTTCAAGAAAGCCCGCTTCGTAACGAGGCCGATCGTCAGTGATTGCTCTCGTGCCCGAAGTAGGCTTGTTCTAAACGTTGCGGCAAGTTTGATTCACTTGTCTGTGCTTGCAGTACGATTCGCCCTTGAACGAGCGCATACATCCGATCAGAGGCTGCGAGCGCTTTTTCCATCAACTGCTCAACCAGTAAAACGGCGGTCCCTTGTTTGCGCAGTTGCGCGACAACGTTCAAGACGCGATCGACCAAGACGGGTGACAGGCCGGCTGAAGGCTCATCGAGCATCAGTAAACGCGGACGTCTAACCAAACCCTGTGCCACGGCTAGCATCTGCTGTTGACCACCGCTTAGTGCTCCACCGCGTTCATGACGCTTGGCAGCGATCTCTGGAAAATAAGTCAAGGCTTCGTCTACGCGGGCAGCGCGTTCGCCACGCGGTAGGTCGTATCCTGCCAGTAATAAATTATCGTTGACCGAAATCTGCGTGAAGACACGATGGCCTTCGATCACATGGATCAGGCCAGCCGTTGCCGCTTGCCTGGGCGTGACTTGTTTAAAAGGCTTGCCATCAAACGTGACCGAACCGGCCGTGACAGGCAGCAGTCCTGACAGAGCGCACAGCAGCGTCGACTTGCCCGCACCGTTAGGCCCCAGCAAACAAACGACTTCGCCCGCCGCAATGTATAGATCAACGCCGTGCAAGACTTGAATCTTGCCATGCCCTGATTCAAGCTTTTCAACCGAGAGAAGAGGTTGTTGTTTCATATCAGCCGCCGAGGTAAGCATTGACGACCTCCTTGTGTGCCCTAATTTCGTCGGGTGTGCCCGCCGCTAAAATTTTTCCTAGATTTAACACTGTGACGTCATCGCAGATTGCAAAGATGAGATCGACATGGTGTTCGACGAGCAAGACACCCGTGCCGCAGGCACTGATGGCTTGGATTAAGGCGCCGAGTTTGTTGATTTCATCGCCCGATAAGCCAGCAGCGGGCTCATCTAGCATTAAAAAATCGGGCGCAATCATTAACGCTCGTGCGATTTCGATAAAACGCAGTTCACTATGTTGCAGGCGATCGGTTCTGATGTGTGCCAACGAACCTAAGCCGACGACGGCTAACAAGGCGAGAGCTCTGTCTTTCAGCGCCTTGCGCTCGACTTTCTCTTTCGGCATGGCAAGAAGCGCTTCAAGAAAGCTAGCCTTGCCTTTTGTGGCGCCGCCAATCATGACGTTCTCAAGCACTGATATTTCACCGACGATACGTGGGGTTTGGAACGTTCTGGCAATACCTCGGCTTGCACGTAAATGCGGTAGACCAGGGGGCAATGTTGCCTGTCCAAATGTCATGGTGCCTTGATTCGGGCTGTAATAGCCAGAGATGACATTGAGCGTAGTCGTCTTGCCACTTCCGTTTGGCCCGATCAGTCCGTGGATTTTTCCGGGCTTGACGTCTAACGTGACGCCATCGATGGCACGCACGCTTCCGAAGGTGAGTACGATATCTTTTAGCGAGAGACTATTGTTGTTTGAGATACTGTGTGGATTCAAAGCCGCGAGCATTCCAGTCTCTGGCGCGACAGTACGGTGCTTGGCCAAAGGTCTGCGATTGTTGAAATCTAGTAACACCGCGATGCCACCGGGCATTGCCAGCACAATGACGAGCAGCAAGAAGGCATATAAAAATGTTGACCAAGCTGCCAGTGGTGCTGCAATCTCAGGCAAAATTACCAGAATGATTGTGCCAATCATCGGGCCGTAAATTGAGCCTCGTCCACCAATCAGAATCGAGATAAAAAATAGCAGCGACAACTCAAAGGTAAAGGCGTCGGGCGTGACATACGTTTGCAAACCAGCAAATAAACCGCCTGAAAAAGCAGCAAGTGCACCCGCCAAAATAAAAACAGGAATCAGCAGGTGACTTTTTGAAATGCCACAAGCCTCGGCTGCCACCTCGGCGTCGCGTACTGCGATTAATCCGCTGCCAAAACGACTGCGTGCAATATTGGCGGTGAGCCACGTACAGACAGCAGCTAGCCCTAAACACAAGTAGTAAAAGCCTAGATTATCATCAAAGGGTGCTGGCATTTCTGGGCCAGGTATGCCAATGCCCCCACCGGTGACACTTTGCCAAGCGAGCGCAATCTGCGTGACGATCGTTGCGAAACCGAGTGTAGTCATTGCAAAATAAAAGGTACGCAGCCGTAAGGCGGGTAAGCCTACGATGACGCCAAAGATCGCACCCATTACCGAGGCAACAGGCAATGCAAGCCATACCGAAATAGGGTCGGATATTTTTCCAGCAGTTAATACGCTTGTTGTGTAAGCACCAATCGTGAGCAAGGCGACATAACCGATCGCGAGTTGCCCGGCAAAGCCGACGACGAGATTTAAGCCAGAGATCAGCACCCAATAGATGGCAGCGCGTGTACCGATTGATACCCAGTAGTCGTTACTGACGAAGGGCAGACCGACCGCGAGCACAGTCGCGGCGAGAAGCCAAAAGACTTGCGTACGGACGGATTGCTGCTTCGCTAATATTGAAACCTGTGCGCTGGTCGCAACCTCTGCGCTATTAGCCGTTGTCTGAGTGCTCATTACACTCACCTTGCGACAGCAGAGCCAAACAGACCTTGCGGTGCGGCAAGCAAGACCACAATAAATAGCGTGAAGACCGCAACCGAGGCAAAGATTCCGCCGACTAGAAAATTAGCCGCTTGTTGAAACAAGCCTAAAATCAGACCGCCAATCACGGCGCCGCGGTTATTACCCAAGCCGCCCAGTGCGACTGGTACGAAACCATAAAAATTCAACAAGGCGCCATTCGCAAAGAACGCTAGTAATAACTCACCGCCAGAAAAGCCAGCAATACCGCCGACAACGGCAGCAAGCATGTAACTTGCGACGCGCAGATTTCGTTCGGGCAGCCCCAAGGCTTGGGCCGCGAAGTTGTCTTCTGCAACCGCGACAAAGGCACGTCCAACTAAAGTACGCCGGTATAAAAATTCAAGACCAATAATTGTGAGTGCGCAGGCAACAACGGGGATCCAAAATTTTTCATCCCAAACGCCTTCTCCCCACCCAACTAATTTGGGAAATGGTCTGGGTTCGGTGCCCCATTCGATCGCAGTGACCTGTTGAATCATCAAGGCAAGTGCGAGTGTCGAGAGCACATACAAGTGCTGCTCTAGGCTCTTCAACACAGGCCTGACGGCAACGAGCTCTGTGATGTAGCCCAGTATGGCGCAGCAGACTAACGTGGCCAAAAAACCGACAATAATAGGAAGTCCAAGCTTCAAAATGAAGTACGAGCCAAACACACCGCCAAGCATCCCAAGCTGCCCCGCGGTGAAACTCATCACCCGTGACGTTGAGTACATGGTGTTGTAGGTAATACCAACGAGCGCGTAAATCGCGCCCGCCGCCAAGCCGGCGGCGAGAATCGATGCAAACATGTGTGCTTCCTGAAGGTTCGACTGACTTAGTAACCAGGTGCGAGTGCGAAGGTGCCGTTTTTCGCAGACCGTGCCTCAGACATGACGATTTCAGATGTTGAGTAGCCGTTGTGTTGATCAAGAGAGTAGTTATAGGTACCAAAGTGCCCCGAGTACCCCTTGATTGAATTCCAGTACGCGACGATCCCTTCAGGCTTGGTCGAACCGCTAGCACCAACTGCCTTGGCGATCAAATCAATCGCATCGGCGCCACAGGCCACCCACCACAGCAAGGTGTCGTCTAGCTTGACCTTGGCTTTAAGTAGATCAGCCACAAATTTTTGGGTTGCCGGTGGCAAGTTACCCGCAGCATCATAGCTACAACTCTTGTAGCCAACCGCATAGACCTTGGCCCAATTATCTGGCTTGTCGAGCAGGGGGGCAATTTCGCCTGAAGAGACTGATGGGTGACCGACAAAGGACACGTCCCAATTCATTTTCGCGCGCGTGTTGAACATGCGTGAATACATACCCGTGCTCACGCTCCAGACCACAATCACTTCAGCGCCGCTGTTTTTTGCGCGCAACATGTCAGGCGTTAGGTCGGACTGTGTTGAGTCGATGTTGGCCTGATACGTGACTTCAGCCCCTTCTTTTTTGAAGGCTGCCACCGACGCATTCACGGCACTCACGCCATAGCCCGTGGTGTCGCCAATCACGGCAATCTTTTTGAGCTTTAAGATGTTCAGGCAGTAGTGGCGTACCGCATCGTCCCACTGCGTGTTTGAGGGCGTAATGCGAAAGGCGTTAGGATATTTTTTGGTATCGATTAAGGTGTCGATGACGCAAGGGTGAATATTGGGCATTTTGGCTTTCGCCATGATGGGAGTCACGGCCAACGATTCGCCAGAGTTGGTGGGCCCCCAGATCGCATGGACCCTCGCTTGGCTAATGAGTTCTTGCGTGGCGTTTACAGCTTTGGTTGGGTCGCCTTGCGTGTCGCGTGTGATGATTTCGATTTTTCTGCCACCTACGCCGCCCGCTGCGTTGATTGCGTTTGCGGCAAAATGAACGCCGCGATCAAAACCTGCAGCAGGTGCCGAGCTTGGGCCTGTCATCGCGACGAGCCAGCCGATTTTAATATTTTCAGTTTGTGCTAAGGCGATTCGAGGAAAAGACGAGGCCAAACCCATTGCGCCAACGCTCGCTACGAAATCTCTACGAGAAATACTCATTTGTCTCATCCTTTATATTTATTATTTAGACAGCTGTATGGTTCCCGTCTATATGCGGGACGCCTGAAACGAGTATATCTATCGAATCTGTAAAAGACAACACTGCATTTGATCTATTCTTTTTGACAATTGAATGAAGGCGAGTGCAATTGCCGCAGTGCAACGAAACACTAAGCGATCGTTGCCCACGGTGATTGGTTTGTTTAAAGGCCTACCTATTGATCGCGAACTATATTGGTTCGCGATCGCGTGCAAAAAATCAAATCCTTAAGTACGCGCCTTGGCTGCCGCGACGGTGTCTGCCCAGGAAGGCACGTCGACTCCCGCTGCTGCGATTTCCATTGATACCATGGTGTAGTAGCCGACAACGCAGACTAGATCAGAGTATTGCTGATCGCTCAGTAGTGTTTTCGCGCGTTTAAAGGCGGCGGCGCTGACGCGTTTTGTATCAAGCAGCTCAGTGACGAAGTCGTAAATGATATCTTCATCAGCCTGCAGGCCTGCAGGTTTACCACCCCGTGGTAACGCGTCGACCACTGCGGGCGACACGCCGTCTCTGACCGCCCACTTACTGTGTAAGCCCCATTCGAATTGAGATTCCATGTGGCGCGCTGTGAGCAAAATCGCGAATTCATTTAAGCGAGCGGGTAGTGAGGACTCATTACGAAAATAATTACTCACCGGCGTGACGGCCGCTGCAAATTTGGGCGAGCGCAAGGTCATCCAGTGATGTTTGGGCAAGTCAGTTAATTGTGCTTGCCATCCTGAGCGATAGAGCTTCATCACCGCTTGTTGTTCGGGCGTGAGGTCTTCGGTTGCGATGGGAGTAAAGCGCACAGGTTCAATAGGGGCGGTCGACATGGAGGTTTCCTTTAAAGAGACAGGCTAAGATACAGAAATCACGAAGTGCCTGACAACAAGCAATGGGTAATGGGCATCAAACAAAAGATATCAAACAAAAGATATTAATCATCAGACAATGGGTGAAATACTAGCCCATAACAACAAGGAGCATATATGGTTATCACCGACGCACAGGTTCACCTCTGGGAGGCTCATCGCCCTGATCGTCCTTGGTTGCCCGAAGATGTTGGGCACACCGTGATCATCGCTGGAGAGGGCGCGCGCCCACATCGCGAAAAGCCTTTCGAAGCAGCAGAAATGACAGAGTTGATGGACGTGACAGGGGTGTCGCGCGCGATCATCGTGCCGCCTTCAATGGTGGGAAGTAAAAATTTGACTGCTCTTGAAGCGGTACAAAATTACCCCGGCCGTTACGGCATCATGGGGCGCTTTGATCCCGAGGATCCAAACGCACGCGCCTTGCTTGAAACCTGGCTCACGCAACCAGGCATGCTGGGTATTCGCATGACGTTTCACAAAGCGAAGTGGTCACGCTGGCTCGCCGACAGCTCACTCGATTGGTTTTGGGCCGGTTGTGAGCGTCTTGGGATTCCGGTGATGGTGCTGATGTCTGAGCAACTCGATGTGCTAGATCGACTTGCAACGCGTTATCCAGATTTGAAACTGATTTTGGATCACATGGGTCGCAAAAGTGCCTTACGCGATGATGCTTGTTTTGCTGATCTCGATATTTTGCTCAAGCTGGCGCGACATAAAAATCTTTCTGTGAAGGTGACATCTGCGCCGGGTTACAGCACGCACCCTTACCCTTTTAAAAATATTCAGCTCTACTTGCAGCGCATCATTGAGAGCTTTGGGCCAGAGCGCGCGATGTGGGGTTCGGATGTCTCGCGATTACCTTGCACCTATGCGCAGTGCGTGAGCCTGTTTACCGAAGAGATGAGCTTTTTAAAAGGAAAAGATCTCGAGATGGTGATGGGCGGGGCCTTAGCCAAAGTACTCAATTGGCCCGCCGTCTAAACACTACAACCAAGTCTTTGCGCGCGAAGATACGCCACCGTCAATCGTAATAATTGTGCCGGTGGTGTAGCCCGACAAGTCAGAGGCCAAAAACGCAACCGCGTTTGCGATCTCTTCGACTTTGCCGGTGCGGCCAAAAGGCATTGAGGCAACGAGTTGCTTCCATTTTTCAGCATCGCCTAGCGTTAACTCGGCGCGTTTACGCAAAAAGTTATAAAGACGCTCGGTTAACACAGGGCCCGGATTTAAACCCACGACGCGAATATTGTGTTCAGGGCTGACAGAACCCAGTGAGCGGGTGAGCGCCATCAGCGCTGCGCAGCCCGAGGTCCCTGCCAAATAGGTTGAGGTCAAATTTTCGCCCGCATGCCCGATCACGTTCACGATGACGCCAGGCCGCTTGAGCGGTTTCCAAACTTGAAAGGCTAAACGAGTCATGTTGATATAGCCAAACACTTTCAAATCCCAACCATCGCGCCAGCTTTGATCATCAAAGTCTTCGATCGAACCAAGTGGCACGGCACCGGCGTTGTTGACCAAAATATCAGTGGTGGCAAGTTGCTCTCTAAGTAACTCGACATTAGCGGGTTTGGTGAGGTCTAGCGCGGTGAAAGACACCTCGACGTTAGACACCTTTTTGATCTCGCCAGCGGCTGCCTCTAAATCACTGGCAGAACGCGAAACGAGGTGAACTGCACAGCCCTCTAGGGCGAGCGCTTTGGCCGCGCCAAAGCCCAAACCTTTTGAACCACCGGTAATCAAGGCGCGCTTGCCTGCGAGATGAAGATCCATACTGCCTCCTGAAGTTGCTGTCTCTAAGCGCTGGGCGCTATTTCTATGATTATTGTCGACAATCTTACCCGAGATGTTGTGCGTAGCGTGATTGCACGATTTGTTTGGCATTGCACAAAGCCAGCACCTAGTGTAAAAAAGCCTTGTGGTGGTAGCACGAGATTGCGGTGTTGAGATGTGTAGACGCTGCAAGTTGATTGACGTCGTGACTGAAAAGAAAAACATGAGACAAAAACTATTGTTATGCCTGACCGCTGTGACATTGTTGGTTGCCCAAAATGTGAGTGCGCAAAGTCAGCCGTATCCCAACAAGCCTATTCGAATGATTGTCGGTTTTGCACCCGGCGGCTCTGCGGATATTTCAGCCAGAATTTTTGCTGAAGCGATGACGCGAGAGCTCAAAGAGACGGTCGTTGTTGATAATAAAGGCGGCGCTGGCGGCAATATTGCTGCCGCAGAGGTTGCACGTGCCGAGCCGGACGGCTACACAATTTTTTATGCGACGTCGGCAATTGTTTTAGGCCCTCTTTTGTACCAAAGTGTGAAGTACGATCCTTTTGTGGATTTTTCACCCGTGATGTTAACGGCGACGAATCCTTTGGTGTTTTTATCGACGCCAAGTTTGGCGCCACGCTCGCTTAAAGAGTTTGTGGCGTATGCAAAAGCGCAGGGTAATATGAACTATGGTTCAAGCGGCGCGGGCACGATGACCCACTTGCCTGCAGCGGCCTTTGCACGAGAATTTGGTTTAGAGTCGACACATATCGCGTACAAAGGCGAGTCTCCTGCGTTGGTCGACGTGGCGAGCGGGCGCACGCAATTCATGATCTCGACCTTAAGCGCAGCAGTGGCAATGATGTCAGATGCGCGCGTGCGTGCCTTGGCGATTGCGGCGACGCAGCGTAGCCCATTGTTTCCAGACGTACCCACTTTTAATGAGGCGCTGGGTACGACGGACTGGGTGATGGGCGCTTGGCAAGGTGTGGTTGTGCCTAAAGGCGTTGCCCCCGAGATCATCAAAAAGTTGAGTGGTGTACTGGCGACCGTGCTGCAAGAGCCTGCGCTGAAAACCAAGCTTGCCCCGCAGGGTACCGTGCTTTTAGGTGGTACACCCGCGCAATTCACTCAATACATGAAAGAAGAGCAAGTTCGCTGGAAAAAAATCATTACCGAGAGTGGCGCGAAAGTTGAATAACTTATTTCATACCAATTTTGTTTTCGCGGATTAATTTCTCTAATGGCTTGGCCTCGTCGACCAACATTTTTTCAAAGGCTGCAGTGGTCATCGGAGTGGGCGGTATCGCTTCGTTGGTGAGCCAGGCTTTCATGGCTGGCTCTTGGATGATTTGATTAATTTCTTTGTTTAACCGTGCGACTAAAGTCTCTGGTAGCCCTTTCGGCGCAAAGACGCCAAGCCCGTCAATGAGTTTGACACCAGGCACCGCCCGTTCATTGACGGTCGGAAGATCGGGCAAGGTCGGTGAGCGCTCAGCGTTTGTTAAAGCGACTGCCCGGGCACGATTGTCATTCACGTAGGGCTTTGCAAAAAGCCAAGTCGCCAGCATCACATCAACCCGACCGCCGAGAAAATCGGCCATTGAGGCTGCCCCGCCCTTGTAGGGGATATGCACCATATCAAGTTTGCCAAGTGTGTTCATTTGTTCGATCAAGAGATGGTACGAACTGCCGATGCCAACACTTGCGAAACTAATTTTTTGCGGATGCGCGCGTGCGTAGACTACTAACTCTTCAATTGTTTTGTAGGGTAAGTCTGGTCGCACCAGCATCACCACCGTCATTGGCCCGACAGCTGCAACGGGCGTCAACTTGTGTTGCGCCTCGGTGACTGAGTCAATCATGATGTTGCCGTACGAGGTAAACAGGATGGTCGCGCCATTAGGCTGAGCGTTTGACACATAGGCGGCCCCTAAATTTGCACCCGCACCTGCCTTGTTTTCAATCACTACCGGCACACCTAAGGCTGCACCGAGTTGGTTGCCAAGGCGACGGCCAACCGTATCAGTGATCGCGCCAGGAGGGTAGGGCACAACCAGAGTCACCTGCTTAGTCGGCCAAGCGGGTTCGTTTGCAGCCCAAGAGGTTTGAACGAAACAAGCTTGGACCAAGACTAATACAAGTGCGAGTTTGAGGCGTACGATCAAAGCGTGAAGCATGATTAACTCCTGAGGCCTAGCCACTTTTTGAATTGTTTAAATTTTGTTCGAATAATTGACCAGAGCAAGGCGTTTGCAGACAGAGCTTCGTTGGCCTGTTCAGGCGCCGGGGTCGAGGCTGCGGTTGTTGCACTGCCTTGGCCCGCCGTATTTGCGCTGCTGGTTGCGCTTTCGCTGGCGACCGTTGTTGTACCTGGCAGCGAGGCGCCCTCGCTTGTCGGTACATTCGCCTCTTTACTGAATTCTTCGGCGCAGCGTTGAGCAAATACATCCATCAACGCCTGCGTGACGGCGATACCACCTGTGCTGCCGAAGTCAGCCAACACACCACCTAACTCGGCATCCGAGGTCAGCGCTACGATGCTGGTTGGCTTGCTCGCTGAGGCATCGTCGCGTACGGTGTACACCACGTTGACCTCAGCACGCGCGCCGGCGCGCATATCTGCGGCACCGCGCACGTGCAGCTTTCCGGTCAAAGACTCAAAATCGACTGACGCGGTCACTTTGCCTTTGAACTTGATTTTTTTAGGTCCAAAGGCAACTAGCATCCCGCCCAGATAGTTGCCATCGTCGTCGCGGCCATCGATGCTAGCGCCCGGCATGCACTTGACCATTCGCTCGACTTCAGCAAAACGCTCAAGCACTGCACGGGGCTGCCCCGGAACGCGAAATTCTCCTTCGAAGCGCATGCTTAGACGCCTTTGTTTAGTCGACGCAAGAGCGGCGCACGATTCTCACGACCAAAATGCAGCTTGCCGTAGGGATCACTCATTTCGGTGGGTGACACGCGAGCATCAATGATGAATAGGCCACCGGCTTTGATGCCGCGTTCGATGGCGGGCGCGAGTTCGGCTTCAGAGGTGAGTCGTACGCCATCGCCACCAAAGGCTTTTCCGATCGCCGCAAAATCGGCCGACTGCCATTGTGCAAGCGATGGATCAAAGCCTTTTGCTTTGAGCTTGTGTACCTCAGCGCCGTAGCCTGCATCGTTCCAGATGATCAGCACCAGTTGAATCTTGTGTCGGGTAACGGTGTAAAGTTCTTGCAAGTTCATCATGACACTACCGTCGCCCTCCATCGCAACGTGCGCACGCCCGGGATGCCCAACACTTACGCCAATTGAAAGCGGCAGCGCTTGGCCAACCGCGCCAAAGTGATGCGAGAAGTGAACCAGAGCACCCTCAGGTAAAGCCGTGTACATTGCCGGAAACGAAAAATAATGTGCGGCACCGATGGTGAGCACAACATCTTTAGGTAGACCTTGCGATAGATTTTGGGCGAGCACACGTGGATCTAGACCATCGGTCGGCTTGGTAAAGACGGCAGCCGGCGTATTCAAAATCTCGCGAGTTGCAGCGGTACGGAAGCCTTCTTTTTGTACCTTGCGGGCCTCAAGCAGCCTGCTCAGGGCAGCTGCAGTCTTCTTTGCATCACCGCAGACGTACAGGCCAGGGATCACGCCAATCTCGTCTGGTGCTGCTTTGATGTCGATACGTGCGACCTCGGCCGACGGAAACATCAAACCGCCCTCAGCAGTGTAGTAGCCTAACTCAGCGCCCAGCGCCAATACAAAGTCTGACTCGGCAAAGAGGTGCTCGGCAGGAGCCGACGCAAAAGTGCCTGAGATACCTAGGTTGTATTCTTCACCCAGAAACAAATCTTTCGCTTGCAGCGAGGTACCGACTAAGGCACCGAGTTGGGCAGCGAGTTTAAGAATCTCTGGTTTCGCATTCCCGCGTTGCGCGCCAAGGCCGGCGATTATCACAGGCCGTTCGGCAGCAATCAGCTTTTCTAAGAGTGGTTGCAGCGACTCGTCGCTCGGGGCGCCAATCGGGGCAGGCAGGAAGTTAGTCGAAGGCCGGTAGTCAAAATCCCAGTCAAAAGACTGCTCTTGCAGCGCCATATCAAGATTGAGCACAACGGGGATGCGATGCACGCGCGCGGCATAAAACGCCTCTGCCATTTCGTCGGCTAAGTTATCTGCGCTGCTGATGTCATGAAACCGAGCACCACAGGCCTCAACAAAGCGCCGTTGATCCATGGATTGAATATTGTTTTTTGCACCTGCAGCAATTTGCCCAGTAATTAAGACCATCTGCGAACGGTTGCGCACGGCAATGCTCAGCGATGTGCCGACTTGGGTTAAGCCAGGACCACAGGTGATGGTGCACAAGCCGACTTGGCCTGTCGTGCGCGAGTAGCCATCGGCCATCGAAACGGCACCGGCCTCATTAAACGAAGAGACGATATCGATTTTGCCCTGACGCCCTAAAGCGCCCCACAGCGACATATTGCCATCGCCCATCAGACCAAAGAGTGTTTTGCAACCTTCAGCAACCAAACCAACCGTGACGGCTTCATAGACTTTCATGTGTGTCTCCTAGGTGACGCACCGCGGGTGGGTGCTTTGTATTTTTACCTATCATAGCAAGTAGATCTCTAGAAAAAACAACTAAATACTTGTAGCATGACTCCCAAGACTATAAATAATCCCGGAGACAGTCATGACTAAGAGCCGATATTTCGTTAAAGAAGCAGATGTCACCCCCTATAGCCCTGCCAACCATGGCGACACGGTCAACCGTCGTCTGATCGGACCTGAGACCGTGGGCGCTAAGCACGTTGAGGTGTTGCTTGGTGTGGTCGGCGGTAAACTTGCCGGTGATGGCGGTGGTGCGCTGCCGCATCGCCATCCTGGGATTGAGCAGGTTTGTTACATGCTTTCGGGTCGTGCACGGGCTGAAGTGGGCGGCGAAACCTGCGAACTAGGCCCAGGGGATTCGTGTTTTTTTCCAGCGAACGAAGTGCATGCGTTCACGCGCATTAGCGAAGAACCTGTACGGGTGTTGGTGATTTATTCGCCGCCCTATGGCGAGTCAAAAGAAAAGGGCATCGCCGCTTAAGGCGGTTCTGTTTGATTGCCAGCGCTACAGGTACATCGACGACAGGTCGCCTGCTCGACCTTGTTCGATCAAGCTTTGCTTGCTGCCCGAAAATACCGAGGCGCCTTGGCGCAGCACACACACGTCAGTGGATACTTTAAGTGCAATGGCCGCCATTTGCTCGCTTAGCATAATGGCGACGTTCGAGCTCTTGGCAAAGTCGCTGATAAATTGATAAATTTGCGTCGTGATTAAAGGCGCAAGGCCAAGCGACGGCTCATCTAATAACAATACGCGTGGCGAACGAATCGTGGCGCATGACAAGATCATCATTTGCTGCTGCCCGCCGCTTAACAAGCCTGCGTGTATTTTTGCTTTTTCAGCCAAGATCGGAAATCGCGCGTACACATCATCGAGGGCGGGTTTTAGTAGCACCCGCCGTGTCCCGAAGCGCCAAGCCAGCCGCAGATTTTCTTCGACAGTTAAATGACGAAACAGACGGCGACCTTCCATGGCATGGGCGATGCCCAAACGAGAGCGCTCGTGTGCACCTAAGCGAGTGATGTCTGTGCCATCGAGCTTGATCGAACCCGAGGTAATCAGGTTTAAGCCCGAAATCGCCCGAAGCAACGAAGACTTACCCGCACCATTCGCACCAAGAATCGCCGTAATCAAACCGTCCTTTGCTCCACCCGAGAAGTTCTTAACGGCTTTGATGGCGCCGTAGTTGACGGATAAATCAGTGATCTCAAGCATGCTGCACCTCGTCGTCTCCAAGATAAGCCGCGATCACCTTCGGGTCTTGCCGCATCCCGAGCATGTCACCTTTAAAGATAATCGAGCCACTATCGAGAACAACCACTTCGTCGACTAGGCCGGTTAAAAAGTCCATGTGATGCTCAATCAATAAAACCGTGATGCCCAGATGTTTGAGTTTGACTAGAATTTCGGCAAGTCGGGTCATCTCAACATCAGACAACCCTGCTGCGGGCTCATCGAGCAAGATAATTTTTGGTCGAGCTAAGAGCGCTCTACCAAGCTCCGTCATCCGTCTGTAACCGTAGGGCAGACTTTCAACCGCTTGATCTGCAACCGCCTCGATATCGAGTAACTGCAAAATCTCGTTGCACTGTTCTAAAGCCTGAGCCTCTTGCTGGCGTACGCGCGGCATCGACAAGCCCGCTTCAAGCCAGGTGTAGTGCATCATGGCGTGCGCGCCCAACATGATGTTTTCGCGGACGGTGAAATGAGGCACGAGGCGCGGATCTTGAAACGTTCGTACGACCCCCATCTTGGCCATCTCCACATCTGCTCGCGCCGTGACATCGGTACCTTGCAAGAACACCTGACCAGAGGTCGGCGGAAACACGCCTGCGATGATATTGACCAGAGTGCTTTTACCAGAGCCGTTTGGGCCCACCAGTGCCGTGATGTGACCAGCCTGAATATCGAGCGACACGGAGTTGAGCGCGACGAGGCCACCGAACCGCATGGTGATCTCCTGCACCTTAATGTCGGCGGATACCGTTTGAATTTTTAAAAATTGGGGCTCGTTCGTTTTGCTGTTTGCCGCGGTAGCCTGACGCTGTTGTTCAACGGCCGTCGTCAGCCAAGTTTGTCGGATAAAGCGAGGGGGCAAAAACAGCAAGCCTCCGATTCCTTGCCGAAAAAGAATCAATGTGAACGTCAGAATCAGGCCATAGGCGATGAATTGATATTCAGCGAATAGTTGTAATTGCTCAGGCAAGAAGGTGAAAAAAACCGCACTGATGACTTGACCAGCACTCGACCAAAGGCCGCCGACAATCGCCACCACCAAGACTTCAATCGAACGTGAAATGGCAAAACTTTCAGGGCCTAAGTAACCAACAAGATGCGCGTAAAAGCCACCAGAAATCCCAGCGAGCAAGCCACTCAGCGCATAAGCGAGTTGCTTGGTTTGCCTGCGAGCGATCCCAACGCTGCCGGCTGCGAGTTCACTGTAGTGCATGACGAAGAGCGAACGCCCCAACCGACTCTGTGAAAAGTTTCTGATAAAGATCATTGAGCAGGCCGTGATCAGTAGCAGCACGCGAAAGTAATCAATCGTGCTGAATTTGTGGCCTAAGATAATCAACGTGCCTAAGCCTGCAGAAGGCACGCCGCTTAACCCCATCACGCCTCCGGTCAGGTCCGTCCACTCGCGTGCGACCTCTAGAAAGATTTGACCAAAGCCTAACGTCATCATGGCCAAGTACACTTCTTTGACGCGTCCGGCAGGGTACGACAGCAAATAGGCGATCAGACTAGAAACGACTGCGGCAATGGGGATCGTTAAAAATAGATTCAAACCAAAGGTCTTGGCGATAATCGCACTGCCGTATGCGCCAATCCCAAAAAACGCGGCGTGCCCTAATGAGATTTGCCCCGCCATTCCAGTCAAGACGTTGATGCTTTGCGTAAACAGAATCGAGACGAGCGCAAAGCTAAGAATTTGCAACGTCGCGCCGCGCAAGTAGGGTGCGCCAAAAAAGACGACCACAAGTAGCACAAGCAGCGCGAGGGGATGAGTCGCTAGTTTGGTTAAAAATATACGCATTGCGTTCATGCTTTGGTCACCTCAGCGCGCCCAAAAAAACCCTCAGGCCGTAAGGCCAGCATCATAATTAAAAGTGCAAAGGCGATGCCATGTTCTGCGGCAGTCGAGATATACCCCCCCACTAATTTACCGATGATGCCAACGATGATGCCGCCTATCAAGGCGCCGGCTGAGCTACCCATTCCGCCGAGTACTGCAGCGACAAAGCCCATGAGTACTAACTCGAACCCAAAGGCGGGGTCGACGGTGCCACTAATTTGTGCGGTGAGGATGCCAGCGATACCTGCCATGATGCTCGATAAAACGAACGAGCCCGACACAATTAGATTGACGGGTAGGCCTTGCACAATGGCAAGCTCCATGTCCTGAGCAGTACCCCGAATGGCGGTACCTAAAACGGTGTAGCGGGTGAGACCCTCTAACACCACAATAATTAAGATTGAGACAACAAAGATCGATACGTATTGCAAAGAAATATTTTGGCCACCAATATCAATGACGTCTTGAACAGTGAACAGCACCTCAGGAAACGGAATGGCTTGCGAGCCAAAAAACTTTGAAGTGATGCCTTGAAGCAAAATTCCAAACCCCAGCGTGGCAATCACCCAGCCCATACTGCCCGCGGTCTTGAGAGCAGGGCGCACCGCGATGCGTTCAACGATGACCCCAACCAAGGCGACGATGGCCACACCTGCAATGATGGCAACGCCATTGCTGAGCCCTTGCGCTGTGAGTAGCGCGGTGGATATCGCGCACAACATCATGACCGCACCTTGGCCAAAATTAAGCGTTTTGGTAGTCCAGAACGTTAAATTCAGGCCAACGGCAACGAGTGCGTAGACTGAGCCGACGCACGCCCCTGCAATCACCAAAGAAAGAAAAAAATCCATGCTGAGGCACACCCTGTAAACGTTGAGATCACCCCCAAAGGGGTGCGTATCGACTCAAGGACAGATTGAGGGCGCTTCTTTACTCAACAACTGGCTTGAGGTACAGAGCCCCAGCGGCCGATTTGTTGATCTCGAATAAGCCTAGATCCTCAGGCTTAAAGGCTTCGTGTATCTGGGCGGTTAGGGTGATGGATGGAACTGCTATGCCAGCAAGCCCTTTGGTTTGATTGAGTGCTGCAATCACCGCGGCTGGCTCTGTCGATCCTGCGCGT
>Ga0114968_10000331_pt1 | contig 34845 bp, 21 predicted proteins | sample M_130807_EF_Meta_FD_87020 | JGI IMG/M metagenome (GOLD analysis project Ga0114968, IMG submission 87020) | Freshwater microbial communities from Lake Montjoie, Canada to study carbon cycling - M_130807_EF_MetaG | ecosystem: Environmental > Aquatic > Freshwater > Lake | place: Lake Montjoie... | reverse complement strand
CGCAAACTTTTCTAATTTTTCAGCATCGGGTTCTTGTAGAATAGCTAGTCTATCTTCAATCTTTTCCAACAGTTTTGCTAAACTACGTCCCTTCCATTTGATGTCACCTTCAAAATCAGCATCACCTTTTACACTTAATCCAGAACTGGGATTAACAGTACTCCAAGTCGGTGATGTGCCGTTACTATACAAAAAACTTCCGCCAGTAGTAGTACCATTGGTGGTATAAACATACGGACTAACATGCGGATTGGTCGTTGCACTACCACTGTTGATGGTTACATTACCATAGCTGTGTAGCCCACTGGTATAATTCATATTATTGAATGTGGCCACATCAGCAGTAGTTAGTGGGCTGAAATTTGAAGAATATAGACTACTAATGTCAATCTTAGGTATGCTAGCAATATCTAAATCATCGTCAAGCTCAGTTGTTTTTGTTGCGTAATCGTTAGACATCAACAGCCTCTTTGAGATATTTTTGTAGTTCAATAAATCCGCCGACTAATTGATTGTCAATTAAGATTTGCGGAACACTGCGAGCATTGGGAACGGTTTCTAGTAATTCTTCCTTACTCCATCCATCACCGATCTTTCGTTCTTCAAATTCAATACCTTTTTGCTCTAATAGAGCCTTTGCTTGATCGCAGTAAGGACAATGATATTTTGACCACACAATTGCTTTCATTTTTTATCCTTTTTATAAATCTGGAAGTTCATCGTATGCTACTTCGTTACCCATAATTCCAATTACATAATTAGTACTCTCTGATTCCTGTAGAGCTGTTTGTTTTTTAGAAATATTTGTGTGCTTGTTAAACCAAGGAATAGGACTACTACGGGGATGATCTGCAAGATACTTAATTCCTATGTCCTTAAGGCGAACAAATGCTGTGTAATCTACAAAATCTTTAAGAATTGTAGCATTAAGGCCAATTACAACTCCCTTCTTGAATAGATAATCTGCCCAGGCTTTTTCTTCTGCAATAACTTCCATATACATAGCATACACTTCGTCACGACAAGAGTCAACTATATCAGCAAATCTTTGGTCATCTTTTACTACATTGTTAATTAACCAAGCGGTCCATTCTGCATGTAGTAGTTCATCCTGTAGAATAAGACTGATAATGTTGCCATTACCAATGAAGATACGATTTTCTACCATGGCCAGGCTGGTGGCAAATGACACCATAAAACGCAATGCTTCTAATGCGTAACTGGCGTTAAGTGCAAGCCAAATAGAACGAATATGATCTTTTTCGTGGACTGAGTCAGGATTAGTTTCTTTCTGACAGTTGTATTTGTGCAGTAGGTCATAGTATTTGCCCACGCTGGCTGCCATGTCTACAATTTCTTTAGTGTCATGAATTTTGTTAAACTCTTCTTTGGGCACACCGTAGACATTACGAATAATGTGACTGTAGCTCTTGCTGTGAACATTGGTTTCAAAGAAACTCCAGTTACTGACTAGTGCTTCTAGTTCTGGAATACTAATCACTGGATTGAATACCTGGGCCGGTGCTCTTCCTTGAATACTGTCCAAGGCAGTCTGTCTTAATAGATTGCTGGTAAAGATATGTTTGATAGCTTCACTAGACTCTTTGTGGTCCATTTTGTCTTTGGTGAGGCTGACTTCTTCTGGAACCCAGAAGAATCCTCGAGCTAATTCTTCAAACTTAGCAATCTTAGGATACTTAACCTCCTCAAATCTCTGAACTGTTACTGGACCTTCTGGATCCAAAAACATGGTTCTTTTTAGATAGTTGGTTTGTTTGCTGATGTTGTATTGATCCTTGCTCATTTAGATTCTATTCCCGTTGCCTGCAGGGATATCATCCCATACAACTTTAGGCATAGTAGTCGGTTTAGATTTAGATTCTGCTTCTTCATTAGCAAAACTGCTCCAATCTACGTTGTTTTCATTTCCCTCTGGAATATTGTCCCACTTCATACTATTTTCGTTGCCGTCTGGAATTTCGTCCATTTGGGTATCTAATCTACCATCATCTTCAAATTCGACGACCAATCCTCCATCTTGTATCTTAACTCCAGTTACATCTTTTCTAGTGATAGCCATCAGTAAATGTTCTTCTGCTTCTTTTTCAACAGGATAATCTGCAGGGATTCCGTAGTAAAATAACCAAGTCTTAAGTTGTTCTGCAACGGTTAATTCTTTTTCTGAGCTCATGTGTTATTTCCTTATTGTTACAACTTGCAAGCGGCACAATCTTCATCATCAGAGTAGATTGTAACAGGTTCTGTATTAATTAATCTATCAGTTTGAGTAGTAAGAATATTTTTACTGCCTACCTTATCGATGAGGCTGTAATAAATGGTCTTCAATCCCCAACGGTAGGCCAACATCAAATTCTTTGCGACCAGTGTACCGGGCACTTTTCCATCAGCAAAATGTTTAGGACTGTAAAATGTGTTGGTGCTCAGGCTCTGGTCAATATAAGCGGCCAACACCGCGGCTGTTTTTAAGTAGCCTAGACAATCCGTCTGTTCCCACATAAGTTGATAGCGGTTTTTTAATCTACGATATTCAGGAACCACTTGTACAAAACTTCCAGCCTTGGATTCCTTAACGCTGATCAACTCCATCGGCATTTCAATACCGTTGGTGCTGTTTAATACTACACTACTTGACTCGACAGGAGCCACTGCCATTAGTGTGCCATTGCGTATGCCATACTGCTTCATACGTTCACGCAATGGTTCCCAATCCATACTGGGTGTAAAGTCAGTCAATTCATCTACACCCCGATTTCTACGTTCCCACGGAAATACGCCCTTACCATAGTAAGTATAACTGCTGCGTTCACAAGCACCACGCTCCTGTGCTAGTTCTACACTGGTTTCAGTCAGGTAATAGGCCTGGTGTTCCATCCAACGGCGAACTTCTTTAAGGGCATCTTCTTCACCATATTTAAGATGACGACGAGCATGCCAATAGGCCAAGTTGGTAATGCCAACACCCAATGGTTCAAAATCACTGTTGGCCAGTTTGCTTTGTATGCTGAGAAAATCTTGATAATTTAGCAGATTGCTTAGGCTACGCACCAGCACTCGACAGGCCTTTCGCATGTCTTGCGGATTACGGAACGCACCCCAATTTATGCTTCCAAGAGTGCAAAGAGCAATTCGTCCCTGAGGGTCTTCAATTCTTTGGAAAGGTCGCGTGGGTAAAAGTATCTCTTGGCATAGATTTGATTGATATATAGGATCGACAGTCGTATCAAACGGACCCTGAGCAATGACATTGTCGATATTGACAAGATATATGCGACCTGTGTCAGTTCTCTCCTTAAGGATGCCGTTTTTGAATATCTCATCCGCTGATACGACCTTCTTTTTAATTTTCTTATCGAGTTCATATTTTAGATATAGTTTTTCAAACTCATCACTATTCCTATAATAGGCCTCATAAAGGTCGGGCACTTCATGCGGATCGAACAGTGTGATCATTTCCTTGTTTTTGTAGCGACGCCAGAACATGGCATTTACTACTACGCTGTAATCCATTTGACGAACACGGGTTTCTTCTGTACCCTGATTATTTTTCAGTACAATAAGATCTTCAAATTGATAATGCCAAATGGGAAAAGTTACTGTACAACTGGCATTGCGGATACCCCCTTGGCTACATGATCTTAAATCACTGAACCATTTTTTAAGAAAGGGTACCATACCCGTATGTTTGATTTCACCATTGCGAATTGGAGCTCCTAAGGGACGAATACGACCAATTTCTAGGCCAATTCCAGCCCGTTTTGAAGCATATTTGGCCATCATTTCGCCTGCAGCAAATATGCTGTCTAAAGTATCGTCACTAGATATAAGAACGCAACTACTAAACTGCTTTGTAGTGGTTCCGAGACCAGCCAATACTGGAGTCGCCAAAGTAAAATGCCCATCGCTGGCACATTCATAATAATCCTTTACTAGTTTTAATTTTTTGTCAGCAGGTTCGTTGTGAAATGCTGTGGCTGCTGCAATAGCATAGCGAATCTGTGGTGTTTCGTAAATTTTTCCTGTGGCACGATTTTGTACCAAGTATTTTTCACATAGTTGTGCAATAGCGGCAAATGTATACGTTTCGTCCTTTTCGTGGTCTATGAACATTTCAATGATGTTCCAATCTGATTCACTATACCACTCTAGTAATTCTGGGGTGTACATTCCAGCAGACACATTGGTTTTTACTATATTATACAGTTTCGGTGGATCATATTCACCATAGACTTCTTTGCGTAGCATACTGACACGTTGGCGTCCTGCTACGTATTGATAGTTTACATTGTTTATTTCTGGATTTTCGGTTTCGTCTATGAGGTTGACCATGGCCTTGAGCAGCAGACCGTCTATGGTCTCTGTGGTCATCCCATCATATATTTCTATTTGAGCCTTAATTTCAATCATAGATGGGCTCACTCCGTCTATGCCACGGCAAGCATGGGCTACCTGTCTCTGTATTTTACTAATATCTAGGGGAACACGATCCCCGTTCCTCTTGATCACTGTGATCATAGGATTTCACCTTTTTGTTAATGAGAAAGATATTTACCTAGGCGGTGAAAGTTCTATTAGGTTTTCCAGACGAAACGATTCAGGAACCGAATCGGCAGCAACAGGCCCAATATCACTGTAATTTATAACCCAGGTATTATCTACGCACACTATATTATACTCTCTGCTGTGATCATTGTCTACAAGAGTTTTAATTTCGATAGCCGAATCTCGAAACTTTTGAGTCATTTTCAGTGTCCATCCTATCATTAATGCCCTAGTGAAGTCATCGTACTTGTTTTCAGCAATAATTTCCCAAGGACTAGGCCAGCTGCGATTATGGTAAGGATCAATTTTTTGGTTATGAGGAACAAATGGAGCAGTATGCCATAAATCCCAGGTGTCCTGGAGAGGATCATCTGAATTGTCTAAATTTCTACGATGATCGATCCAAGACTCCAGTCTTTTTTCAATCGGTTTATTAAACATTTATGTGGTCATTAAGTTAGCTTGATAATCGATACTTAGTGTTGTATTACCTATACCTGAACCGGTTCTTACATAGGTACTGGTTGAAATTGTAGTTACTGTAGTTAATAAAACTACAGATGATGTACCAGTCCAACTGATTGAGGTTATGTTTCCTGTAGATGGAAGCACAGTTAAAACAGATACATATGCTGAAAGCGTAGAACTGGCTCCGGGTAGATAGACTCCACTCAGTGTTATTAAATCACCAACAAGGTAGTTACTACCAGAATTAGCAATTGTAATTACATTATACGTAGAACTTCCGGCAGTATTAGTAACTGTAAATATAGCCCCGGTGCCTGCTGGTGCAATATTGGCCAATTTAAATTTGACAAATGTATTGGTAGTATCAACTATTGGCGTTAACCATTCAGCAGGTCCTTCATTGGTCACATAGTTATAATTATCAGTAAAACTGATAATGGGATTAGATCCTTCTTTTATATAAATGTCTAAATTACCCTTTCGATCAACTGTATAGTTGCTGCCCACTAATGTATTATAAATGTGATATTTTACAGTGAGATATTGCTGCTTGCCAGTAAGAGGCCAGATCATCACAGTAGCAGTAGTTCCACCTGTTATATTTTTAGACTGCATGGCATTATTGATAGAAGAATGTCCTAGCATTAATGGCTTATATACCGTGGCAGTATTATCGGCTTTGGAAAGATGCCATTCTAATCTGTCAAAATAATCATCTTGGCTAATATTATTTTTGCTATAAAAAGCAATTACCTCAGTACCTGTACTAGTTGTACGGCCGTCATCAACACCATTATTGCCCACGTTAATAAACTGGTTATTCATGCTAACGTGACTGGTGGCGGTGAATGAAGTATTAGTTCCTACAAAAATTGCCTGGTTAGCAATGTTTTGAAATTTGTTGTTTATAATTCTAGAAAATCTAGGTCCTATTAATACCGAAGCATCTTGTTGAGAAAAAACAATACCTCTCTGCAATCGAATAAATTTATTATTGTTAATATAGTGATTGAAAGTATCATAAGCAGATGTTATACCATGATAGACATTTTCAAATTGACAATTATCTATGGTCACATTTTCTGAAGTCAGTGCCTGATTACCTCTAATGTCAATTCCTATATAGGTGCTGGTTGTAGCATCACCAAAATCATAATTCCCTGCAAACCTAACATCCCGTATCATTGAATTAGTTGAGCAATCTAAACTGATAAAACTCAGCCCTAAAGATATGGTAGAGTCATGATTTAATGTTAACTTTTCAATACTGATGTAGTCAGGATATGGCAATGTGGCCATACTTGGAAATGTAACATAACTGCTGGTATTACCATCTATGGTTTGAAAAAAATGCGAACCTGTAGAAATTTGATTGATTACAGTTTTACCAATCCCTTCACCTAAAATACTAGTATATTTAGGAATAAAGATTGTAGATGATATCTTATACACTCCTCTGGGGAAATATAAAACTTTTTCAGTGTTGGTAAGACCAATGGGATTTATTTTTCTAAATAGATTGTTGATGGCCAATTGAATAGGACCAGTGTCATCATCTACTCCATTTCCTTTTGCACCAAAATCTAATACACTAACGAAACCGTCTAATTTTTCCTGTACTGTTCGTTGAACTTCTATACCAAAGATTGTACCGGTTGTTATGTATGTGTCATCTCGGTAGGTATAGGTAGTTGCGGTATTCAATACCGATAGTGAAGATGACTGAAATATATTTCTTAGATCATTTTCTGTGAGAATTCGTACATTGGCATCTCTGCTGCCGCCTTCGTCGCGACGAAGACCAATATAAAGATGCTCTGTATCTTCGGCCCAACCAAACTCACCGCCTGCTAGTACAGGAATACCAGTTTGATTTTCTTGCCCGCGGCGTACTTGTATGCGGCTAATCTCAACAACTGCCATAGAATCATATCCCCTTATGGGATATTTATCTATTTGTTTAGGTCATAATACTCTTGAACTTTGGTGAGCCAAAGATCCTGATACTTGTTGAAGTCTTGTGGTAGCAGATCAAATTGTTGATACTGAAGATCCCTACTGCACATAAACACTACACCACGACGAATGTCAGTACCATAGACTTCATTGTGTGCCAATATATAGGCAACTAACTGTATTCTGTAGTCATCTACCCATTCTGATTTTTTGGGCTTGTTTGTCTGCTTGTGATCAAACACGGCTGGGACACCATCAAATACACCAATACCGTCTGTAGTACCTGAATACAGTCCGGGAAAATACAAACTCTGTTCTAATGCCCAAACTTCGCTGAGTTTGCTCAGTCCATTTTCAATTATGATATCGGCCATGGCATTAGCCTGTATATGCACAGGATTATTTCCTGGCTGTCGTTGCTCTCCAATAATAAATCGTTCCAAATTGGCATGCATGGCCGTACCTACCCCGGCCGCCTCTCTGGTAATTTGATTGGCATTTTCTTCACCAATTCTTTTTCGCCATTCGTTTAGTGCGGTCATGTCTTTGGTAGCACCCAGTATGGTAGTAACACTGGGTAGAGATTCGCCATCGGGCGTTACATAGACACGTTTTCGAGTTACAGGATCATTAACCTGTCGGCAGTTTTTATATTGGAAACGCTCCACAAAGGGAGGAGGATTGTAAGTTTTCATATCTAGTAATTATACTAGAAATAAACAAGTTGTCAAGTTTTTGATCCACCAACCGGGCTGATTTTGCTGTTGCCTTTGGCCATTGCATCAACATTAGGGCCTTTACCTGATGCTGCTGCAGGAGCTTCTGGATTAGGATTGTTAAGTGTAATTCGGCCCTGATCATCTATGTCTATGACATCGCCGGTGGGATCAATTTTGTCTTTGAACAGTTTTAAGGTGGCCATGTCGGTGATACTGAATCCCAAATCTTTAGCTATGTTTTTGATCACATCTAGAGATATGGCCTTACCGGGAGCCTGCCCTTGTCTTACGGCCAGGGCACTTCTTAAAGACCCAATGTCATAACTTGGGTCTTCTAACAGTTCAACAATTTTCATCTGGCCAATTTGCTGATAATGCTGTGGCTTTCGCGTAGGCGAGCTTTTACACGGCTTTCACGTAGATCACGGCCAGCAGCAGCATCACCACCAGCAGCGGCATCAGCGGCAGCAAACTCATCACCGCCTTCAGGCTCATTCATCATGTCTGGTTTGGCAACAGGCATTTCTGGCTCAGTGCCCATTGGATTAGTAGGCATCTGCTCACCGGCCAATGTAGCTACTGCATTGCTGATAGCTTCACGTTGTTGTGTTAGCATTTCAAGAGAAGCAGTTAAAGCTGGGCCAACTGCCTGCTTAAATGCTTCTGCTTCTGCGGGACCAAAGTCAGCACGGATCTTGTCGCTGAGTTCGATCATGCTCTTGGTCTGATACTGACCAACACGCTGCATCCAGCTGGTAAAATCATTAACAATGTCACCTGCGGCTGTAATGCTCTTGGCCTTTTCTTCTTCGTTCTCGCTTAATAGATATGCTAGGCTTTCATTGACAACACGAACATGGTGTTTGAAAATCTGCTGTGATTCTTCCAGCTTGCCTTGCTTCTTTAATTTGTTACGAACAGCACCTGCCACACGTTCGCCGGCTTCTTTACTGCCATAACGCTTACCTGCAGATTTAGCAATCTTAGCAAAGTTCTTGCCAGGCTTGCCTTCGTCCTTGCCTTCATCTAAATCACCAAAAGCCGAACCATTTTTTCCATAAAAATAGTTTGCTACTTCGTCTGTTACACGAGCTTGTTCTTGGGGTGACAAACTGCCAAATACTCGTCCTAGAGGATTTTTTCTCAAATAGTGCTCAAGATCCATTGGATCCGTAATATCATCACTTCTTACATCTGGGGGCAATGCTCGAATTATTTTATGTATTAAATCAGATGTTGGGATTACATCACCTTTGTATTTTACATCATACATACGACCCATTGCAGCAGCTTGTTCGTATGCCTCCTGCTTAGAGTCAAATGGACCTTCAACTACATCTCCCTCTTCGTCAACCACATAAAATCCTGCTTGTTCAGGGTCGATACTTTCATAAACTCCCATTCCGCACTCTTTTAATCCATGTACTGGACACTTTTTGCCTTTAGGAGTATGATTACATTTTTTCTCAGCGGCTTCTCCCACAGCACTAGGACGACTGGCGATTCTTTCATAGCGATCTTGGTCAATTTGTTTGCCGTTGTAAAAGTATTGCGTTTCTCCGCCCTTACGAACTTTTCTTAGACCTGTATATTTGGCACGTTCGGCTTCGTCGTCATGTCTGGCCTGTGTATCGGCTTTGGTGCGAGCACCGCTACCTGTGTCACGATGTGGTTCGCTAGTGAATTCTCCACTCTTTTTGGTATGACGAATAACACCAGGTTTGATCTCTTGTTTGTTGAACTTGCTCTTGGTCTTCTGATCACCGCCACGCTCATCTTCATCGTCTTCTTTCATAGATTCTGTTTCAATCTGTTTTTTCTTAACAACATTGGTTCCGGGAATTTTTGATCCTATTGGAATGCTTTTATCTGCCAGACCACCTGTAACGGCGTTGCCTTCAAATTCTTTTCTATCTTTTTTGATGGCTTCCTTCATCTTGGAATCCTTTGCGGCCCTCTTCATTGGCTCGGCCTTATTACCATCATGGTCAAGATCTAAAAAGTCCGGTTTGGATCCTTGGGCCTTGGCGGAATGTTTGACATCACGCACTCCCTTTTTGGCTTCGTCTAATGCGACTAATTTGTCTCTGAGTTTTTTAATGTCTTCGCCTAGCATTTCTTTAATCCTTGTGTTGAGCAACTCTAACATTGCTTTGTCTTTTTGGTAAGTTTCATTGGTCAGTAGATCATTGATGCCTGCACGACCTTCGTGTTGAAAAATACGAGTACGTAATTTGTTTCTAAAATCTTCCAGCTGTTCTCGATCATATTTGTTAAGATCGACACTGACACCAAACTGACGACCAATGTTTTCCTTTAGGGTTGCACTGCTGAGAGGTTGATTAAAATCGCTGGTTTTCATATTTGACCCACCAAAAATAGATAATTTTATTTATGCTATCTTGATCAGTTTGTCAAAACCTTGTTGTATCTGCTGTTGATAAACTTCTTTTCTCTGCTTGGCCGTTAGATACTTTTCATTCATCAATTCGGCTCTTTCATAATTTTTCTGCTTTTGACAGCGAATGTAGTTGCGTTTGTGCAGAGTTTCGTCAAACTCATAATATCCATACTTGCGGTCTAGCGTGATAAGATCTTGATCGGTCCATTGACCTAAGGCCAATTTGTTGGCTATCAGTGCGGCAGTCTGGGGTAGATTAATGCCATCGGCCATAGGTCTGTCTAAACGATCTAGCACACTGTAAAAACCAGTGCTGCATCTAACTATGCTGTAGCTGCCTACTCTGATGCTGCCATTCTCACTGCGACGAGCAGGAACAAGGCCTTTGTTGGTCAATTTTTGTTTGACTTTTTGATTTATCTGTTGTATTTGTTTTAATATCTGTTCTGGAGATTGATTCATTTTACTGTGGGGGAGCGGTACCTGGTGCGGTCTGTTGTCCAGGTTTTTGTGCGGTCATCAATTTGATTTTAGCATCTAAATTAGGATCTTTCAGCATGGCCGGAGCCAATTTGGCCATTGCGGTCTGTTGCTGAGGATTCAGTGTCTTACCGGTAGTACTGGCCTGATAAGCACCAATAAAATCATTAACTTCTTTGGGATTTTTAGCAACACCAATTTGCTGTAGGGTTGCTGCTATTTTTTGTGTATTGGCGTCAGCAGCAGTAGCAGTGGGTTTTGGACTAGTTGCACTGGCAGGTTTGTCACTGGGCTGATTACTGACGGAGGGCACTGTAGCAGGGTTAGCGGCTGACCCTACTGAAGATACTGGGGTTTGTTCTAATAATTCTTGTATTCGCATCAATCACAACTTGTTCATGACCACAATGATCACGCTAAAAACACCTGTCAATACTGTGCCTGCTGTTCCTATTAGAACCTTGACCATGCTGTTGTGACTTTTTTCAATGGTTTCTTGCAGCTTGCCCACTTTAGATTCAATGGTGTCAAGTCTGATCTCAATTTGGTCGTAACGTTGGGCACACAGTTCTACATGTGCTTCTAGGTTAGTTTTTTCTATGTTTGTGGTGCTCACTTCAAAAGGTCTCCAAAATAGGTCGAAATTGGCTGATTTGCCTAATGTGCCTAACTTGCCTAAATTGTGCCTTTAAGTGCCTTGATGACGGTGTTTTTATATTCAGGATCTTTTAAATCAAAGATTGCCTTACCAATATTTATCGTCTCGGTTAGATTTTCTACTACAGGAACTTCGTGTAGATCCTCTACGAGGCATCCTACAGAGTCAAAGCCCTCCTGGTAAACTCCTTCTCGATCCGGACTAAATCTAAAAGTCCAAACTGTGTGCTTACCTTTATATTTAGTGCCAAAACCTAGATTTTTGATGTCTAACACTTCCTTTTGGGGATCGGTGTCATAGTTGATGATGCTTCTAAGTTCTACACACTGTTTCATTGTGGTGAAATTTCTGTACTGATCATGCTCCTGCAAAGAACCCTGTTTGGGTCTAATGACCTTGGTATTAGTGATATCTATTAGAGTTTGAATTTCGACGACCTGCATAATATACCTATATAAAGTATTTATGCCGTAAAAAAAGGCGTCCTAAAAAGAACGCCTTTGATTAATCTAGTGTTAGATTATAGTGAGAAGTTAGTGACTGTGGTAACAGCCATGTTAACACCCTGGATAGTGGAACTACCGTTGTAGGTCACAGCCTGGATTAGATCCTGTAGGTTCTTGGCCATGCTTTCCTGATTGGTGTTGTCATAGTCATCTGTAGGATAAGCACCGCCTAGAGCAGCGATGCCAACGCGGATTGCGGTACCTGGTTGTGGATTAGCTGTACCAGTTGTAGCAACACCCATCACTTCAATGCTGGTCTGTTGTTGAATAGCTTCGAAAGCCTTGTAAACTGGGCTAGGTGTACCTGTGCTGGTTGCACTTACTAGGCTAGTAACTGTGTTGTTGAAATCAATTGTGAAAAACTGTAGGGTAACGCCGTTCTTGAAGAATGGTAAAGAAACCGCTTCGTTCTTTTTGGTCAAAGTTGCCATTTTAAAAATCTCCTTGTTTTTTAAGTTCCATAGGCATGGAACTATTGTTTTTATTTAGCCCTATTGAAAAAAATTCAGGTATTAGGGTCCGAATTGTCGTCTTCTACAATGCGAAAATTTTTATGCACTTCCTTGCTGTCTCTCAGCTTTCTAATACCGCGTACAAATTTACTAGGGTCACTGGCTTTGATACTATTGAGTAATCTGCGTTCTAGTTCGTGTGCCTGATCTTCTGGAAAATTTTCTCTTATGATAGACAGCAGATTAATGGCACTATTGATAACATGGGCGGCACGACTTTCGATAACTGCTTCGCTGTTGCGTTTAACAGATACAGCATTGAGTTCTTCTAGTAGGCTTCGAGTAATTTTTTTCAATTTAGTTTCCTCTCTAATATTTAGCCCAGGCCATAGTGGTTGTAAGTATTCATTTAATTTAGACCAAAATAGGTTGCTTTTTGCTGCATCGCCGCATAAAATAGATAAGTAAGTAAGTAGAAACCATGAGTCACTCTACCATAAACCAAAGGAGAACACACAATGTTTAAGCTATTTGACAAGTTCATCGATTTACTAGACCGTTTTACTAATCACCAAACAGATTTGGAGAGATACATCACAGCCCATAATCCTGCTCACGGTGGAGATGTAGACAATCTTATCCGTCAATTCACATACGGTCGTAGAGGTGCATTATGAAATATATCCGTAAATTTTATGAATGGTTAGCAGTTTGGAGCGAAGTTGTTTATAATTATCGTAAACGTAACAACATTTACCACTACTATTGATAAGGATGCAATATGGACAGCTTGAATTTTATTATTGCCTTGATATATTTTTTAAAGTTTGATCCTAAAAATTTCGAGGTGCATCCATGAAAAAGGCAAATAAACCAGTTGCTATCTAATTGACATAAGTATATAATAAAGGACAGATACACATTATGATTAATCCACTATTGCCATGGTTCAAGCCCACAATGAATGCAGCATTTTTTATTGATGCATTTCAAGGTGTCAAGCGTGATTTAACTGATAAGATTATTACAGATCCCACATTAAATCGTGCAGCCCATAATTATATCAATAGTCAAACAGAATTTGCCAAGATGCTGACCAACAACGCAGTTGATCTTGCTCATTATTCTATGGATTGTATCACAAACAGATACTTTCCCAAGAAGGCGTAATCCACCTTAAGGATCGACATTACAACACACACATAGGAGAAATAAAATGTCAGACTACACACCAAAACTTCCCGAAGTACGGTTCACAAAAAACGGATACGAGTTGAGAACAGACATCCTCGACATGGCCAAAAGCCTTATGATGGAGGAATACCACGCTAAATTCCACGGTTGGGAAATCTCGGCACAGCGTGATGAAAAATCAGGACAGGTCGTTACCACAGTTGGTATGCCACAGTTTCCTGGACTTGAGCAAGTGCTGGCTACGGCAGAAAAAATGTACGGCTTTGTTAATCAAGGCACTAAGTCAAAATAATATAACTGGTGCGTAGCACAATAGGGCCTTAGGGCCCTATTTTTTTAGGCTGGACGGGGAGCAGTCACAGGAGCGGGCTTAGTCAATGTAAAATGATCGCCGTGCTTTTCTAGCTTCCAAGTAGGCAATAATCTCTGTGCCATTCTTGGATACAGACTCTGTCTTCTCTCTGTTGCGGCTGAAAAGTTTAAACGTTGAATACGATCTCCCGTATCCGCCAATAAAGTTCTTATGATGTCAATTACTGTGTTGAATACTTCTACTTCATTGCCCGTACCAGTGTTGTCAAATCCTGAAATGCCTTTGACCTTTTTCATAGATTGAAACTCAATGGACCAATCACCGGTGTCTCCACCTTCATCATCGTTGGAGGCATTAAACATATAAACTACATCACCGACTTTAAAAAGGGCTTGTGCAAAGTTGTCATCACGATACCGCCACTCCCAAGAATTCACATGCTGGGTTTGAGCTGGACTAGGTTTAAATAGTTCTGAGATAATTTCGTTAACTTTCATTTTTTCCTACCTCGACGCATGTTCAACTGCCATCGAGCCAATTGTCCTTTACGACCTTTAGCATGACTGGCCTTTTCTAATTCAGCCATAGTGGCTTTTTTAGGGATGCCATGACGCTGACTGTCGCCAGGGCGGCCTGGTCCTTTGCCATCAGCAAAGTTTTCAGGTAATCCCAACAATTTTTTTCTAGCAGGACTGGTATTGACTCTTAGTGCGGCATGAGGGACCTTGGTATTTTTTTTGCCATAAACGTCACCAATCTTGAATAAATCGCCGGGATTTGCACCGATTCCATAATTAATATCTACATTTTCGTCTAAATTTGACAGGTAATCGTAAACTGTACGTAGACCCTTTTCATCTAGATCATCTAGGTGTTGTTTACCCGTAAGCCGTTTGGTCAGCGATAAAAATTTAGGATCGTTATCCCACTTGACCTTTTTACGATCTGCAAGATCATGTATGGCATTGGGAGTTAATCCCTCCATGATAGGTTTACTTCTTAGGTAGTCGGGATATTCTTTGTTAAAATGACGCATGACCACACCAGCCAACTGATGTGCTTGATTTTCTTCAGGACTACCAGTGTCTCCACTGTGTATGTTTAATTGATGTTCTGTATCTTGTTTGTAGTGTACCAGTTCGTGTGCTATGGTACGCAATATGTCTACAGGATGCCGACCGGCCAGTCCCACGTGCATGACATTTTGGCCATTTTTATACATGCCAAAGGTAGGCTGATTAGGACTGTCAACATAGTCGTCGAAATGAAATTTTGGCAGTGACAGCAGTTCTATGGTCTCCATGGCAATGGGCAAGAACTTGCCAAACATTTCTTTAAAATCTTCAAATTTATCAGTGTCAAACTCAGTTAGTCGCATAGTCTGATATTTATGTCAAAAAGAAAGGCTACACTGTAGCCTTTCTCTGTGCAGCAAAAGCCTATTAGGCCTGTGCTTCTGTCCAACTGATACGTGCGTTAATACCGTTTTGGTTAGCACCGAATGGCTGGCAAACAATAGTTAGAATGTCTGGACCATCTGGATATCTGTTGGTACCTGTTGTACTGGCAAAGTTACTGGTTCCGCCACCTAGGATGCTGTTACCTAGATCTCGCACCAAAGCTAGTTCTTGGCTAGTTACACCTGGAGTGCTGGTCCAGAAACCAAAGATTGGTTCACCGCCACTAATCCTGTCTGAACTGGTATGAGCACAGAATTGAGCCAGACTAGATCCGCCTGCTGCTGTAAAGGATGGATTTCCTGAAGTAAAGTACCCATTCAGTCGCAGAGTAACCAGGAAGCTCATGTTAGATCCTGTGGTAAACGCATCCATTTGTACCAGGGTCAACTGCATGCGGTTGACTAGCTCACGTGCTCCATAGACTCCAGTAATACCGCTGTCAACTGCTGGAGCAATACGAATACTCAATAATGGATATTGTGTACCCTGGACCATGCCGTTGTAACCGACCTGTTGTCCTGCCACAAACACTAAGGATTTATCACTGTCAAACCGCCCATCCATCATGACCGAACTACCCCAGTGACTGATTGTGTTGCTACACTGTGGACTAAAGAATGTCACAGCGGTCTGTGAGGTAGCACTGTAGATAAAAGTATTGGCAGTACTGGTACCAGCACCCTGAACCAAAGACAGAGGACCTGATAGATCTCCTTTGGCTCTGGTTAAACCAGTTAGCGTTGTGCTAGTCTTACCGGTGTATCCAATGTACTCGATTACAGCGTTGGCATTACCTGGAGCACTAACCACCGCGGTTCCTGTAGTGGGGAATCCGTCAGTAGATGCTACCTGGATAGTAGTAGTTTCTGTATTAAGTAAATTTCCTGTCAACTTGGTATAGGGGGCGATAGTGCTAACCTCGTAACGTGCAGGCAAGTTACCTGAACGCATATAGGCCTCAGTTTCCTTGTTGGCATGTGCTAATCTATGGCAATAGAACACCTCACCTCTAGAATTCTTAAATCCAAAGCGGATAGCACCAGCACCATACCAAGTGTAGTCAATGTACCACATCTGCATCTTGGTCACGTCCCAGTTGTAGAGACTGTTGCCTGTTCCATCGCAACGATCAATGTTGAAGCTGCTTTGAGGAACCTTAACTCGGTCAATTCTGCTGATAATACACTGGCTTGGAGGTACAATAGAGGTTCCTCTGTAGTCAGGATAGATGGTCATATTGGTATTGCTTTCAATACTGATCACAGTATGACTACTACCTCGAATAACCACAAAATCACCTACACTTAGCTGTGAGGCCCACTGAGTGTTAACTCCTGTACAAACTTGGGCACCGTTACCTAGGTTACTGATGTAACCAGATAGCTGGAATGTGGCACCTTTTTTGTTGGCACTTAGCACCGAACCATCATACTCCCAGAAGAATCCATTCTGTTGGTCAAACATGCCCAATCTGATGTAGGATCCGTCCCATTGGTACGGTTGAACCTGGAAGGGGCCGGTGGCCGGACTTGTCAGGGTAGGAGTATATTGAATGGTAAATGTGAGGTCTGTAGGAGTGGCGGAAATTGTATAAATTCCATTGTATCCACCTTGGTCAGCAAACTGAATCTTAATTCTAGCACCTGCAAACATGTTGTGCGGGAATTTGGTGGTCACTGTAATAAATCCGGCCGACCATGTCATGCTATCCAAAATAAAGGGGCTGGTCATACAACTACCAGTACTGAACTGAATGCCTTTACCAGACTGATAACGGAAATATCTACGTGTCTGTCGTATTAACTGATTTCCATGGAATGGAGCACCCGCAGTAAAATACACACCACCGTCAAATGGTCTATGAATAGCGTTACCCCAGGGTCTGGACCAAAGCATGTTGGCACTGTATAGGAAACCGGTACCTATGTTATTCTGGGTACTTGATGCCGTATACCCAGTTCCAGTTTGATAAATTTGAAAACTGTTGGGCACGCCAGCAGTAGTCACGCTGTTGACTCTTATCAAGCAAGGAGTAGTATTACTGGCACCGTTGACAGTCAATATGTCTCCCATTTTATAGTTTGTACCTAATATAGTGGTAGCGGTGCTAACTGCAATAATTCTTCCAAAAATGTCACTGGTTATGTTGACTGTTGCTCCTGCAGGAGCATAGTTAGGGGCAAAACCATTGGGGTTGTTGGATGTTGGAGCCAATGCCGCTTCAAATGTAAACTGGCTAGTCGTTGGGGTTGTTTTGACAAACCACGCACCGTTCGGCAGGTTGGTCACACCTGCCACGTTGGTCACATAGACAGCATCACCTACGCTGAGTCCATGATTGTTAACGGTGGTCACAGTGATAGTTGTTGCAGCCAGGCTAGGGGTGCTAAAGGCCACATTATTTCCTGTATTAACAGCAATACCTGCACCAGTGTAAAAAGTACCAACAAACAAATAAGTTTTAGTTTGGTCATAGATGCTGCCGTTGGCCACGGTGGCTCTGGCATAGTAGGTAAAACTGGTGTTAGGGGTAATTGTATAAGGCAAATACCAACCATTGGCATTAACGTCTGTGGTATCCTGAACGAAAATTGGAGTATTAAGATCTAGACCAGCGGTATTGGGCAGAGTCACAGTGACCAATCTACTGCTGGCACCTGAGATAGCTGTAAATGTTATTGGAGCTGTTGAGTCAAAGAAAGCACTGGGTCTGTTGTTCATTAGGTTCAGTGTTTCCCACTTGGTAGGCTGTACACCATATTCAAAGTCAGTGTCGATCAAACTTTGTGGTTGACTGATCCTAAATTTGCCCACCGGATCCATGTAAGTTTCAGCAGGTTGGAATGTTTCATAGACATCTTCAATAATAATACTGAGCTTGTCACCTGAGCTGGCTCCAACTGTGCTGGTGCTCAAGGTCATCACCGTTGATTCAACGTTCAGCAAATTACTTGCACTGAAGTTTGCAAACGTCAATGCCGAATCAGCGAAGTTGTAATAGACCTTGTTGGATGTCACGTTGGTAATTAAAATTACCTGCTCTCTCCTTAGAGCCTTACCAGTTAAGGTAATTGTGGCTGCTCCAGGAGAGCTTGACGGTGCAAATGAATATGCTTCTAGTAGTATGTGCTTGGCCATGTCTCTATTTCCTAATAATTGTTATATTTAGTTACCGCTGCTGGAAGCAACGTCCACTGGGCTACCGGCTACAGGATTTAACCAAGGTATTGCATCAGTTTCAAGAGCGTGTTTAACTGCAAAAATGATCATTCCATTATAATTTAATACTTCAGCAGCGTCACCTGTAAGCCTAGCACAGCGGTCTAGTGCTTCACTGAACGAAAGTCCAGCAACGTTGAAAAAATGTGTATGGCCAGGAAAAGCTGCGTCGAGCTCGGTAAATGTTGACATAATAATTGTTCCTTTTAGAGAAATTGTTAACTTTATTTAGTCAATTCCAAAATTGAATAGGCTCTTTCTTCTGTGCAGCAGGATCTTGAATTCCTATACTACCTAACTTAAAGTTGCCTGTGCGTAGCTTAACGATATTTCCGCGGCCTAATACCAATTTAATTGAAACGTCGTCTGTTAATTTGGCAAATGCTGTTTTTCTAGTAGCTATATTAGCTGCGGCCAAATTATTTCTATCTGCTTTTAATATAGCAAATGCCAATAGTTTGTCTGCTGTAAATACCCCACTTGTAGGTATCAATTTTAGTGGTACTTTGACTCGGCCAACAGTGTTAAATGCAGCTGGGACTGCTCTGAATTGCTCTAGATTTCTGGTCAATCTCCTGTCTAAACTACTGATGTTAGGAGTATCGAATATTTCAATACTGCTTTCTAAATAGGTAGTGGTCTGTGAGTCAGTGACAGTTTGTGCCACACTAACTAGAATATTGAGACTGTTAGTGGCCACTAGATCGCCGGGATCAGTAAACGTTACTGATGTATCAGTAGCAGATATTACAGTGACCTGTTTAACATAGTTAAGGGCATAATCGGCTAGTCTTAACTGCTCTCCTGCTGAAAATGTTTTCAGGGTCTGTTTTGCAAAGATTAAAGTAACTGTAGAATCAGCAGCAGAACTAGTGGTCAATATGTCTCTGTCTTCAATATACCATGCTACGGTATTGGCTGTAGATGTGGGACGATTAACAGTCAATACAGGAATTGGACTATCTATATAGATAGTGGTAGTAACTGCCACTGTACGAGGCAGTGGTAATTTCTTACCAAATAGAGCCTTGGTAACTAGCGGTACCTTATTGATATCTTGTCCGATAGCTGCGGCAGTGATAGTGACCCTAGGTCTAGACCAATTTATGGTCATATCGCCGGTGCTGGGTAGATCGCCTGGATCTGCAAAAGTTATAGATGAAGTGGTGTAACTGAAACTGATAATTGTCCTAGAATAACCTGTACGTGCTTGGAATAATTGTAGTGTGGCTCCAGCTACTGAATCTGATCCAGGCGTAAAATACAGCGTGACCAATGCAGCCCCTACAGGAGTTACTGTTAGTATATCTTGATCATTGATATACCAATCAACAGTATTAGCTGTGACTAAACTTCTACTGCTGCCTATAACAGCCACAGAGTAGTTGTCATAGGTCACAGATGTGGTGCTAGTTGATGTATAGGTAGGTGAGCTGTAACTACTGTCCGGTCTTAGCTGTATTAGAGATTTCTGTAGGCTGGCTGACGACTGTAATATATTTGGCGGTCCATCCGTTACTTTGATTGGTACTTTTCCAGATATAATCTGTAGTTTTGCAGTATCAGGAAGTACCTTAATCGAGGATTTGACTAAATTGCTGATTGTAGGTGATTCAAATATTTCAGTGCTGTTTTCCAAATAGGTAGCAGTTTGAAAGTCGGTAATGGTCTGTGCCGCACTGACTATTACATTAAGGCCACTAATACCGGGCAAGTCGCCTGGATCACTAAAGGTAATTGAGATGTCAGTGGCAGATATTACAGTAACTTGTTTAACATATCCTACTTGATAATTAGCCAATCGAACCTGACTACCTGCTGTAAAGGTCTGTATGTTCTGCTGGGCAAGGTAAAGTGTCACCGTTGGACTGGCCAAATATGATGTGTTTAATATATCCTGATCATAGATATACCAATTGACTGTATCTGCAATTGATTCGCTACTGCTGCGACCAATAACCGGTAATGGAGTATCTACATAGATGGTTCTAGTCACTGAAGAAACACGAGCCTGTGGTAATTTCTTACCAAATAGAGCCTTGGTAACTAATGGTATCTTGTTGAGATTTTGACCAATTGCTGCGGCTGTGATTGTGGTTCTTGGTTTGGTCCAGGTTAATATCATTCCACTGGTACTGAATATGTCCCCCGGATTTAGGAAAGTTATAGATGATCTAGTAGAGGTAAAATTGGTTATTACTTTGTAATAATTTGTAGGACCATGGGAAATAGTTATCGTTAACCCAGATAAAGAATCTTGAATTGGGTCAAAGAACAAAGTTAATAACTTAGAACCGGATAGGGCTACTGTTAATATATCTTTATCGTCAATATACCAAGAAACTGCATCAGTGATAACTCCTGTTTCGCTGCTGCCTGTAACAAGGGCATAATAACTGTCATAGACTACAGATGTGGTACTGGTTGATGTATAGATAGGCGAGCTATAACTGCTGTCAGGTCTAAGTATTGCTCTTGATATTATCTTGCCTGGCTTGGTAATCGACGGAATACTGCCTGCCAATTTAAGTAGTACCTTTCCAGAAATGGTCTGTAATTTTGCAGTATCAGGGCGTAATTTAATCGAGGATTTGACCAAGTTGCTAGATGCAGGTGATTCAAATATTTCAGTGCTGCTATCCAAATAGGTAGTGGTTTGAAAGTCATTAATTGTTTGACTACTGCTCACAACAATTTTAAGGCTGCTGGCTAAATCTCCCGGATCTGTAAATGTTACAGATATAGGTGTAGCTGACACTACAGTAACCTGTTTGATATAGTTAAGACTATAATCGGCTAATCTTATTACATCACCTGCGGCAAAAATCTGTAAATTTTGTCTGTCAAAGAATAACGTAACTAAATTTTCTGTAGTTGCACTGGTAGTTAGTATGTCATTGTCGTTGATATACCAATTGACAGTGTCGGCTGTTAGCCCTGTTCTGCTGACAGCAGTTATAGTTATATAAACATCGATGTTAATTGTTCTAGTCACCGAAGACACACGAGCCTGCGGTAATTTCTTACCAAACAGGGCCTTGGTAACTAATGGTATCTTATTGAGGTTTTGACCAATTGCTGCGGCTGTGACTGTGGTTCTTGGCCTAGACCAATTTATGGTCATACCGCCTGTACTAGGTAGGTCACCTGGATTTGTAAAAGTTATAGATGATCCGGTATATGTGAAGCCAGTAATGGTTCTAGAATACCCAATGTTAGTTTGGGTTATCTGTAAACTGGCTCCAGCCACTGAATCGGAGCCTGGTGCAAAATACAGTGTAATCAAACTGGTTCCTACCGGAGTAACTGTTAACACATCTTGGTCATTGATGTACCAACCGACAGTGTCGGCTGTAGATAAATTGCTGCCTATAACAGCTACAGAATAATTGTCATAGACTACCGATGTGGTGCTGGTTGATGTATAAGTAGGCGAGCTATAACTGCTGTCCGGTCTTAGCTGTATCAAAGGTTTCTGTAGATTGGCCAAAGATCTTGATATGTCGGGCGGCCCGTCTACTACCTTAAGCGGTACCTTTCCAGGTATGGTCTGTAATTTTGCAATATCAGACCGTAGTTTGATTGAGGATTTGACTAAATTACTGGCTGTAGGTGATTCAAATATTTTGGTGCTATAGTCTAAATTGCTGATTGTGACATAATCAATAACATTTTGAGACTGTGTAACAATTATGTACATGCCACTGATACTGGGTAAATCGCCAGGATCGGAGAATGTTATAGATCCATCTGTTCTCGAAATAACAAAAATCTGTTTTGAATATCCGATATTGCTATTAAGCAATTTCACTGTACTGCCTGCAGATGGAGTATATATGGTTTTAGCAAAATATACTGTAACCAGTCCAAAGCCTTCTGAAACAACTGTCAAAATGTCTTGATCATTGATATACCAACTGACTGTATCTGCAGTAGATCCACTTATGCCAGTTATAGGTAATATGATGTCACTGTAGACAGTTTTGATTGTTGCAGAGGTATAGACCTGTGGTAATTTTTTGCCAAATATAACCCTGTTGACCAATGGAGTCTTATTGGTGTCTTGACCGGTAACTGTTGTTGAAACCACAGTTCTAGGCTTAGACCAGCTGATGATCATACCATTAACATTAGGCAAATCGCCCGGATCAGCAAAAGTAATTGAGGAACTGGTATAGGTATAACTGCTGATCTGCTTAGTATACCCAATAGTAGACTGAATTAAAGATACTACAGAATTATCTAAAGAATATTGACTAGGTGCAAAATACAATGTTATCTGACCTGATCCTGTGTCTGTTACTGTTAACACATCTTGGTCATTGATGTACCAATTTACAGTATCTGCTGTATATCCACTTCTAGATATTACTGGCAAAGAATAAGTGTCGTATACAGTGCTAGTAGTATCTATAGCAGTATAGGATTTTGTAGGATAAGAGCTATCTGCTTTTAATACCTGAAGAGCTTTTTGTAAATTTCCAGATTGTGCTAGAGAAGGTCTACCAATTAGAATTGAAGGAATACTGGTTTTACCAACAGCTATTTTTGTCAAATCTGCTTTTAACGGAGAAATATTTTTGTTTATGGTATTAATCAACAGTTTAGCACTGGCATCTCCTGTTTGTTTTCCAAGAGCAGTTAATGTAATACCTCCACCTCTAACACTAGGTCCCATTTGAGCAAAGTACAACCTTTCTCTTGGAGTTTGAGGATTAAGACTAGTCTGTACAGAAGTTGTAGGAACCACAAAAGTTGAAGTGGTCACTGTAGAAGAAGAAAAATAATCAACAAAATAGATCAATTCTAAGTTAGAAAGTCTAATGTTGCTTCGATCAGCTTGTAGTCTAGTAGTAGTCTGTGTTAATTTACTGGCAGTTAATCTAATAGAATCTGAACTCAATTTAATAGGAATTCGACCTGCTACACTAGTTGATAGATTGTTAGGCAGGGCCTTGACTACCAGAGAAGATTTCAGTTTTGCTACACTAGGAATCCTAGATACTTCCCCGACAGTTAAATTCTTACCTGATCTTAAACCTGGACTGATATTAAAGTAGTATAAATTTTCCCTTGCTGTAATAGGAGCTTGAGTGGTAGAAACTGAAGCTATAGGATACACAGAAGGAAGACCAGATATGATTACATCGTCTGTGTCTGGCAGTGTAGGTATAGAAGGATCATCAGATACTGTGACACTAATGTAATTAGACTGTACGACTGTAAAGGTATTGACATATTTTGCTTTCTTGCTGGAAACTTTAACTGTGCTGCCGACTGCAAAGGGAATATAATTGGCATTAGTAGAAGTGCTAGAAGGTAAGGTTAACGAATTATAAGTTATTGAAAATGTTCTAGTAGGGGAAGGATTCTGATAGGTTGAATAAGTCAGTATATCATAATCGAAAATGTATGATGCTATGCTATTGCTAGTGGTTAAAACATTAGTTAATTGGTATCTAACTGGGAAACTTATTTCTCCCATTAAATTAGTATCATTAAAGAATTCTAAATTTCTGTTGACCTCAATTGGTGCTATGCCGTAAAATCTATTATCTCTAGTCCTTTGTTGAAGAGCATCGGTTGCAGGAACATTTAGTCCACTAGATAAAGATTTACCATTATAAGTTACAGTTATTCCGTACTTGCCTGCAGCAACTTGAGCATAGTATAATCTTTCACGAGCCGTAGTTGGGGCTAATGTAGTGGTCACTGATGTCTGCGTATAGACAAATGTGGTAGTGTTAACCGTGGATTCTAAACGGTTAGTAGCCGTTGAAAGAATTCCGCCTGGGGCTATGGAACTGCCATTATAAGTTACAGTTATTCCGTATTTGCCTGCTGCTAGTTGAGCATAATATAGTCGTTCTCTAGCATTGGTTGGAGCCAACGTTGTGGTCACTGATGTCTGCGTATAGACAAATGTAGTAGTGTTGACTGTAGATTCTAAACGATTAGTAGCCGTTGAAAGAATTCCGCCTGGGGCTATGGAACTGCCATTATAAGTTATTATCTGTCCATATCTTCCTGGTGCTACCTGTGCATAGTACAGTCGTTCACGAGCTGTGGTAGGAGCCAACGTTGTGGTCACTGAAGTCTGTGTATAGACAAAAGTAGTGGTGTTAACTGTTGATTCTAATCTGTTGGCCGCATTGGTCAGTGTATAGGCCGAACTGATTGTGCGAGGACTTCTAATCTGAATCTGCGATTTGATCAAACTGTTGACTGTTGGAATACTGAATATAGAAGTACTATAATCTAAATTGCTGACCGTAATATAATCAATGACGTTTTGAGATTGTGTAGCAATTACGTACATTCCGCTGATACTGGGCAGATTTCCAGGATTAACAAAAGTAATAGAGCCGTCTGTAAAGGAAGTCAAGGTTACCAGTTGATTGTATCCTATATTACTATTGAATACTCTAACTTGAGATCCTACCGAAAAATAGTTTTGATTCTGCTTGGCAAAATAAAGTGTAACCAACGCAGATCCCACAGGAATCACAGTTAAAATGTCCTGGTCATTGATGTACCAACTGACTGTGTCTGCTGTTGATCCTGTTATACCTGTGACAGAAATTTGAATATCTGTATAAATTGTCCTGGTGGTTGCACTGGTGTAGGCCTGAGGAACCTTCTTACCAAATATGGCCTTATTGACTAAGGGAATATTAGTGACTGTAGAAGCAGTAAAAGGTATTCCTTTAACCAATATAGATCTTGTTAATTTTGCCAACCCACTGACGTTAGCTGCCGATACTAACTTGACTGTGTTTTTAGATAAGGTTGATGGAGTTTGAATTCTAACTGAGTCAGCTTTTACAGCTATTGCTCTTGATAATTTAGCAACTCTAGGTACATCAAACATTTGAGTTCCACTGTCTAGGTAGGTATAGGTTTGATAATCTATTACGCTCTGTGTTGTTGAACTTAGGATGTACATTTCACCAATGCTGGGCAAATCGCCGGGATCGGAGAAAGTTATGCTGTTGTTTGTGATCGAAATGGCAGAAATTGATCGAACATAATTGGCAGAGCCATTTGTTATTCTAATGTTGCTACCTAATCGAGTATTAACGAAGAAAAAGGTAACCAATGAAGTTCCAACAGGGATTACTGTCAGTATGTCTTGATCATTGATGTACCAGTTGACCGTATCTGCTGTTGATTTAGACATTGATATGCCTGTTACAGAAATTGCAACATCTGTAGTAACGGTTCTGGTTGTGGCTGTGGTAGCAGCTCTAGTAACATTCTTACCAAATATAGCCTTGTTAACCAGTGCCGTACCTGTAGCAGTGGTGTATAAACTAGATCTCTGATTAGTATCAGGTCTTAAAACTATTGCTGATGTTACCTTGCCAGGTCTAGTGACTATTGAAGGGCCGCTAATTAATTTCACCAGAGATTTGTTGAGCAGCCCGGATGATTTAGTCGATGTCGATTCGGCTCTTAGAACTATCAATGACTTGACCAAATTACCAGAGTTAGGAGTATTAACTAGTTCATTACCACTTTCAAGCCGAGTTATTGAAGTGTTATCGACTACAATTTGAGGTACAGATAATAAAATACTTAATCCACTAATACTGGGCAAATCGCCTGGATCTGCAAAGGTTATAGAAGAGCTAGTAGCAGCAGTCAAGGTAACTAATCTAGTGTAACTAATAGTCCAATTGAGCAATCTTATTTGCAGTCCGGGATATAGCGTCTGTAAGTTCTGTTGAGAAAAATATAGTGTTACTATTGCTTCCTGAGATTGAGCCGTATTTAAAATATCTTGATCATAGATATACCAATTGACCGTATCAGCCGTTGATCCACTACGTCCAGTAACAGGCCAAGGAGTATCTACATAGATAGTGGTAGTAGTAGAAGAAGTATATGCTCTAGGAATACGTCCACCGAATGTAACTTTATTGACTAACGATATTTGAGTAGTAGTTGAGTAGGTGGCAGTTCTTTGATTATTGTCACCTTTAATAATCGCAGCCTGTTTCTGTAAATTTCCTGATGTACCGGGGGCTGTTTTACCTATTAGCTTATTAACTGTAGATATTCTTCCCGGAGTTTGAACGCGAGCTAGATCAGATTTCAATTTTATAATTGCAGACAGTTTTGATACTCTAGGTACATCAAAAATTTGACTACTGCTGTCTACATAAGCATAGGTTACAAAGTCTACAATGTTTTGTGTCGTTGAGCTTACAATGTACATTCCGCTGATACTGGGCAAATCACCGGGATCGGAGAATGTTATGCTGTTGTTTGTGATATTGATAACAGAAATTGATTTATTATAACCACTATTAAAGTTTGTTATTCTGATATTACTGCCCAATTGTGCAGTTGCAAAATACAAAGTAACCAACGGAGATCCTGTAGGAATAACTGTCAATATGTCTTGATCATTGATATACCAACTGACTGTATCTGCTGTTGATTCGGTCCTGCTGATTACTGCTGTTTGAAGGTCAGTGGTAACGGTTCTAGTTGTAGCAGTAGTATAGGCTCTAGTAGATCTTTTTCCAAATATGGCCTTATTGATCAGTGTTGTACCAGTTGCAGTGGTATATAAACTAGATCTCTGATTACTGTCAGGTCTTAAAACTATTGCTGATGTTACCTTGCCAGGTCTAGTGACTATTGAAGGACCACTAATTAATTTTACGATAGATTTGTTAAGTAATCCGGATGATTTAGTAGCTGTTGAATCGGCCTTTAATATTATTGAAGATTTAGACAGATTACCTGACTTTGGAGTATTAACCAATTCATTACCACTTTCAAGCCGAGTTATTGAAGTATTATCGACTACAATTTGGGGTACAGATAATAAAATACTTAATCCACTAATACTAGGCAGGTCGCCCGGATCAGTAAAGGTAATTGATGATTCTGTAGCCGATGTAAGAATTACCTGTTTTGTGTAGCCCGAGACCCAATTTATCAATCTTACCAGACTACCTGCTGTTAAGATTTGTAATGTCTGTTTAGCAAAATACAGTGTTACCGATGAGTCTTGAGACTGAGCCGTATTTAAAATATCTTGATCATAGATATACCAATTGACAGTATCAGCTGTCGATCCACCACGTCCAGTAACAGGCCAAGGTGTATCTACATAGATAGTGGTAGTAGTAGAAGAAGTATATGCTCTAGGAATACGACCACCAAACGTGACCTTGTTAACCACGGATATTTGTGTAGTAGTTGAGTAGGTGGCTGCTCTTTGATTATTGTCGCCTTTAATAATTGCAGCCTGTTTCTGTAAATTTCCTGATGTACCGGGGGCTGTTTTACCTATTAATCTGTTGATAAAAGCAGTTTTTCCTACAGTTTGAACACGAGCTAGGTCAGATTTTAATTGTGTAATCGTCGACAGTTTTGATACTTTAGGTACATCAAACATTTGAGTACCGCTGTCTAGATAGGCATAGGTTTGGTAATCTATAATGCTCTGTGTTATCGAGTTTACAATGTACATGCTACTAATACTGGGTAAATCCCCAGGGTTAACAAATGTAATTGATCCATCAGTACTAGATGTTACTGAAACTAATTTACTGTATCCAATGTTGGTATTGGTAATTCTTACTGTGCCTGTAATAGCATAGGATGATTTAGCAAAATACAATGTGACCAATGCGGATCCTAAAGGAATTACAGTCAATATATCTTGATCATTAATATACCAACCGATCGTATCCGCAGTAGATCCACTTATACCAGTTACAGGAATTAAGATATCAGAAGTAACAGTTCTAGTTGTAGCAGTAGTATATGCCCTGGTAGAGTTTTTTCCAAATATGACCTTATTGACTACAGATATTTGTGTAGCGGTCGAGTAAGTAGCTGTTCGCTGATTGCTGTCTGCCTTCAGTGTTGCAAATTGTTTTTGTAAATTAGCTGGGGTTGGTATTCTAGTGCCTGCAATTAATTTTGATATACTTTTGGTTTTTCCTGGTGTCTGAATACGAGCGGGTTCAGCAAATAATTGTCTAGTAGACTTAAAACTGGTATTGCCTGAAGTAGGTGTATAAAATATTTCAGTGCTATCATCTAAATAGGCAACGGTAGAGTAATTTACTACATATTGGCTAGTTGTGCCTATGATAAACATATTGCTGATACTGGGAAGATCGCCAGTATCAGCAAATGTTATAGAATTTTCTGTTTTAGAAATTATAGAAATCTGTTTTGCGTAACCTATATTTGTATTAATGAGTTTTATGCTGCTGCTGTTTATGACCACATTGTCTGCAGGTCTAGCAAAATAAAGTGTAACCAATGCAGAACCTTGAGGAATTATGGTCAATATATCTTGATCGTTAATATACCAGCTAACAGTGTCTGCAGTGGATCCAGTTCTACTGATTATGGGTATCTGAACGTCAGTGGTAACTAAATTAAGAGTGCTGGTAGTATAGGCTCTGGGGATTTTTTTCCCAAATATGACCTTATTAACCAAAGATATCTGCGTGGCGGTATTATATGTGCTAGATCTTTGATTGTTATCAGCCTTTATTACGATTGCTGATGTTACTTTTCCAGGAGCAGTCTGTAATTTTGCAGCATCAGTGCGAAGCCTAATTGAAGATTTAGATAAGTTACCAGATTTGGGAGTATCGACTAGCTCATTGCTGCTTTCAAATTGAGTTACGGCACTACTATTAACTACAGTTTGAGGAACAGATAATAAAATATTCAAACCGCTAATGCTAGGCAAATCGCCCGGATCTGCAAAAGTTATAGATGCATTAGTGACTGCGGTTAAGGTAATTAATCTAGTATAACCAATGGTCCAATTGACCAATCGAACTTGAAGACCAGGTGATAATACCTGTAAATTCTGTTGAGCAAAATATAATGTAACTTCTGATCCCGGAACATTAGTGGTTGTTAATATATCCTGATCATTGATATACCAGTTAACAGTGTCAGCTGTTGATCCGCTGCGTCCTGTAATAGGCCAAGGGGTATCTACATAGATAACGCTAGTGGTAGAAGTAGTATACGCTCTAGGAATACGACCACCAAAGGTGACCTTATTAACTAAAGGTACTTGAGTGGTAGTTGAATAAGTAGCTGTCCTTTGTGTACTGTCTGCCTTCAACGTTGTGATTTGTTTTTGTAAACTTAAAGGAATACCTACACCTGTACTAGGTACTAATTTGGAAACAATCTTAGCTTTGCCTATCGTTTGAATCTGTGCTGGAACAGATTTTACAGCTATTGCTCTTGACAGTTTAGAAACCTGTGGTACATCAAATATTTGAGTACCACTATCTAGATAAGCATAAGTTGAGTAATCGATAATGCTTTGACTAATCGAAACTACAATAGACATACCACTGATACTGGGCAGGTCTCCAGGATTAGCCACAGTTACTGAACCATCAGTGCTGGATATTACCGATAATGTTTTAGTGTATCCTATATTTGTGTTAACTATTTTTATGCTACTGCCTAAAGAATACAAAGACTTGGCAAAATACAATGTGACCAGTGCAGATCCAACAGGAATCACTGTTAACACGTCTTGATCATTAATATACCAGCTGACAGTATCTGCTGTAGATCCACTAATACCTGTTACAGGAATTGCAATATCTGTAGTAACGGTTCTGGTTGTAGCAGTGGTATAAGCTCTGGTAGAGTTTTTTCCAAATATAGCCTTAGTGACTAAGGCTGTGCCAGTTGCAGTAGTATATAATCCAGATCGCTGATTAGTGTCAGGTCTCAATACTATTGCTGATGTTACTTTACCAGGAGTAGGAATTATTGGAGGGCCATCACGTAAACTTACTACAGGTTTATTGAGTACTCCAGATGCTTTTGTAGATGTTGAATCAGACTTTAGTACTATTATAGATTTAGTCAAGTTACTGACTGTAGGAGCGTTAAAAATTTCAATACCATTTTCTAAAATGCTGTTGGTCACTGATCTAAACACTGTTTGAGTTTCAGTGTAAATTAATTGTAAACCACTGGTACTGGGGATATCTCCGGGATCAGTAAATGTAATTGATCCATCTGTACTGGAAATTACTGTGACCTGTTTAGAGTAACCATTTACATAATTAAACAGTTTTACAGAACTTCCTACTGTAAAATAAAATCGAGGTTGCTTGGCAAAGTATAAGGTAACCAGTGCAGAACCTTGAGGAATTACTGTCAGTATGTCTTGATCATTGATATACCAACTGACAGTATCTGCTGTAGATCCACTACTTCCTGTAACATATATTGCAGTATCAACTGAAATTGTCTGTATACTTGAAGTTGTATATGCTCTGGGTATACGACTGCCAAATGTAGCTTTATTAACTAGAGCAATCTTATTGGTATTATTTGAAGTAACAGTTGTGGTAATTACTGATCTAGCCTTTGTCCAATATATCCATACTCTAGTATCTATTGGGGATGGGATTTCGCCCGGATCAACTATGGTAATAGAATTAGATGTAAACGACACTATAGATGCAGTCGTTGTAAGAGATGCTCCTGCCGAGACTGTTTCCATTCTAATTTGTATTACAGGTAGAGGATCAACTATGCTATTACTGCCTATATATAAGGTCAATAATGGCGTAGCAGGTGAGGATGGTGTTATGTTAAGGATGTTAGTGTCATCTTCAAGCCAATCAACAAGATTATTAACATCGCTTAAACCGTTGCCAGCAGTACCTGATAGCCTAATTACTGGTTCTATTGTGGTGTCATAGAAAACCTGTGTAGTATCAGTGCCAACATAGACCTTTGAAGAGTATGAGCTGTCTGCTCTTAGAACAGCTACAGGGTTTTGTAAATTTCCAGAAGTACCAATAGTGGTTTTACCGATCAGCCGTGTTATACTTTTGGTTTTTCCCACTATCGGTACACGGGAATTGTCTGCTTTTAGTGTGTTAATTCTAGATAATTTATAAGCCCCGGGTACATCAAATGCTTTAATACCGTCATCAAGATAGGTGACTGTTGAATAATCAATGATGTCCCTAGCTGTAGTAATGATCATGGACATGGCACTGATACTGGGCAAATCTCCGGGGTCAGTAAATGTAATAGAACCATCGGTATTAGATAAAACAGAAACTTTTCTGCTATAACCCGTAACTGAGTTGGTTAGAATAACTGTACTTGTTATAGGATAGACAGTTCTAGCAAAATAAAGGGTGACTAATGCAGAACCTTGAGGAATCACTGTTAGTACATCTTGATCATTAATATACCAACTGACCGTATCTGCGGTAGATCCAGTTCGACCTGTTATGGGTATTACAATATCAGTGGTAACTGTTCTAACTGTAGCAGTAGTGTAGGCTCTGGGAATTTTTTTCCCAAATATAACCTTATTGACCATAGGTAAACTGGTATTGGTATTATAAGACCCGGTATCGCCTGCCTTTAACAAAGCCACAGGTTTTTGAAGGGTGGCTCTAGTAACCATGGAACTCATAGCTGCCAATTTGGCAACACTGGCCGTCTTACCTAAACCGGGTACCAGAATACCTTGAGCAATACCACTTCCATTATAGGTTAATATTCGTCCGTACTTTCCCGGTGCTATTTGAGCATAATACAGTCTATCTCGAGCCGTTGTAGGAGTTAATGTTGTACTAATAGAAGTCTGTGTGTAAACAAATGTAGTAGTGTTAACGGTCGATTCTAATCTACTGAATGTTGTAACAGTATTTTCAACTCCGATAGATTTCTTTGAATCAGGTCTTAGACTGGTAACTGTTTTAATTTTGGCAACAGAAGGTGTGTCAAATATTTTGGTGCTGTTGTCTAGATAGACGGTAGTTACATAGTCTACAACATTTTGACTGGTAACCGTAGCAATATACATGCTGCTGATACTGGGCAAATCGCCAGGATCAGTGAATGTTATAGACCCTTCTGTAGCAGAAATAATAGAAATCTGCCTCGAATATCCAATATTGCTATTGACCAATCCCACTGCACTACCTGCAAGAGGAGCGTAGATAGATCTAGCAAAATACAGCGTAACCAGGGGAGTACCTACCGAAACAACGGTCAATATATCTTGATCATTGATATACCAACTGACAGTGTCTGCTGTAGATCCAGATCTTCCTGTTATAGGCAGCTGAATATCAATATTGATTGCTTTTATAGAACTGGTTGTATATGTTCTAGGTAATTTATTACCAAATATAGCTCTACTGACTAGAGGTATGTTAGTAACTGTATTAGAAACCTTAGCACTATCTGCTTTTAAGATAGTTATAGGTTTAGCCAGTAGACCAGTTGATATTCTAGATTTTATATCTGGCCTTAAGATGGCTATTGGTTTAGATAATACGTTAGTGGTCTTTAACTGAGAAGATCCAACATCAATAATTCTGTTGTCATTATAGGGCAATAGCTGTCCATATTTTCCTGGCACCAGTTGAGCGTAGTATAATCTCTCACGAGCTGTGATAGGAGCCAGTGTTGTGGTTACAGAAGTCTGTGTATAGACAAAAGTAGTAGTATTAACAGTTGATTCCAGTCTATTGGTACTGGTGGTTAAAATAGAGCTGTCGACTGATTTTGTTCGAAATCCTTTTTTGAGAGCACTGGGTGTAAAATTTACAGAATTAGTCGTCAGATTTCTAGACAATGAGACTTTTGGGACATCTAGTTTAATAGTGCTGGCCACTATGGTAGATTGAGTTTTTAATTTACCAATAGCTCCTAAGGAATCAGAAGAACACCATGTAGCGGTTGACAGTATACTGCTACTATCTACAGCAATATAGCCAGGGGCGGGGAATATCAAAGCAGGCATGATAATATTTACCTAAAAAAATAGCCACCCTAGGGTGGCTATTTTGTCTACATTGCTGATCCTTATGCAGGAATAGCCCACCGGAAGTTGTTGGTAAATGTACTTGTGCTGTTGGCAGTAGGCTGAGTTGCAAACTCCAAACTTCTCCAGCTTTGGCTAACAGACGATCCACTGTTTTGAAGTGTAAAGTTGACTGTACTGGTACTAGCTGTAATAACCCAATGATCAGCAGCACTAGCTGTTGAATCATAGAAGTCATTGCTGTCAACCGTAACACTCACTGTGTCCATCAATGTGCCTAATGCACTTGGGATGACCTTCAGACCAAAAATACGTCCACGGATATCTGGATCGTAGGATGGTCCAAGGATTACCACTGGACTAAACATGAAACGCTTGCTGTTGTATACGTTGGTATACACTGGCACTAGCTGTCCCATGTGTGGCTGTGGAACAGCATTCGCTGTGTTAGTTGCAATCATAAATCCACCACTTGGAGCAGGTACTGGGTTGTAAGCACCAATTGCAGCCAATTCATATAGGTGTCCCCACCGTCCTGTAGTAATTGTACATGCACTGTAAATATGTGCATTTAGACCAGTTAGGTCACCAGTTGAACAACGCACTCTTGGTACGGAAAAAATACCTCCGTGTACAGCACCACTCTGTGCAACTGGCAGTGTAGGTGTCTGTTGGCTTCCTACTGGGAATCTGTTGCCGTTAAAGTAAGCATAGCAGGGCCATGGAGCAACACCGGGTGTACCTGATACTGGAGCACCAGTAAAGATACTAACACCAGTACTAACACCAAGTCCAGTACCAACGTCTTCTGGTTGAGCTCTTTCAAACTCAATACAGCCTAACCACTGTTGCTGAATGTTACTGAATGTCTTGCCCTGAACAATCAAATATCTGGGCTTGCCAAACAAGTAAAGGAATCCACCTGTGGTCTGAGTCATGTTGGTTTGGTCGAACACGTTGCTCAAGCCAGACGTTGCAGTACTGGCATCAGCTACGTTAATACCAACACCATTAGCCTGTCCATAGCTGGCCACCCAACGCTCGTAAACTGGCAAGCTGTAGGTGCTACCAGCTGTGCTAAGTGTGCTACCTGAACCGCCACCTTGAGTCAAAGGATAAAAACGGAATGCCACATATTTGCGATCTAAGCTGGTGTTAAACAATGTTGTACTGGCTTCTGCACTCTTATTAGGTGCTGAATATACATATTCGATGAAGTCAGTTGCCGCACTCGGAGTAAACACCTGCGGAGAAGTAGTTGCACCACCAACATCTAGGCCATTTTTAAGATTATGTCCTAGGGTGATAGTTGTGCTGGCAATGCTGGCAATGTAGGTGTACAGCGGAACTGTACGATAGATCGGAGTCCAAATAACCGTAGCACTGGCTGCTATGGTTGTGGTCAGCGAAACATCACTGGCAATAGCGGATACAGTAAAATACTGTCCAGCAATTACAATTTCAGCACCCACATGCAACTGTGTAGTGAACTGTGTGTTGGATCCAGTTACTGTTGAGCTGGCACTGGTAAGAGCAACTAGTCCGGTTAGCACAACTGGAGGTCCGCCAGCAGCTTGAACCTTAAGTAATCCATATTGAGTCATACCAGTGGCTGATCCAACAACTAGTGTCAACGAT